>RCND010000323.1_pt1 | contig 26961 bp, 26 predicted proteins | sample 2041351 | NCBI WGS metagenome assembly RCND01 (sample SAMN09708230, study PRJNA481090) | Marine sediment metagenome, whole genome shotgun sequencing project. | biome: marine sediment; feature: ocean; material: sediment; isolation source: Sewage treatment plant 12B marine sediment (STP12B) ... | reverse complement strand
TTTGATCCGGATTGATGGTTTTGCTCAGCAGGCAAGGATGCCTGTAATACATCAGTTTCACGGAGGATCAGATGATCATTAATCACAACATGAGCGCGCTCAACGCTCAGCGGAACCTGAAGGTTGCCAACGAATCGACGATGAAGAGCATGGAGAAACTCTCCAGCGGTCTCCGCATCTCCAGAGCCGGCGATGACGCTTCAGGTCTGGCAGTGTCCGAGAAAATGCGGGCCCAGATTCGAGGTCTGCAGCAGGCCAGTCGGAATGCTTCCGATGGCGTCTCGTTCATTCAGACAACGGAAGGGTACCTGCAGGAATCTACGGATATCCTTCACCGCATCCGGGAATTAGCTATTCAGGCTTCCAACGGAATCTACTCGGCCGAAGACCGTATGCAGATCCAGGTTGAGGTGTCACAGCTGGTGGACGAGGTAGACCGCATTGCATCACATGCCCAGTTTAACGGCATGAATATGCTGACAGGCCGGTTTGCCATGGACAACGGATTCAACACCCCCACCGCTTCGATGTGGTTTCACATCGGTGCAAACATGGATCAGAGAGAGAAGGTTTACATCGGAACGATGTCTGCTAACTCACTCGGACTGCGCCAGGTTGGCAGCGGTGCTATCATCACCATCAGTACTCCCGAACAGGCCAACCGGAATATCGGTGTGGTTGACGCGGCACTGAAGAAGGTGAACAAGCAGCGCGCCGATCTCGGTGCTTACCAGAACCGCCTCGAAATGGCCATTAAGGGTATCGACATCGGTGCCGAAAACCTGCAGGCCTCTGAGAGTCGGATCCGGGACCTGGATATGGCATCGGGTATGGTTGATTACACCCGGAACCAGATCCTCACCCAGGCCAGTACCGCGATGCTCGCTCAGGCGAACATGCGGGGCCAGAGCGTGCTCCAGCTGCTCCAGTAACCGGACAGGGAAAAGAACTTGTCGACACTCCCCGTGAGGACTATACTTCTTTACGGGGATTTCGACCCTGAAGTGCCGAAACATTGAATTTTGTTCCGGTATGAATTAGCCAGAACACTACCTGTTCCGGTTGGAAAACCACCAAAAGCTGTGCTTTTGGTCTAGTTCTTTGACAAGCACTTTCTTGAACGAATCACGGGCGAGTGAACCATTCCCGTCTTACAGGCGGTAATGGTTCCTCGTGCAGATGGGAGTTGGACGGATCGGGAGCGACGCGCTTGGTCTTCCGGGACAACCCACCCCGTGATCGAGGGAATAAATTGGGGGCAAGGATGCCCCTAATCGTCCCATTTCAAGGAGGGAACATGATTATAAATCATAATATGAGCGCCATTAATGCGAATCGGCAGCTCGGCGTCGCAAATCGGCAGACAATGCAGTCCATGGAAAAACTTGCCAGTGGATTGCGAATAAACAAGGCCGGTGACGATGCATCCGGATTGGCAGTCAGCGAGAAAATGCGCAGTCAGATCCGCGGCCTGAATCAGGCAGTGCGGAACATTGAAGACGGCGTATCGTTCATCCAGACTACTGAAGGTTATTTGCAGGAATCTCAGGATATTCTGCACCGTGTCCGGGAATTGTCGGTTCAGGCTGCGAACGGTATTTATTCGTCCGAAGATCGAATGCAGATCCAGGTCGAAGTCTCCCAACTTGTTGACGAGATTAACCGTATCGCTTCTCATGCTCAGTTCAATGGTATGAATATTCTTACTGGTCGTTTCGCCGATAATTCTGTTACCGGTGATATCATGCAGCTCCAGGTTGGAGCCAACATGGATCAGAGCGAGAGGATTCATATTGGAACTATGACCGCACAGGCCCTCGGTTTGGCTAACGAACAGGGAGCAGGCGGAATGGTTACAATTTCATCTGTGGAAGAAGCGAACCGGACAATCGGTATCGTTGATGACGCACTGAAAATTGTGAACAAGCAGAGAGCCGACCTCGGCGCTTATCAGAATCGGTTTGAAATGGCCTCCAAGGGTGTGGCGATTGCCGCGGAAAATCTCCAGGCAGCCGAATCCCAGATCAGAGATGCCAATATGGCATCCCAGATGGTGGACTATACTAAGAACTCGATTCTCACACAGGCCGGCACTTCGATGCTGGCACAAGCTAACATGCGGACACAGTCCGTACTCCAACTTCTGGGGTAAATGTCGGCTGGTAATTCCGTCAGTTAATGTTGGAAGAGATTTCTGGACGTCATCTTTTCCACAGGGAGTCCGGGGGGGTCGCGTCCCTCCCCGTGATTTCCATTTATCAAAGATGCGAGGAGGACGACATGGATGTAGCGCACCTCACCACCGCGACCGCAATCGGAAACAAGGAAGTTCCGCGGGGTCGAGCCGGCAAACCCGATAAAACTCCAAAAAAAGTTGTTCGGAAGGCTCAACTCCCGGAGATAGACAAAACACAGCTCAAAGCCGCGCTGGATAAGATAATCCGCAATACCCGTTTTCAATACATTCTGAAAGACGAGCTTGACTACTTTGTGGTCAGAATCATCGATAAGGATACCGATAAAGTTATCAGGGAGATTCCGTCGAGAGAGCTGCAGAAAGTCCACGAAGGCATAGACCAGGCACTGGGACTTCTGTTCGATGAGTTTATCTGAAAATCGGCGGGGCCCTGACTGAATCAAAGCGGGATAACTACGGTATGCAAGGCATATCGATTCCAAAACCCGCTTTGTTTCCGGCCATATAGTTGCCGGTGGGAGCGCCGACGTGTCCGACATTAGCATTCCCGGTGTCTCTTCCAAATACAACACCACCAAATTGGTGGACGATCTCGTAGAAGCTGAACGCATCAGACTCACCAGAATGGAGGAGGAAGTTACCTCCCTCGAAGTTTCCAAATCCACATGGAGAGAGGTAAACCGGGACTTTGGTGAATTACAGCGCTCGGCCAAGAGCCTGTACGGTTTTGAAAATCCATTTTCTGACAAAATCGCCACCAGCTCCGATGAAAGAATTCTCACTGCTTCCGCTACACGTACAGCTCCATTCGACAATTACTCAATTATCGTAAAACAGATCGCTACATCGGATCGCTTTCTTACTCCGTCAATGGATCGAAGTTATCGTGTGGAATCCGGGAACTATACATTCCATATTGGCGATGAGACTATTTCCCTGCGTTACCGTGGCGGTTCGATAGACGATTTTGCACGACGTCTGTCAGATAAAGGTGAAGGTCTTATCAGAGCTACGACGGTACGAGACACCCCGGATACTCAGGTTCTCATGATTGAAGCTGTCCCAACCGGGGCGAAGAACCGTCTCGTTTTTGACGATGATGCCATTTCCCTGGGCCTGCAGACCGGAATGATGCGGGAATCCAGGTCGGCGGAAGGGAATGTAAACCTGGAAACGGCGTTCAGCAGCGCCCGTACCGCATCCGGCACTGAGGTTCCGGAAGGAAGCCTTGTCCTCTCAGAAGAGGGTATGCTCGTCCGCCCTCAGTCGTCCGTGAGACTGCCGTTTGAAAAAAATATAAACCCGGATGAGGGCATGATACTGGAATACCGGTATCGAACAGTTGACTACGCCGACAGCGAACTGGCCCCGGCGATACCGCCCGGACCGTCCTGGCCCGGCGCGCCGGAGGGAAGGTTTCAGGATATTATTGTAAGAGGTACCCCGAATTCCTTCGAAATTCCGTCTGAAGGAGCATGGGTCCCACCGGGAAAAGTTGATGACTGGGATGTTCTCAGAATAGAAGGGAGTGCCGGAGCCTTCTCTCTCCCGTCGATCAGTGCCGGGGGAAATTTCAAGGTTGTACAGGTCAATGCAGCAGACCTTCCGGATGATATTTCTGCGATCGTGCTGGATAACGGAAATACCCACAGGGCAATAGAGATAACCGGAATTCGGATGTACGACCCGAATAAACAGGGAAATCTGGAACCGTCAAATCCTGTTGGAACTGCCGGCGACGCCATCATTGAGTTTCGCGGAATTGAAGCAAGACGGCCCACAAATGCCATAGATGACCTCGTTGACGGCCTTACCATCAATCTCAAACGACAGTCCTCCGAGCCGGTTGATCTGGATATCGATCCTGACACTGAAGCGGCAAAAGAGGGAGTCATTAAGTTCGTATACAGTTATAATCAGCTGCTCACCAGGATTCTTGTACTTACAAGTGATGATCAGGGGATTATCGATGAGCTGGAATATCTGAGTGATGACGAGCGCAAAGATCTGGAAGATCAACTGGGCAGCTTGAGGGGCGATATTTCACTGAATCAGATGAGAAATCGTCTGCAGAGTATTGTCTCCAATCCCTACCCCACCCGTGCCGGGGCTGAATTAGCCCTGCTTGCCCAGATCGGTGTTTCCACAAACGCATCCTCAGGAAATTCCGGAGGGCCGCTGAATTTTTCAAAACTCCGGGGTTATCTGGAAATTGACGAAGACAAACTCGACGGTACGATGGAGTCCAGGATTGATTCCGTAAAGGATCTTTTCGGGAAGGACACATCCGGTGACCTGGTGATAGACAGCGGAGTGGCCCGCTCAATTGACGAATACCTGATCCCGTATACCCAGACCGGAGGATTCGTAAGCAACCGTATATCAAGAATCGACGGCCAAATCGATAACACAAAAGACGATATTGAAGACTATGAAAAACACCTTGAAGATTATGAAGCTGACCTGAAGCGACAATATGGTAATATGGAAGCAACGCTCAATCAGCTGGAAAACAGTTCTCAGGAACTGGACAATTTCAGCCGGCAGAGCAACGGACGTTGAGAGGAGCCGACATGACTATCACCATCAACGGGGATAATATCAATTACACTCTGGAAGGGGAAAAAACAGCGGGAGACGTCCTCAAAGGACTGAGCTCATGGCTAGAAGACTCAGGCATGCTTGTCGGTGGAATAAAACTCGACGACAAAGCCGTACCCCTTGGTGATATTGAATGGCGCACTCGGCCGGTGGAGGAGATTTCCAGCTTCACTGTCGAAGCGTTGAGTATCCGGGAAGGCCGGGTTCACCAGCTTGAAACAGCCAGGGGATTTTTCATACTTCTAAAAAGCGCGATTGAAGCCGGTGACGGAGACGCACTGAATGAACTTTCAGAAGGTTTCGCCGATCTGAGGCGTGTACTTCCTCATCTTCTTGAAGAAGGTCCTAATCCGGTAATCCTGCCACATATAGAAGCATCAATGGAAAAGATGAACAATGGCGAGACTCCTGAAGCTATGGCGGTCGAAGCTGCTCAGATGGCCAATTTACTGGAAGGCCGTCTCAAAGAAGCTGCTGATCCGGAAGCGGAAGCAAAATCCGCAGCTGAGGCTTTATCGTCAATGGCACACAGCCTTGATGATGTTGCTGTTCATCTACAGACCGGCAAAGACAAAAATGCCATGGAAACCATCATCCATCTGACCGAGTTGCTGCAGACTTTCATGAGATCTCTCGCCTGGATCGGCGGAGGCGAAGAAATCAAGAAAATTGCCGATGATATGAACACCATACTTGCCGAGCTTGAAGAAGCGCTGAAAGCAAATGACACGGTGCTGATCGGAGATTTATTGGAATACGAAATCAAACCGCGCCTATTAGGTCTGCCGGCAGGACTGGCTTTTCCCGGGGAGACTGAATCATGATGCCGCTGCTTCAAACTAACTTTTACGAGACACAAACAGATTGGAAAACTCTGGTTATTTTTGGCGGAATAATTGCCGCTGCGGTTATTTCTCTGGCACTCTACAGCCGGAATTCTTCCGGACCGGCGAAGGGCCGGGGTGGCAAAAGGTTCAGTCGGCGGATATTCCGCCGCGAAGCTGAAGCTGTCGGGCTCACAAAATCTCAAACCCGTCTGATGGAAGGCTTTATAAAAACCTATCAGGTCCGCCGTCCATTCAGCCTCTTATCAAATACAAGAGAGTTGAATATCACACTCGGAAAAGCGCTCAGAGACATCGATCATATGGAAGCCAAGGAAAATGTGATCGAAGAACGGAAGCTGGAAATCTATCGAATCAAACAACGGATAGATCGTATTTTTGCAGATACGAACCGTATGGCCAGCACAAAACAGCTCAGGCTGGGACAAAATATCACTTTTCAGCAGGAAAACGGCAACCGTTTCACATCGGTAATAACTGCAAATCTTAAAGAATTCTACTGCGCTCAAGTTCCGCTCAATTACGGAGGGGAACAGGTGAAATGGCGAAAAGGCAACAAGATAAAGCTGTTTATCTGGGGTGTTGACGGCGAAGAGATGGTCTTCGACTCGAAAGTTATGGGCTACACGAACGTCAAAAAGATCAACAGTGTGATGCTGCAGCATACAAATCGGGTGAATCGGGCAATTATGAGGAAATACCGTCGCCGCACCATCAAGGGTCAATGCTCATTCTTTCCGGTTCGAATCGTCGAGAAAGGCGTCGGCAGAAAGGTAACACGTCAGGCCGTCGTCGTTACAAATCAGGGTCGTATCGGTTCCATGATCGATCTTTCCGCCGGAGGCTGCGCTCTGGCAAGCCATAAACCACTACCCAGAGGCGAGCTGATCAAGATCAGTTTCGAACCCGAACGGGGAAATCAGATCGTCGCATTCGGAAAAATTGTTGACAGCCGAATGGTAAACAGGACCAAAACGAACCTTCATGTGATGTTTACCCGTGCATCGAGCAAAAACCTCAACAAGATTAATGAATATGTCTATGACTTCGACTGAGTTACAACTTGACCCATTGCTGCGGCAATAACTATTCTTAGGATCTCATGAAGGTTCACGGCATAGAACAACTCACAAAGAAAGATATTCCTCTGTATTATCGGAATGAATACGAAGGTTTGGGTGATCTGGAATATCCGACCGGGGAGCGGCTTCGTGTCCCTCTGGAATTCACTGTCGAAATCAAACCCACCGGGGAAAGAGTTATCGCAGTAAAACTCAAAGAGCGAATTGACTATCCCCTTCTTCCGGTTCTACGGGCTTTGAAAGAGAAGATAAAAATCCTTGAGAGCAACGGCGACCTCAGGTGAAGGAAATAAAAACAACCGATGCAAAAGGAACGAGAGACGTTGGACGGCGCCTCGGGGAATCCCTCTGTCCCGGAGATGTAGTCGCCCTGACGGGGCCGCTGGGTGCTGGAAAAACTGTTTTCGCACAGGGTGTCGCGATCGCTCTGGGAATTGAGGAACCGGTAACAAGCCCTACATATACTCTGATAAGTGAGTACGAGGGCAATATGCCGCTCTACCACATGGACCTTTACAGACTGGCCAGTCCCGATGAGTTCACTTGGCTGGGTGTGGAAGAATTGCTGAACGGTAACGGAATCAGCCTCGTTGAATGGAGCGAACGGGCCGGTGAGGAGCTTCCTGAAAGATCAATTCATGTCAGCATTGAACTTGCCGACAAAGGGGCCCGAATAATCACCATAGACAAACCAGATGGAGAGGCTGCATGAATGTTCTGGCAATGGAGACCTCAGGAAAGGTAATAACGATTGCTCTCAGAACCGGTGAAGAGTCTCTTGAAATCACAATGGACCGGGGGTTCAAACACGCCGAAACCCTGATGCCGGCAGTATCAACTCTGGTTAAACAGGCTGGGATACAACCGGAGGATCTGGACCTGGTGGCCTGTTCTGCCGGCCCGGGATCTTTTACCGGACTGAGAATAGGAATGGCGACAGCGAAGGGTATAGCCCGGGGAGCAGGATGCGATTTAATAGCGGTTCCCACTCTGCCGCTGCTTGCAGCAGGCCGGGAACACTGGCCGGGAATAGTCGTGCCGGTAATGGACGCAAGGAAGAAAAGAGTCTATGCCGCTGCATTCAAAAACGGCGAACGCATCGAAGAAGACTCCGACACAGACCTTGGTATTTTTATGGCATCACTGCCGGAGACCGTGCCGATTCTGGTTACCGGCCCTGATGCCGGGATAGCCGCCGGGATCGAAGGTATTACAGTCGACCCACTGCATGCATCGGGTCGGGGTACTGCCATGATTAATATGGCCGTTAATGCACTGGAAGAGGACGGACCTGACCCGCCGGATCTCGGACCGATTTATCTGAGGCTCAGTGAAGCTGAAGAAGCTCTGGGAAAAAAAGATTCCGCTACAAGAGAAGAAGAAGACGACGACGGGGCCGCTGAACTCCTTGAATTAGTCGAGGACGAATCAATTGTTGAAGAAGCTGATATTGAAGCTGTCCGTCTGGATACCGGGGGCTGCGTCTCAGATGATTGGCTGAACCAGAAAAATCAGTTAAAAACACCGCTTGTTCTGCTGGACTCGGACCTGTTGATCCGATGGCGAAACAATGCATTCAGATCTTTCAGAGAGACTGAAGGCCTGGAATATAAGGGTCGGCAATTTTACCAGCTTTTTGAGACTTTTGCCGGTCTGAAATCTCCGGATATATTACTGTCTTCGGTGAAGGATGCCTCAAAGGGCTTCGGTTGGAACGGCCGTGTAACAGGCCATATTCCAGGACGAAGTCACAAGAATATTATGTTCGTTGCAGAACTGAATATAGTACCGATCGTCCATAAGGAAGAAGATCGTCCAGATTGGTATCTCGCCGTTATTACCGATGTAACAGAATCCGAGAAATTGATTATTAAAGCGACATTCGGAAGCATTCTTAAAGCGTCACTGCTCAAAGATGAAGATACAGGGAATCATGTTGAACGAGTCAATTCGTACTCAAAAACCATTGCAGAGAAATTGAAAGGGCAATGGGAATGGGTTGATTATGACGGGAATCTCATCGACAACATATTTGTTGAAGATATCGGAATGTTTGCCGCCTATCATGATGTGGGCAAAATCGGAACAACAGAAAGGATTCTTCTGAAGAACGGCAAGCTGAATGAGGACGAGTGGGAGGTGATAAAAGAACATCCGATAAACGGTGCCCTCCTCCTCGATGGCCACCCGAATCCCATGGTCCAGAGAATTGCCAGGTCGCATCACGAACGATGGGACGGAACCGGCTATCCTTATGGACTGGTTGGAGACGATTCGAAAAACGGGATTCCTCTTTCGGCCCGTGTAGTAGCTATAGCTGATGTTTATGATGCCCTTCGGACCAGAAGACCATATAAAGAACCTTTCAGTGAAGAGAAGACTGCTGAAATGATAATTTCAGATGCCGGCACCCACTTTGATCCCGGTCTGGTGGAAGTATTCATAGAATTAAGAACTGAGTTTGACAGGATCTTCCAGGGATTACCCGACTAATAAAAAAAGCGGACCCGTTATCAGCTGTCTCCCGGCAGAGTGAGAGTCGGCAGATCAACAGGGGCGGATGCGGCGGCCTTGTTCTCAGCCTGTATTGCCAGAAACACCTCATGCCGAAAAACCTTGACGTCCCTCGGCGCTTTAATTCCCAGTTTAACCTGATCGCCCTTGATATCAACGATAGCAACTTCAATACGGCCGTCGATGATTACGCTTTCATCCTTGCGGCGGGATAGTATCAGCATGCGTCTTTTCCCGCAGAGGCCATCTCTTCAAGGATATTGTGCCTGACATGCCACTTGTCATTTCCAGAGATACACTGCCGGCCTTCTCGACTTTCCTTATTGATGATAATCGGCCCTTGAAGGTTGGCGGTCATATCCTGACGGTCTTCGGGAATGGTAACTATGGCGAATTGGAGGAATCCTTCGTCTTCCGGGCCGTCCAGCCCGAGAGCTTCGAAATCCATCATATCGATCCGGGCATCATAGTCAGGACAAATGATCGTTGGATCAATGAGCACAAAGGCCACCTCCCGAACTTCAAGGGACTGCAGCCAATAAAACGGCCTCTGCCTTGCATCCATCAGGATATAGTCTCCCAATCCTTCGAATCCGTAGAGACCCAGAGGAAGAGAAATCTGCTGCCTTTCATCAATTTCCACAGTTCCGTAGGCCTTTGTATCAACAGTCATTTTATTATTACCTCAGGAAGTCCATCAGTGTGGGCTGCAGTATCCTGCCTGCCACCTGATATGCGGCCTTCTGTGTATATTCGAGCATACTCATCTCAGTGATGGCTTCAGTCAGGTCGAGATCGGCCAGACGGGATTTCCAGTCAGAAATTGATCCGGCTTCCTCACCAAGCCGGCTGGAAGTGATATCCAGACGTTCGGTTTTGGATCCGAGATCTGCGAGGTTTCTCAGTAGGGAATCAAGCCCCTTATCAAGACCGCCGACGATGGCTCCGCCTACTCGGTCCTGGTCTCCGTCCAGCAGTGCATCCCGCAGAGCCAGCCCCTGGTCGAAAAGACTGCCTCCGGTAACAACGGCATCGGCATGCCAGTTTGAAGGCGGCAACGTTCCCCCTGCATCTGTGAGCAGGCCCATATCGACCAATGCAGTACCCCCGGCAGGCTCAAGCCATATCTGATGGGGAACCGTGGTCTCAAGGTTCAGCGAGCCGGTTACGGGGTCCAGAGAGGCCTTTACGGCAGCCCCGGCATCATTGATTTTTCTTACAACGCTGTGAATATTGTCCCCTGGCTCAAGATTGACTTCTTTGCCGTCAATGATAAATCGGTTCGCTTCAGTAACACTGAAGCCCTCAGTGTCATTGGCTCCGAAAACCTGCTGATGTTCGGCCCAGAAGACTTCGTTTCCCCGAAGGTTTGTTTCGACGGTCTGACCATCGGTGATTTCCATTCTGCTGCGTCCGAGATCCCCGGCATAGGCGATTCCGGTTATGGCAGTCCGGCTCATTCCCGGAACCCGTCCATTTTCGATCAGGAATGGCGGTGTGGAGACATCGTCACCGGCGAACAGGAATTGACCGTCTCCGCCCTTTGCATTGACCACCATCGACAGCTCAGACAGCAGAGCATCCACCTCAATTGCCATGTAGCCGAGGTTCTCCTTGCTATAGGTACCTGTAGCGCCCTGAATTGAGAGTTCTCTCAACCTTTGAACGATCGTAACGGCCTCGTTCATGTATCCTTCGGCCTGGGACCATCGCCCCTGAACGTAATCAATATTTTCAAGGTAACGTTCCACCCGCTTGCCTGCGGAATCCAACCTTGTTATATGGGCGGCATCAATCGGGCCGTCCCTGAGGTTACCGATAGAACGGCTCGACGCTATACCCCGCTGAACCTGGCTCATACGGAAATCTCTTTCGGACATCCGAAATCGATTATCGAGCATCGGCATGTTTGTACTTATTCGTTGCATTTATTACACCCCCAGTCTATTGATGATGGTGTCCAGCATCTCATCTATTGTCGTAACGAACCTTGCAGCGGCATTGTAGCCGTGCTGGAACTTGATCATATCTGCGAATTCCTCATCCAGATTTACACCGGAGACCGACTGCCGAAGGTCTTCCAGTTCTTTCATTACCAGATCCTGACTCTCGTTTGTCTGCGCCGCGATTTCACCTTTCAGTCCGATATCAGCTGCCGCCAGGGCGAACCAGTCATCGAAAGTGTTGCTGCGTCCGGCCATAACGGGCCGATGACGAAGCTGTGCAATATCCAGGGCGCCGCGGTTATCTCCACCGGAAGGTGCCCGGCCTGTGTCACTGAGGGCCGAGGCGATTTTTGATGGATCAGCAATAAGTTCTTCATTTACCCGAAGCCAGCCCGAGGGATGACTCAACGGCGATACCGAATAGGCTGCACCACCGGGACGCAATGCAAGAACAGCGTCGGGGCCCTGCCAATCGTAGGCAGCATCGGGTCCGCTTCCGCCGAGTAGTCCCGCATAACCGGCAAGAAATTGCCCGGAGTCTTCAACGTGGCGAATCACAAAGTCGGGATTGTCTATTCCACCGGTAATGCCGGCACGGATTTCCAACTTGCCTTCACGGTTCAGCCTTGCCGTTACATCGGCAGCCGAAGAGTTGATGCGGTCCAAAACCATTTCAACCGTATCCATGGCGTTGTATGGAATGTTTACCGGCCCCTCTGCACCATCGAGGGTTATGGTACCGGCAAACCCTACCGGGGATGCTGTATCCATCGAATTGATACCGGTTAACCGATAGACGAAAGTAGAATCCAGTTCTCCGTCGCCACTTCGATCATAATTGCCTGAAAGGTTGTCAACAAAGGGATATTCCCGGAAAAAATCGACACCGGTACTGCCATTAGCTGACCAGGCATCCCGATGGATGCCATTTACCAGATCTGCAAAGGCCATGGTCATTTCATCCAACGATTGGATTTCTCCCCGAACATCACCGTCCCGGAGTTCAATCAAAGAGCCGAGTTTGCCTGAATTGATATTCACCAGTTCGCCGTTACTTTCCCAGATGATATCGTGATGGCCTTCATTGGCGGGATTAGGATCAATTGCCAGAAATGAAATCTGTTTCCCCTGAATCAGATGGAGTCCCCCGGTATGGATCAGGAATTCATCGGGGTCCCTGTTATCCACTGTAAGGGGAATATAATCTGATAGTTTGTTCACCAGGAGGTCCCTGCGGTCATAAAGATCGTTGGGATTATCACCAAGAGCTTCTGATTTTACGATTTCTTCATTCAGACCTTTGATTTCGCCGAGCATACCATTCACTTCACCCACTGAAACCACTACATCGTCGTCAAGCATATTTCGAACCTGGTTCAGTCTGTCAAAACGACGATTAACGCCGTCGATCATCGCCTCGCCCCTGCGAAGAACAGCCTGTCGCTCGGCCTGGCCATCGGGATGAACAGACAATTCCTGCCAGCCTTCCCAGAACTTGTCCATCATTACTCTCACAGAAGTGTCGTAGGGCTCCATGTGAATCTGTTCAACCTGCAGGAGGTAGTTGTCCCGGGTCCGCCAATATCCTGCCACATCACCCTGAGCCAGAATCCTGTTCTCCAGAAGTTCGTCCCGTATCCGTTCGATACTGGCCACTCCGACACCCTGCCCTATCTGGCCGGGAACCTCCTCCCGGTTGAGCTGAGGCATATAGAGAGGATCCACGGCCCTCATATTAACCCGCTGACGGCTGTATCCTTCCACCGAAGCGTTGGAAAGGTTATGCCCGACTGTCGTTAATGCCTGCTGATGAGCATTGAGACTGCGTTTTCCGATTTCAATACCGCTGAAGGTACTGGCCATATTCCGGCCCCCTTAGAGGTGATGGGATACCACAAGTGGATCCCGGCCTGCGGAAGCTGAACGCCCCCGTTTGTCATACATCCGGCCCCGTGTCGACGGAACCAGTTCTTCCATAAGTTCACGGCCGAGTCTGCCCCGGGAATTCGCATATCCTGCGATCCCCCGCATTCGACTCCGGACCGTAACGAGACGGGCTTTAAGTTCGCCTCGAACATGGTGGAATCTGCGGCGTGTTTCGACGGGTAATTCAGCGACTCTCTTTTCCAGAGATTCGGTATCCTCACAAAGTTTATCTGTAACCGTCTGCCGCTTGTGTTCGATTGTTTCAAGACGATCAGCCATACTGTCCAGCTGTTTAAGAGCCACTTCCAGTACAGGCCAGTCCCGGCTGTGGAGCCCGGAACGCATCTCTGCTGAAGCCTCGGCAAAATCATCCAGGAGCTGCCGCTCCCTTTCCATCAGACTGATGAGTCGTTCCCAACGATGTCCGTCGCTCATGTCCACTCCTTGTCAGGCAGAGTCCACCTCAGTTCTTTGTCGGCCTGATAAGTATGTGAACTTAGAAAAAGGAGGATCAGAATCCCGGGAGATGTGTTTAACTGTCTAATTATTCGAGGTTTTCGATAGTCTGCTGATCCTCCCGAAGAATCGCGGCATCGGGAAATAAATCGAGGGCTTCGTTGAGTATCTGCCGGGCCTCGGGAAGCTTTTTTCTCTGTACTGCGTCGGCAAAGCGATTATGATAGGTTATCACCGCATTATGTCGATAAGTCTCTTCCATCGCATTCCACCTGGAAATGTATCGAGTTTGAGCGGGCGCCTGGCTGAGGAATAACCATCCGTCAAGCCAGTTTCCTCCTGACGACAGTTTTCGTGCTTCATCAGACCAGAGAAACAGGGCAAATTCTTCCCAGCGTCCCCGGCTGATGAGCCCGTCTGAAAACGCCTGATCGGCGGCGGCAGCTGCTTCCTCGAAGGCTACGGATTTGATTAGGAATTCAAGCGTCTTTACTGCGACTTCATTACGGCGGTCTTCCAGAAATTCAACAGGCACAAGAGCTGTCAGTTCCTCATCTCCAAGAAGGGTTTCCGCTTCGGCTGTACGCCCTGCCCTGAGATGGTATGCAACTGCGTTTCCCAATAATGCGGAAGCCGTATCTTCCAAACCGTGATCTGTCCCGAGGGAATCGGCAGCCTGATTAAGGAAGCGCAGCCCCTCTTCCTGGCGTTTTTTCCTGTCCATATCTGCCGCATAATTGGTGATGGAAATCCGGAAATCAACCGCGGCGGCTTCGCTGCCCGCCAGCTCCCACCGGTCCCGGGCCAGACCTATGGTTTCGTCCCAGCGTCCTGATTTCTGAAGAGCTGAAATACGGTTCTGATAAATCAGGGATATCAGTTCTTTTTCACCGATATTGCTCCGCATCCTGTAGTTACCCGGTGGAACGTAGCTGAACCCGGTCCGACCGGTAAATGAGTCAACAGCATCCCGTCGGACTCCCGGGTCGAATCCATAAGCGGTTGTCGTTTCCACATCGATACCCTCGGATCCACCCGAAGCCGATATACGGCAAAAGGCATGATCTGTGGTGAGAACTCCATGAACAGGGATATCCCGGCTTCGGGTCAGAATCAGATACAGGACAGCGGAAGAGACGCAGTTGTAGGTACCCCGGTCCAATAAGATGTCCATCGAAGTCTGCGTTTCGACGTAGCGAGTAAGAATTTCTTCATGCATCCACTGGAGCAGCATTTCGCCATCCACAGCTACATTGCCGGTGGCAGGGGGGGCGGTATCCAAAAGCACGTTAATCCCCGTAGCGTAGGAATCCAGGCCGGGGCCTTCAATTCCCGAGGCAATCAGGGAAGCCCGGATGAGAAGATACAGATCCAGAGGTTCAGCCACGGCTCCGATTTGTGCGATTTCAACCTGAGGGCTCAATCGAACCTCCCCGTGTACCTGGACTGCCAGGGACATCATAATGGTAACTGTGAGCAGAAACACAGAGGATAAGGATCTTTCAGTTGTTTGATTCAACACGTTTATAATATTACTTTCTTGAAGAGCCGATGGAAGTCTTTCGTTGGCGATACTTGAAAAATTTGGAGAAAAATATGACTCCTGAATGGGATCTCGTCGTCGTCGGTGGTGGACCTGCCGGAATGACCGCAGCACAATATGGAGCCAGGGCGAATCTGAGAACTCTGGTAATCGAAGAGATGGCCGCAGGTGGTGCTGTTCTGCTCATCAGTGATATGGAAAATTATCCCGGCTTTCCTGAGCCGGTTAACGGTTATGAGTTCAGCGAAGCCATGCGGCAGCAAACCGAGAATTTCGGAGCCGTATTCATGTCGGCAACCGCAACTTCTATTAAGAAAGATGGAAATGTCTTTACTGTTGAAACCACGGATGGTCCGGTTACTTCCTGGACAGTTGCCCTGTCAACAGGTGCCAAACACAAACATCTTGGCGCACCCGGAGAAGAGGAATTTTCCGGTCGGGGTGTTTCCTATTGTGCTACCTGTGACGGTCCATTTTTCAAAAAAAAGAAAATGCTTGTGGTGGGCGGCGGTGACGCGGCCTGTGACGAAGCGTCCTATCTGGCAAACCTGACGGATCAAGTGGTGATGATTCACCGGCGGGACCGCTTTCGGGCACAGAAAGTCCTGGCAGACAGAGTTCTTAATAATCCGAACATCGACGTCCGATTGAATCACGTTCTTGAGAGCATCGAAGGTGAGAACAAAGTTACGAAAGTGATTTTCAAAAAGACCGATTCAGGTGAAACATACGAAGAAGAGTTTGATGCCGTTTTCATTTTCATCGGGGCCATTCCACAGACAGATCTGGTTCCCGATCTGGAAAAAGATGTGGGGGGATATGTCCTGACGGATCAGAACATGGAAACCTCAACCACGGGTCTGTACGTCGTCGGTGACGTCCGGGCGACTCCTTTCCGGCAGGTAGTTGTAGCCTGCGGCGAAGGTGCTGTAGCAGCTCATATGGCCGCCGCCCATATTGACGATATCAAAGGCGAAGTCTACGCCGGAACGAAATAAACTTGTCTGGATTCTTTCGTCTGAGATTTCTATTTTTATTGACCTCCGCCGCCGTTCTGGCGGCGGTTTCCGCTGCGGCAGACAGTCCTCATTTCAGTGATTTGATGGAACCCGGTCAGCTGGCAGCCCGCCTTGTCGATTCTATGAGCGATCGTGAAGCCCTGGGGCAGGTACTGATGTTCGGATATCCCGACGAGCCTCCCGATGAGAACATCCTTCGCTGGATCAGAGACGAAGGCCTTGGCGGTGTCAAGGTTTTCGGATGGAATGCCAATAACCTTTCGGTGCTCGCCAGCACCATCGGTGCCTATCAGGAGGAATCTGTTTCTTCCCGGCTGGGCATCCCTCTTCTCATTGCGACCGACCAGGAGGGCGGATGGGTACGCCATATCAAAGGTGAAACTTCCGTAACTCCCGGTAATATGGCATTAGGTGCCGATGCTCTGCCGTATGATGCCTGGATGACGGGACTCATTCTCGGCCGGGAGCTGGCGGCAGTCGGTGTCAATATGAATTTCGCCCCGACCATCGACCTGTTCGTCGATCCGAAAGCCGATGTTATTGGTCCCCGGGCTTTTATGGCGGATCCCGAGTGGACCGGGATACTGGGTCTGTCCTTTTTCAGAGGCCATGATGAAGCAGGGGTTATAAGCACCGCGAAACATTTTCCGGGGCACGGTGACACCAGGGAAGACTCTCATGGCACTCTACCGAAGGTTTATGCTGATCTGAATACCCTTCGCAACCGTGACCTTGTTCCATACAGAACCATGATTGCCGGTGGTATTCCTGCAGTGATGGTAGGGCATCTGGCATTTCCGACGGTAACCGGGGATGAAAAACCGGCCACCCTTTCTCACGAACTCCTTACAGATCTCCTGAGGGGTGAACTCGGCTTCGATGGTGTTGCTGTCACAGACGACCTGTTCATGCAGGGTGCCAGGACCGACGGTGCCCCTCTGTCGGATATCTGTTATCGGGCCTTGCTCGCCGGCGCCGACATATTACTGGTATCTCAGGGGCCCGGTGACCACGTTGAAATACATAAACGCCTGCTCGCGGAAATGAATGACGAATTGTTCAATCTGCGGGTTCGGGAAGCCGCCCGCCGGGTTATCGCCCTGAAGGCTACGTACCTGAAAAGAAGTGATGCAGTATCGATCCACCCTGACCCGGACAATGCGGCGATTCCGGCGGAGGGCGCTGAAGAATTTTTTCTGGGCCAGGCCTCCCGAAGCATTACCCTCCTGGGGGATGAGATATTCCCTCGGCCGCCGGACGAAGCCGGAAAAGTCATTATGGCAGGGTCATATACAGATTTTTTCAATGAAGGAATCAAGCGTTATCCGGATGCAAGGACCTGGCGGTTGAACTATTCTTCGACAAGGAGCGGGTTGAGCCGGCAAGGACGCGATCTGCTTCGTACCGCCCGGAATTATGACACTGTTATTGTTCTGCTTCCCGATGAGGAGATGGCCATACTTCTGGATGAACTTGCACCCATCGCAGAAAAAGTTGTCGTGATTTCGGTGTTGTCTCCGGCCCATCTCGATGATCTGGACTGGGTTACCACCTCCCTGGCGGCTTACGGTACAGGGCCGGAAAGTTTTCGAGCGGCTTTTGCCGCTCTGGCGGGAGATTTTGCTCCCGAAGGCCGGCTCCCCATTCCACTGAGGACGAATCAGTGAAATGGAGCCCGGCAGGGCGGACAGCAAGCAGGCAGCTGATGCCCTGGTTGAGAAATGAAGAATGGCGGCATGTCGCTCTAACCTCCCGGCTCAAGGCCGCAGGTGGTGCCGCCCTGTTTGGTCAGATAGCCGACGGGCGACTCTGGATCAGGTACAACGAAAGGCGGATAGCGGGTGCCCTTTACCTATCTCGTTCCGGCGTAGTTCTGCCGGCATTTGACCGGGAAACCGGGGATACTGGAGATATTGATTTTCTCAGGAATCTTCTGGATTCCCGGCGGGACCGGATCTTTTCCGTAATCGGAATGGAGAACCGTGTCCTTGATATCGAGGGTCGCCTCGGAGATACTGTTCCTGATGTCGAGAATTACCGGATGTTCACCGGGATCGGTCCTCCCCGGGGGCCGGAGAAATCGCCGCCGGGACTGAGTATTCACCGTGCGTCGGCTTCAGATTGCGACCGGCTCTGGCCTCTCGAAAAGGCTTATCAAATAGAGGAAGTACTTCGCAAAGGCAGCTGTATCGACGAGCAGAGCAGCCGCAGGTTTTTTCTGAACACCCTGATTAATCAGGATATCTATTATGCAGAAATCGGCGGACGGCCTGTGGCCAAAGCCGGAACGAATGCACGGGGATGGACAGTGGACCAGATTGGCGGTGTATACGTTATACCGGAATTGAGGGGTTACGGATTTGCCCGTGCAGTAATGAACAGGCTTCTTTCTGAAATATACTCCCTCGGCAGACAGCCCTGTCTCTTCGTTAAAAACTCCAACCGGCCGGCCTTGAGCTTATATGAAAAGCTGGATTTTCTGGACCGGGGACCATTTCGAATTTCATACTGGTCTTGAGGACAGAATCCGCATTATTCTGGTAGCGGGGGCATAACATGAAGATTCTGATGATTACCAGCGAGACAGTTCCGTTCGCTAAAACCGGAGGACTGGCCGATGCGGTTCCTGCCCTGGCAGATGCGCTGAACCTCCTGGGGCACGACGTCAGAATAATCATGCCGAGATATTATCTTGTAGACAGAGAACAACTCGAACGCATCCCTGACCCCCTGGGTGTACCGATGGGACATGGGGAAATGTGGTGCGGAGTTTATAAAACAACTCTGCCATCTACAGAGGTACCGGTATACATGATTGACCGGGAAGACATCTTCGGTCGGGAAGGCCTGTATGGTCCCGATGGTTCCAGTTCATGGCCGGATAATGCCCTTCGTTATGCCCTACTCTCATCTTCCGCTTTTCAGCTTTGCAGAAGTATCAATTGGATACCCGATGTGCTGCATCTCCATGACTGGCAGGCAGCCCCGGCGGCATGGCTGATGAAATCATCGGGATATCAACATGATTTCGATAAAGCGGTATCGGTACTCACAATTCATAATCTCGGTTACCAGGGGATATTTCCGCCTGAGGACCTTGAAGTGTTTTCGGAAGAATCTCGTCGCGGGGGAACGGACGGCATCCTTCATGGAAGTTCTCTCAATTTTCTGTCAGCCGGCCTCAACTGCAGTGACGAGATAACAACGGTATCGCCAACTTATGCCGCGGAGATTCTCCAGAGGGAATACTCCGAGGGCCTTGGCGACATTCTCAACAGGAGAAAAGACAGGATTACCGGGATTCTCAACGGTATGGACTACAACGAATGGAACCCGGCAAAAGATTCTGCCCTCAAACCTGATAATTACGACATAGAATCCCTTGAGGGAAAGGCAGTATTAAAGGGCCGGCTGCAAAGAGAATCAGGACTGCCTGAGGCCCCCGGGATCCCCCTGTTCGGTATGATCACCCGGCTGACGGGACAAAAAGGTGTCGATCTTCTCACCGACATTCACGGCCCGGCTATGGAAAGTTTTCGGAATGGGAAGGCGCAACTTATCGTGCTGGGAACCGGTGAGCGCGGCTATGAAGAGGCGTTCACAGCACTAGGTAAAGCTTTTCCTGAGAGCTGTGCCGTTCGGATTGCCTTCAGTGGTCCTTTCTCCAGGCTTATCGAAGCCGGATCGGATTTCTTTTTGATGCCCAGCCGATATGAACCCTGCGGTCTGAATCAGATGTACTCCCTGCGTTATGGGACATTGCCGGTGGTGAGGAAAACCGGCGGTTTGGCCGACACAGTGATAGACCTGAGCTCTCAGCCCCGCCGAGGTAACGGATTTGTCTTCAATAACCCGTCGGGGCAGGAGCTTTCAAACAGCATTAAAAGAGCCGCCGCGTTCTACAAAAAAAAGCGCCGCATGAATGTCGCCGTAAAAAGAGCCATGAGTCTCCGTTTTGATTGGAAGTCATCTGCAGGTGAATATATCAGAGTGTACGAAAAAGCACTGAAGAGGCTCTAATTCCCCCGAACTTCCATTTTTCTCAACAGTCGGCGACGCCGGTATTCCAGATCCTTTCTGTGTCTCGGGTTCAGCGGCATCTGATTAAGCCCATCTAGCACCTTCAGGGCCGATGCCGGATTCTTCAGGCGATGCTCCCGGTATTTCGCGAGCTCCACAGCAGAATGATAATCACGTCCGCCGCCATTCAGTGTTTCCCAGATTTCGACGGCCTGGTGGTAGTCCCCTTCCCTCCGAAGTCTCACCGCAAGTTCCCGCCCGCACAGGCTCTCACCATCGACCCATCCGGCTTCAAGCCAGCAGCGTTCCAGTTCAAGATTCCGAAAAGCCCACTGCTGCGCCATGCCTTTCGCTGCAGGAGTAAGCCCTCCCGGTCCGTCGGACCTGAGATCTACCCCTAATGCCCCGGGAATCGGTTTTACAGCTCCCCAGCCTTCGATAAGAACCAGCAGCCTGGCCAGAGAGACAATATCATCGGCGTTGTGACGGAAAACGCCGCCGATTCTCCCTGGATCACCATCAAGCCATTCAAACCATGCGTCCGGCGCTTCACTGCCGGGGAGATCGTCGGTTCGATGAAAATCCAGAAGCTCTTTCTCGACGGTCCCCAATCTCACATTGGGAAGTTTTGACTTCCAAAGGCGCCGGGAGGGATAAAGTAAATCAACTTGAGGGGGCGTTAGGGGAGACATGCGGTTCAGGAGGAACCGTGTTTTCAGAACCTGGGAATCGAAGGAGCGGCCGTTGTAGGAAACCTGAGGAAGATTATCACCGATCAGTTCAGTGTAACGCTCCAGAAGTCCGGTTTCTCCGGGATAGTCTTCGAGGAATAACTGGGTTACGACAAATTTTCCAAATCTTTGACGCCCGATTCCTATGAGAAAAGCAATGTTGCCGGCGCCTCCCGACAGCCCGGTGGTTTCCAGGTCGTAAAACACCAGATCTTCGGTTGCGGCGGTCTCCGGGAGAACAAAACCGGCGGTAAATCTCTCGGGAAGAATGGGGGGATGTTCAATTTCCCGTTCCCAAAGTCCTTCTTTGAGGCGGGTCCATCCGGGTTCGGGCGGAACTGAAACGGCCGGGACCGGCCTGGGTTTCGCCCCCTTCGGCGCTAACCCCACCTGCCTCAGCCGGGCCAGGCGATCCGACAGGCTGTTCATTCGGTCCATGCAGAAAGGAATGAGCGGGTGGATTCCTTGGGGTTGCCCGCCAGGAGGTCCCGTTCATCCTTGGCACCGACGCAGGAAGGACAGCCCTCTTCGCAGGGACAGGCCGATATGAGATCCAGGGCCGCGTTAAGAATTTCATCCAGCCTGTCGGTAAGGGATTCGGCCAGACCGATACCACCGGGGAAGTTGTCATATGCGTAGATTCCGCTGGCCCCGTGATGAGGATCAAGTATGCGGGCGGCCACACCCAGATCGCCCGGCCGGCATAGCAGGAATACAGGCACAACAACCCGTATCAGTGTAGCCGTTCTGCTGATAACCGGAGCTTTCATTTCCTCCGGAACAGCTTCCCAGGCCGTCGCAGCAATCGAATCCGGAACGAACGCCAGAAAGACGCCCCGTGTATGCATTTCGTATTCGGGGAGGTGAATGTCCCCATACCCGATATTTTCATGTGTACCAAATCGGATTTTTTTGTACTTGGCCACCTCACTGCGCACCAGGAGATCACCCAGACGTTCCTCTATGCCCGCTGCAGAACGCCGCTGGTCGATTTCAAGAACCTTGATATCACTTTTCACCAGTGCATCGGTGTAATAATTCACTTTCGAGGACTCCACATAAGCGTGGTGGTTCTCCAGATCGAGTTTCTTTACCTGATACTGTTCGCCGCGATGCAAGTAGATCGCTTCGTCATGAAGCATTTCTCTGGCCGAATGGGTATCCATTTCGCCGATAACGACGTTACGCCCCTTGGTCTGGTCAACGATAACGACGTTCTCCTCTCCACCGCCGCGCATAGAGACTCTCTCGGAAGGATAAGATCTGTCCGACCAGAACCAGCGGCCTGAAGTGTGACGAAGCACGCCTTGCTCCTCCAGATAACTCAGGAGGTCCGTAGGGTCACCGCCAAAATCTTCTCCGTCTTCAAAAGGCAGTTCGAAGGCGGCACACTTGAGATGGTCCGAAAGAATGTAGAGATTTGAAGGATCGACAAAGGCCGATTCCGGTGAACGGGTGAGAAAATAGTCCGGATGCCGCACCAGGTACTGGTCGGTAGGACTCGAGGATCCCACCATAAGGGCCACAGAAACCTCTCCGGAGCGGCCCGCACGGCCGGCCCGCTGCCAGGCAGATGCCACCGAGGAGGGAAGACCGGCAAGGACTGCAGCATCCAATCCCCCGATGTCGATTCCGAGTTCCAGAGCATTGGTGGAGACAACTCCCTGTATCGAACCATCCCTCAGCCCCTTTTCCACAGCCCGTCGCTCGTTGGGCAGATACCCGCCCCGATAAGATTCAACCTGGATTCGATGGTTTTCATTGTATACGTTTTCCAGACTTTCATTGATATAGCCGGAAACCAGTTCAGCATGGATACGACTCCGGGTGAATACGATAGTCTTAACCCCGGCCTTGAGTAGCCTGAGAGCCAGTCTCCGGGATTCCAGGACAACCCCCCTTCGGATTCCCTGGACTGGATCCACCAAAGGAGGATTGTACAGAATCAGATGTTTCTCCCCAGCCGGCGCCCCATTGCCGTCAACAAGCTCGAAACCTCGGCCTACCAGGGTTTCTGCAAGTTCACCTGGATTTCCGATGGTGGCACTGGCCCCGATTACCACCGGGTTTGATCCGTAAAATCGACAGACCCTGATGAGCCGCCGCATGAGATTAGCCATATGAGAACCGAATACCCCGGTGTAGGTATGCAGTTCATCGAGAACGATGTATTTGAGGTTCCGGAAAAACTCGATCCATTTTGTATGGTTAGGCAACACTCCGGTGTGAAGCATATCCGGATTTGTAATGATGATCCGGCCGCCCTGCCTTGCCGCCATTCGAATCGATGAGGGCGTATCGCCGTCAAAAGTATATACAGGAACGGGGATGTCGGTATCCAGAACGAGTTCGTTCAGCGCCGCCTGCTGATCCTGACTCAAAGCTTTGGTGGGGAAGAGATACAGTGCCCGAGAAGAGGAATCTTCAAGCAGGGTTTGAAGAACCGGAAGATTATAACAAAGGGTTTTTCCCGAGGCGGTGGGAGTAACAACGACGGTATCCCGGCCGGAGCGGATACGATTCCAGCTCTCAGCCTGATGAGAATAGAGTTTTTCGATGCCCTTGGACGCCAGGGCCGCCACCAGTATGGGAGAAATATCCGGAGGTAGATCGTCATATTGTCCCTCACGAGGGGGGATAACAGACCATTCGGTGACATTTTCGGTGAAGGACGCATCACTTTTCAATTCTTCCAGAAGTTTTCTAAGGGCCATAGGTTATTATGTAAGGGGTAACGGGGGTGGCGCAATCCGCTCGACAACTTTAGGATTAAACCGGAGGCGGAAAATGAAAGATGTTTTAACGATAATTCTCGGAGGCGGAAAAGGAACACGCTTGTATCCTTTGACAAAAGACAGGGCCAAACCGGCCTGCCCCTTCGGTGGTAAATACAGACTGGTGGACATACCCATCAGCAACAGCATCAACTCGGGTTTCCGCCGTATGTATATACTCACCCAATTCAATTCTGCCAGCCTCCATCTTCATATCGGCAGAACCTATAATTTCGACCCCTTCAGCCGGGACTTCTGTGAGATCCTTGCAGCGGAACAAACCTTTCATCATGAGGATTGGTATAGCGGTACAGCCGATGCTGTAAGGAAGAATCTGGAACATTTTCGTGTCCAGAAACCCAGTCACTACATCATTCTTTCCGGCGACCAGCTCTATAGAATGGATCTCAAGGCCTACATGCAGCAGCACCTGGACTCCGGTGCTCAGGTTACGATCGCAGCCACTCCTGTCACACACGCAGATACCACCGAACTGGGAATACTCCGTTCCAACGACAAGGGCCAGATTGACGCATTCCTGGAAAAACCGGATCCCGGTGTGAATATTGATGAGTTTAAGATTCCTGAAAATAAAATGACTGAGGAAGACCGTTCGCAGGGCAAACATTACCTTGCGTCTATGGGCATTTACATTTTTGATGCCGATGCGATGGAAAAGGCCCTGGACAGCGAATATAAGGATTTCGGCAAAGAGATAATTCCCGAAGCCATCGGCAATGTCGATGTCATGTCATATATATACAGGGGCTATTGGGAAGATATCGGTACAATTCGCAGCTTCTACGAGGCAAATCTCGACCTCGGAGCGCCATACCCGAAGTTTAACCTTTATGATCAGTCAAATCCCCTGTACACCCATAGACGTGATCTTCCGCCAACAAAAATAAACTCCAGCACCTTGAAAAACAGCATAGCTTCGGAAGGATCAATCCTTACAGATGCGTATATTTCCCGCAGCCTCATTGGTATAAGAACCATCATAGAGTCCGGTGCCACTCTGGAAGAAGTCTATACGATGGGTGCAGATTTTTATGAGACAGAAGAAGAAAAGGCATTAAATGCCGAAAATCATATTCCCAATTATGGTATCGGCGAGGGAACCATGATCAGGGGAGCCATTATCGATAAGAATGCCAGAATCGGAAAAGGATGCCGCATCGGGGTTGATAAACTAAATCGGGAAGACGGCGACTACGACGGTTACTTAATTCGGGAAGGGGTCATAATCATACTGAAAGGGGCCATCATACCTGACGGTTCATCGATATAGGCAGCAGACAAGTGCAGGAACGTTGGGAAATTCGCAGGACAGTTCAGGACGATATATTGAACTATACGGTGAAATGGTCGCCCTGGGGCTCCATGGACCGTTGGATTATCAATCGGATTGTTCCTTCTGAGGCCGGTTTATTCCAGCTCTGGGCTTTGGACGGACGGGGTCTGGTTTTGCTTACCACCGAACCGACGTATTACGGAGGATTGAGGAACAGCCTGCGGGAGGTTATCGACGACCTGGCCCCTTCAGGAAACAGACTCAGGAAAATTATCAACGATCGGGAATGCTGGTTCCGTTTCAGTATTTCGCCGGTCCGGGAATACCTCGAGAATCTCAAAGCCTGGTATAGTCAGAAAGACGGTGCCGTGGACGACGAGGACAGGGAAATTTTTGTAAACGAGATTGAAACGCTGAGGAAGTTCCCACCGGTTCCGCCGGATGTAAAATTCATTTCGAGAGAGAGGATGAAGGATTCCGACTTCGGACCGCCTATGCCAATTCCCGGAAAATGATTTCAGCTACCCCCCGATCAGACTCTACCAGCGGTAACTCGCCGAGATTTCCGGGATTGATCCAGTCAAAAGCGTCATGCTCCTTTAGTATCGGTTCTGAATCGTCGGCGGGCAGCTCGATATCAAATGCAATAAGTGTGAAAATCGCACCCTTGTGGAGAAATTTGCCACGTGCGATTTCATCTCCAACCGTTATATCCAGGTCTGTCTCTTCCATCCATTCCCGACGCAGCGCATCTTTCGGCCTTTCACCGGGGTCGGTCTTGCCGCCGGGGAATTCCCACAACCCGCCAACACTCCCTCCGGGAAGCCGACGCATAACCAGGACGGTGTTTCCCCTTCGAGCCACACCAGCAACTGAGATATTTTCCGGCATTAAAGCAGAGGAAGTTTGGGGAGGATGGCGTGGAGTATTCCGATAACGACTGATGCGATACCCACAATAGTCAGATATGGTCCCGAGATTTTTTCCACCTTTTCGGCAAGCTCGGCAGTCTTACTTTCATCTTCGCCTTTTCGGGTACTTATGTACTCGGTTATCAGGAGGATGCCCGTAACAATACCTGCGAGGCTTGGAAATAACTCACCAAGAACGGCGATATCGCCGGTATATGTGGGGAAAAGATTGATTATGCCGATGAGCAGGCTGATTAACGCGAGGACTATTCGGTAGACCGAATTACCCATGAAGTCGGTATATTCGGAGAATCGCTCAAATCGTTCGCTTAGAAAACCGGTAGCCAATGCCAGTCCAGCCAGGACATTTGTAAGCACAGTTAACAGGTACAATTGGAACACAGCAATCCTCCTCTTACAATCAAGTTAACTTACCGTTCATTGATCGTCAACTCATCGATCCCGGTCAATCAGGATCTTGACATTCTCATTGCCTGCCAGGACTTCGCATCGAACTGAAATTTCGCTTGCCCCCTGAAAGACGAATTCACGCCTCTTTCCGGGCGGGGGTGCGATATCCCATTCTTCATGCAATAGAGCTCCATGGTCGTCATAGATACTCCAGCCGACGGTTTCACCGGCTTCAGCATCGGATCCCGATGACAGCAAAATTTTCAACAGGAGTGTAAGCTCTCCATTCCTGTAATGCTTGTCAATGCGAACTTTGTAGGGGCCGGCGTCGACACTACCGTCCATTTGAAGCACCCAGGGCACCAGGACGCCCATCATAACCAGGAGTAAAATCAGATCCAACAACGTCAGCCGACGGACCTTTTTAAGAGTTCCGATGCCCCCCGAATCTGCCCGGTGCCGGGAAGACCACCAGGATGAGTTTCTTCGTTCTTCTCTATTGTAATCGTTGGGACTAACGTTCATTCCCGATTATCTTGTCCACCCGCCACCATGCAACAGAGGCCTCCTCGGAACCGAAAAAGATACCTGTGAGCAGTCCATTATTCTGCAATTTGAATCGGCGATATACAGTTGCATCGCCATCAACCTTCAAACGACGGTTCTGAATAATACGACCTTGACCGTCCAC
>RCND010000321.1_pt1 | contig 27072 bp, 18 predicted proteins | sample 2041351 | NCBI WGS metagenome assembly RCND01 (sample SAMN09708230, study PRJNA481090) | Marine sediment metagenome, whole genome shotgun sequencing project. | biome: marine sediment; feature: ocean; material: sediment; isolation source: Sewage treatment plant 12B marine sediment (STP12B) ... | reverse complement strand
CCTCTACCTCTACCTTGGCCTTGACCTTGACCTTTGCCTTGGCCTAAACCGGCCCTATGGCCTTGTCCAAATCCTTGGCCGACACCATTGCCTTGACCATTTCTTTGGCAATGTCGATCTTCGCATGGGCCGTCTTCTTGATACCTTTCACACAGTCGATAATCACCACCTGAAATCTTGATGGCTTTACCATTAACCAATGCGTCAGCTACCTTTTCCCTTGCTGTCTCATAAATTCGTTGAACGGTGGATCTAGCCACTTCCATAGCTTCTGAACACTGTTGTTGATTAAGTCTTTCATAATCCATCAACCGAATTGTTTCATACTCTTCTACTGTCATATATATAGTTGCGTCAACTCTTTCGCTTTCCTTTATTGGCCCGAAGTCTGAAACTTGAGGCATAACGCATACGCGTCGTCCTTTTCTTGGTCTAGCCACATACACCACCTACTACCATTATAGCCCTTTACTCTTTATTTAATTGCTCAGTAATTGCTTTTAACTCTTCTTCAAGTAAAGCCTTTCGGGTTTTTAAAGCATCAACCCCATTACCTTCTCCAAAGAAGTTTCTTCCATAGTTAAGGCCTCTGCCGAAACCTCCAAGCCTACCTCTTCGACCTAGTCCTAATCCTAATCCCATTCCACCAACTGCACCAACAATTTTCGCTGCATTTGCAACGCCATTCACTGTACAGCCACCTCTTCCGCCACCTGTTCCTGCGCCTAATCCTCTTGGTCCTGTTCCGTTAAATCCTGACATACTAACATCTCCTTAATTTAAAGCTTATTATGGGTATATACCCTTTACACTTATAGTATACACCTTTTTGGGTATATGTCAATAATTATTTTTTTATACAAAAAAAGACACTCCTCCAAAGTGTCTTTAGCGGAGTGTCTCTAACTTCTTACCATAAATTGAAAAAGTTTCACTGCATCGTCTGGTTCATGAGCAATAATTTCAATCTCACCAATCTTAGGATTATTAAACATACCTTCGTCACTTGGTCATAGGTTTAAATACAATTATATCATCTTCTTCATTACTATTTATTATGATGCCAATGCTGTCCGCCTTAAACTGCTATAAAAGATAGACGCGTTAATGGCTGTTGAGTTTCTTGATACTTCTGGAAGTTGTCGATCATCTACCAAACTAAGTAATTCATCTATGATGTCACCATCCTGCTCTCTTTTTAATTCTGAAAGTACCTGACAGAACATCAATAAGGTACGTCTAGAGATCTTCCTCTGATGCTGACTAAAGGTCCCTGCTATATTAGAAATATACATATCTACCCATGATTTTTCTTCGGGGAAAATTGTAGCAATAAATCTGAGTGCTACAATAGATATCTCAAAGCATTCACCCGTAGAACAGAATTTGCCAAAACATGTTTGACGAATACGTTCTTTTGTCACTTCGAATACCTGTCTATAGATAAGATCATTAGGTTTCAGTAAGTACAGTATACGAAGAAGTTCCAACTCACAGTAATTACCATACAAAATCTTAGTCTTAGGTCTATAGCCAGTAAAGGTTATAAAATCCGTTGGAATTGTATGTTCAACGTCTACAAACATAGGACTCATACTAGAACTATTTAAATTTGCTTTATAATCAAGATGTTCGATGATTGCCATATATAGGTCATCTGAAATTTGTTTAGTCAACTTACAACCTGTTGCCGTTGAGTAATTGAATATATCTATAATCTTTTGAACTGTCATAGAGTTACTCCTTTCAATAGTGTTATCGGTAAAAGACTATTTCATTCAAGCCCTTTTTCTTTATACATACAGTATACCGAACATTTGTTCCCATTGCAAGTTTTTTATTTGATGTGGTTTTATTACCACTGTCAAGACGCCTATATAACTTGAGATCCTTGTACAATCTCAGACAACAAAAAGAACCTCTTTCGAGATCCCTTTTAGAAAAAATACATGATATTTTTTAGGCACTGATGTTATGACTATCTTCCCTACTTCCTATTTGTATACACCTCTATAATTCACTGGCAATAACTCTGCTATCTTGGTCATTATATATTTTGTAGCAAATTCCTTATACGCTTTTTTATTTTGCTCATTAGTTCTTTTAGGTAACACGAATTGCTTACCAATGTTGACATGGACATCTGCATAATTAAAGGTTTCCTCGCTCATACCACCTTCTTGGCTTATAGGTAACAGTTTTTCTGTCCCATATAACCCAATAGGGACAACCGGTGTTCCTGTCACTTTTGCTATTAGAAGGATGCCTTTCTTCGCTTCTATCAAACTTCCAGCTCTACTTCTAGTACCTTCCGGAAAAATCAATAAACTTTCCCCATGTTTGACAAGGGTGAATATTTTCTTAAGACCATTTTTGTCTACAGTATTAGGTTCGATGGTTGTCGTCTTGACGACATTAATCCCTATGCTCGTAACAGCGTCTTCAGACAGCTTTACCCCTGCTACAAATGTTGGATCAATCTCTTTTAAGACCTTGTGTAGAACTAACCCATCAGCATTACTTAAATGATTACAAATAAACAAAGTTGGTGTTTCGATTCCCTTTAAGTTCTCACTTCCCAGGATGTTAATATGCGCATATTTTTTCAGGTACCGATCAACGACTTTGTTAGATACGTATTTGATCAATCTATCTGGTAAAACATTAATAATTTTTGCCATTGAAGTTGATATCATTTGATGACCCCTCTCGAATGTTTCTATACTTGAGATTGTATATTGAAGTGTGGTAAATGTCCATCATAAATGTATTTGCTTCATCTAATCATTCAGTTGACTCATTCTTGATCATTGTTGTCCGCCGCTTTTTTAATAATAATGTTTTAACTTCAAATGGCGTGAACTCTAGCACTACCTCAGTACCATCACATACAATCCTTGGGTCTTCCTCAATCATATTGGTTTCATAAATAGCTGAAAATGTGCTATTAACCTTCAGTGTCGTTTGGTTCTCACTACCATCCCGCTCGTATAGACGTGCAATAACATCTTCTGAATCCTCAGCTACTTTCACCGTCGAATAAATGATGGCATCGTTGCTGACTTCAAATGGTTTCTCGAAAACACCAACGGCCTCAACAGCCAATGGGAAATATGTATTAAAGGCCATAGCAAATTGATCTACACCAGCTGTGATTGGGTCCTTTTCATGGATTAGTAGCCCATATTTAATATGATGATCGCCAACATCACCCATCTTTGCTGGATAGTTCGTTGACTTAATCAGATGAAGATCTAGGGTGTTGTTTTTAGCCTTAAAACCATATTTGGAATCGGTAATAACTGCAGCACCCCAGTCACCATCGTTCATATCACACCAATTATGCCCACAAGCTTCGTATTGAGCTTTTAATGCCTTTGTATTGTTCAGTGTTGACCTCTTAATATGACCAAATTGAATATCAAAAATGGCTTCATCTGTTTGTAGATTCAGTGGAAAAGATGTACGTAACATACGTTGATTATCTTGCCAATCCACTTCTAAATCAAATTCTATGAATCGCTCTCCTGGTTTAAGGGTAACTGTTTGTTTCACTGTACTCTTACCATAAACATATGATTGAACAATCTGTTGAACCTCTCCATAACTAAAAGCTTCTGATTTCACTAATTTTAGAGGATGACTTGGCAGCAAACGATAGTTTTTATTAATATCCCACGCAGTGGCAACATCCTTGTAAACCCGCAGTTGATTCCCTTTGTCACGCAGTGCTTGTTTGTTCGTTTTTTGATCAATAATGGCTTCAATCGAACCACTTTTGTCAAAAATAACACGCATCAGTGTGTTCTCAAGAACTCTATTATTGGTTGATGCCTCTTTCACAAATACTTCACAGCTTATTGTGTGATTTGACATCGGTGCAACCTTATAGAGTTCATAGGTCTTATCTGTATTTCTAGATACAACCGTTTCTTTTTGTAAGGGGTTATAGACATTGATTAACCTTGCTTCAGTTTCAGCCTTTGTTTGGTCGCCTAGAACATTGATGAAAATATCATCCAACCCACAATCTAATGCTTCATAACGTTTCACACATTCATCATAAACACGTTTAATCGATGATCCTGGTAGAATGTCATGGAATTGATAGAGTAAAACTTCTTTCCAAATGGTTTCAATTTGTTTTTTGTACTTCTCAGACTGTTCCGTCTGAACCAATAAAATTTCAAGGGTTTTAAGCTTCTGTTCCAACTTACGGTTATAATACTTCACCCTACCTTGTGAGGTGTAGGTGCCACGATGCTTTTCTAGATAAAGTTCACCCTTGTAAGTAGGGAACTTGTCTTTTAATGTGCCAAGGCGCTCAAAAAAATCCGAAGACTTCTCCATGATAATTTTGGGCATTGGTGCCGTCCCATTAAAACGTCTTAAACGTTCCACATGGCCAGGTGCTGGACCGCCGCCACCATCACCAACACCAAATAGATTCAGTGTCTGGTGATCTAAGTGTTTTTCACGGTAATTTTCAGCTGACTTCAATAAATAATCTGTGTTGGCCGGACTGTTATACTCACCTTCCGGAGGCATATGAGCAAAAACTTCTGAACCATCAATGCCTTGCCATGTGAAGGTATGGTGGGGGAACTTCGTGGTATCATTCCATGAAATCTTAATGGTCATGAAGTAATCAAGGCCTGATTTTTTGATAATCTGTGGCATGTTTCCTGAATAACCAAAAACATCTGGCAGCCAAAGACTTTTGACACGCACATCAAACTCGGCTTTAAAATAGCGGATTCCGTATAACATTTGACGCACTAAAGCCTCTTCACCACTAATATTTGTGTCTGCTTCAACCCACATGCCACCTTGGACTTCCCATTGACCCATTTTTACACGTTCTTTTACTTGAGAGTAAAGAGCAGGATGTTGTTCTTTCACCCACTGATAAAGTTGAGGTTGACTGGCACCAAATCTAAAATCTTCGTAGTGTTCCATAAGACGTAGAACATTGGCAAAAGTTCTTGCACCTTTTCTATGGGTTTCGCGAATTGGCCATAACCATGCAAGGTCAAGGTGGGCATGACCTATTGAACTGATGACATGATCGGATTTGGTTTCAGTTAATAACAGATTCTTTGTAACCAAAAGAGCTTCACCTACCCATGGTCCTTTAGAAAAGGCAACCTGACCGACTTTTCTCAGACCTTTACTGTACACTTTGTAAGCTTCTGGATCTCTTTTAATTGAAGCTAACCTTAATGAAGCAATTGCCATAACATCATAATATAGCTGACGCATGGCCAAATCTCTGGTCACTATCTCAGCAAATTCAATACGTCCCTTATTCTTAACATTACCAAAAAGGTCATTCATACCTACATCCAACCATAGCTCAATAGAACCATCTGCCTGAATAAAATCCTTTAATGGATAGGTGCGCTTCATTGGTGAACCCAAACGCCCCTTATAGCCAAAAGCAGAGCTACCATTGGTAAACCCCTTAATGGGCACACCATCTCCGTCAAACAGTAATGCTTCTCCATTCATATCTAAATGAAGGTAAGTTGCCTCTTTTGAATTAGGGTTAACTTGTCCAGATAATTTGAACCACCCACAATCAAACAAATCGCCCCATGGATCACCAACCCTATAGGTCTTATAGTCAAGGTCTAGTCGTGCTTCGAAAGGCACTGGCTCTTTTGTCACTGCACCTTCTATCTCGAAAGTACCCCTATTTCTATTAATTGATTTCTCTATTTTCTTGATTAATCTATGGGGATACATACCTTACCTCCTCTGTTGTCAGGAAATGGTCTGTTAATCTTTTATAATCAATATATCTTCTATGTCAAATCTCAGTATAAGGTTAACTGCTCTAAATGACAACATAGTTCATCAGTGGTTTTATGGATGGTCATCCGAATAATGCTCTGATCAAAGGAAAATAACCTGAATTTGAATAGCTCTACCGCGTTTAGACAGCAAGTTCCCTTGACCTTTTTTTCATATGTGATACCATATATTATATGAGAACCTATTTCAATTAGCGAGAGTACACCGAAGGAGTCAACCATGAAAATTATCATTATTGGCGGTGTTGCAGCTGGAATGAGTGCTGCGGCAAAAGCAAGAAGAGAAGATCCAAAGGCAACCATTACTGTCTACGAAAAAGGTGCCTATCTGTCTTATGCTGCATGTGGTCTACCTTATTTCATCTCAGGGATTGCAGAAGATCAACAAGAACTCATCATTCGAACCAAAGAACAGTTTGCGAAATCTAACATTGATTGTCACTTAAAACATGAAGTTATTGAGGTTCAAGTTCCAGAGAAACAGGTGGTGGTTAAAAATACCAACACAGGTGAAACTTTTACCGATTCATATGATAAGTTGCTCATAGCAACAGGTGCAAGCCCAATAATCCCACCTTTTGAAGGTGTTCAATTTAAAAATATCATGCCCCTTAAAACCTTAGAAAACGGTATTGATATGAAGCCAATAATATCTCAAGCATCCATAAAACATATCACAATCGTTGGTGGTGGTTATATTGGTATTGAAGTGGCCGAGAACCTTGTACATTTAGGCAAATCTGTCAGAATCATCGAATTGGCTGATAGAATCCTTACTCCCTTCGAAAAAGAAATCTCCGATAAAGCCTATGATGCCTTAATCGAGGCCGGCGTTGATCTTCGCCTTAATGAAAAGGTTGTTCGATTTAATGATCATAATTCTGATGGTATTGTGGATGAAGTTGTTACTGACCAAGGCAGTTATGACACTGATTTTGTGGTAATGTCCATCGGTATAAAACCTAATACCGCTTTCTTACCTGACGCAAGTTTTAAGAAATTCGGCAATGGTGCACTCATCGTCGACCAACAAATGCGGACATCCGTCAAAGATATCTATGCCGCTGGTGACTGTGCAACCGTTCACCATTTCCAGAAAAAAACACCTGCTTACTTCCCCTTAGGCACAACCGCTAATAAATGTGGTAAACTAGCAGGCATCAATCTCGTCGGTGACAAAGAAACCTTTGTTGGTGCTATTGGCTCTGCAGCTATTAAGGTTCTAGACATAGAATTGGCACGCACCGGACTCTCTGAATCTGATGCTAGAGAAATGGGTTATGATGTCGCGACTAAAATCATCACGACAAAAAATCGTCCACATTATTACAAAGGAAACACGGACATAATATTCAAACTCATCTATGACAAAGGCACAAAAGAAATTCTCGGTGCTCAAGGTGTGGGTAAAAATGATGTGGTGCTACGCATTAATATGTTTGCCGTTGGCCTTTTCAATCATATGACTGCCCCAGACTTTGGTATGATAGATTTATGTTATGCGCCACCATTTTCAGGTGCATGGGATGCTGTACATATAGCCGCAAACGTCCTTAAATAAGGCTTTTCTTTTAAAAAAGTGACAGACCCTTCTGATTCTCAGCGTATGAATCGGAAGGGTCTGTCACTTTTAGTTATGTCACTTTTAGTTAACTTTTAGTTATTCCTTTTAGTTCGTTCCTTTTAGTCCCATCCTTATAAGATCTCTTTCACTCGCCCTACTACCCCATCCTCCAGCATCACTTTGATCCCGTGTGGATGTTTGGGTGATTTGGTTAAATGTTTCATAACAACCCCTTCAGTCAAGTTCCCCGAGCGTTGATCTTGTTTTTGAACTACTTTTACTTTTGAGCCTACCTTTATATTACTTCTGATTGTACCGTCCATATTTACTCCTCTTAATTGACTGAATTACACCAGTACATCAAGTGTTCCCAACATCATAACACATGTTGCAATTCATTTTGTTGACTGTTGCTTGAGTCTCATCGTCATAACTATTCTTCCTTCTTCAGGTCGCTAATGCCTTCAACAAAATCATTAACGGTCCCATACTCTATGTCGAATTCACCACTTAATGTCATATTATCATATAGATCATAGCTAAAATTTAATCGTGCACCATCCTCCGCCGTCACTGACCAATTGACTTTATAACCATCATAAGTGACCTCAGTCTCATAGTCATAGATGGCGTCGGTCTCAATAGTAATTTTTGCTTCATAAGTCTGACCGACTTTATTGCTTAAAACCATTGTGATTGGCATTGGATCTGTCAGTTGTTCGTTCACCTCAATACTGCTTTCGGCAATCTCTTGAATCTCAGCATCAGATAAATCTTGTCCGAACATCCCTGAAAGTACTTTTGTAAGGCCTTTGGAAATTTGCATTGCAATGCCTTCTGCATAATCCATGGCTTGCTCATACTCAGTAATCTGAAATTCACCTTTCCATGTACCTGTCAAATCCTCTTCACCGTAAAAAATATTGCTTCTATTAAATTCAATGAATTTGAATGAATCCGTAATTATTCCATCACTGTTAGTGTTTGTGAACTTTTTGAAAAAACAGACACCAACATTATTCGAGCCTTCCTCCAGTGGTATGTAAAAGAAAACACCATTATCATCGAGTCTCGTGGATACAATAGGGTTTTCATCATTTCCAGTGAATAATTGTACGGCACTGCCAGCTTGATTAACTTTTATAAAATAAACTATGTAGGGTTTGGTTGACCAATCACTAGGTTCAGGCATCCAAGATTTATTTGAATTATTACTTCTATAGTCTGATATGGTCGCTTTATATATCGCACTTTCTTCAGGTAGAAATTCTATAACTTCAACATCTCCCACTGTTATCACAGTGTTTTCCACTATTATAAGTGCTTTATAATAAGCGTCAGAAAAATCACCATTACCTATGGTCGATTCATAGGGATTTTTTGTGGCTTCTTCAAATAGTTCTTCTATTTTTCCAGTTGGGTATATCGATGATAATCCATGTAATGAAAAGGAATTATAATTACTGGTAGCTGCATCCACCTGTAAAGACGTTTTATAAACCCCGAAGTTTTCACCATCAAAAGGTATGAATAGGTCTGTTCTTTCTGGGAAATTAGGATCACATACATATAACCCATTATGGTCCATGCCATAGGCAATAATCGCATGACCACCTCTTTTAATTTTTCCTATACCATCTACTTCGCTTCTAACTTTCATACCAACGCCTTGGGGGGCACCATTTGTCAATAAAAATGCATACGCAAAATGATAAAAAACATTTTTATCTGTTAAAAACTTTGTTTTATGTACATATTCATAACTCCAGTCTTGGTAGCCACGCCAATCAATCCCCTTTTGAACAATGCTAGCTAAACGGACGCCCATTGAGTCATCTTTCCAAAGGTCTTCCGAATTAATATAATGATTGTTATCTAAGTAAGTGTATAAAGGTTCTTCACCATTTAGGGTATGATATGTATAGTAATAGATGGCAGATAAAGTCATGCCTGCACATATCCCCCCTGGTGACAACTCTGATCCATGATTAGCATAACTCCAATTATCAACGCCAGGTCTAAAGCCTGAATCATGTGACGGCGCCCCAATATACTTATCTAATATGACTTTTGGCACTGCTGTAATAGCCACATCCGAAAAATGAGTAACACCAAGAATCATTTCATTGTTGGTTTGTGAAATCATTGTGATAGGTTCTAGGGTACCATCGTCATTGTAATAAGAAGCCATGGCAAACATGCTATCATCAATGTTGATAGGCACAGTTAAAGTCATAACTTGATTGGACATGTCACCACCATTGTCAACATGAATCAACGGTAGTATTGGGTTGAAGTTGTCACCAAATTCATGCTTTTTGATTTCTTTCGTTGATACCTCGAACTTTGTCGCACTGTCATAGGCACCCTCGGGCACTTCAATGCTTAACCCATCTATATCAGAATTCACGTCATTAACAACAATGGTATCACCTGCAACATCTACTGTTGTTTCTGAAACCACTTTCGCCTTGCCTAATTTCATCATTTCATTTTCAGACTCAGGTTTCATCACTAAGATGACCACTAGGGCAACCGCTATAATAAAGATACCAAAGGTAATAAGACATCCTTTTAGACAACCCTTCTTTTTCTTAGGTTGTTGAGTCAAAGTATTCTGCGGTCTTGCATCGTAAGTTTCAGGTGCAGTTTCAAGCCCTAATTCCTTGATTGTAGATGCCTTAACCCAGTCACCAAGTTCCTCATGATAAATCATTGACTCTGGAATGATCTGTCCCGTCAACGTCATAGTGTGCATCTGCTCCCATGTATATGGACCATAGGTTTGTCCGTCCGCTTCAATATACCAATTCGATTCCATAACGCCTCCTTTTCACCTTTATACAATCCATCGTCATCTAGGGCCGATTGCTATAGCCTGATACTTTCCAATAATTCATCTGACTCTATTATACCATTTCTGATAAGAAATATACTATTATACAAAAACGATGAAGTTGTCCTATAACTACCTACCGCAAATTTTCACAAATCAACGCAAACTCAATCTCAATAAAATTTCAAAATAGACTTGTTGCTGAAATCTTCTTATAGATAGACTTTATCGTTTATATGTATAAAAGCCTTGCGTTAATTCTAGTGACCGTACTAGGAACGGGAAGCGAAACGAAGTGCACGCAATTCTTTTACACAACAATTTTCGCTTCTGTTCTAGTCAAGAATGGTAGACATTTGCGTAATTTTCGGTAGTCTGTTGAAGTGCGTCAATCCATCATTTGTTTAACAACACTAGAGTCAAAAAAACCTGTCCCAGATATGTTTCTAGGACAGGTTTTGATACATTTATTAGTTATGGCAGAATAACGCCACCCCATTCAACAGCTGTAAATCCTTCTCTCCTAATAGTCTCGAAGGTAGGAACTTCCGTTGGCTCTGCATTCTTTTCAAATGCAAACCACAAGCGGAATAAACTGTCTGGTTTTGGTTCAATAGCCATTGGCATTGCTAAATCCACTGTAGATGTTAACTGTGGATACATGGCATAATCTGCTCCTTGGTCCAGTTTCACCGTCCAGTATTCTATAAAGTCTGCTGTTTCCTGTTCAGTAAACCCATAGGATAACATAATGCTCTTCATCTGCTCACTGCGGGATTCTGCCTCTATGAGCCATCCTTCATCTGTCTGATACAGCCATGGCCAAGTGATAGATTCATAGAACAGATACGTGTAGGCTTCTCCGTCTGCAGCTTCTATTGTGCCATCAGGGAATCCTGTTATGAGCCATTCTCCGGGATAGTCAGGAATGACAGTCTCTAGCAGTCCAGGAATTTGGAATGTCACTCGGATGGAATTTTCATCTTCTGGATACAGATAAATATTCGGTTTGTAGGCACCGATGTTATCACCAGGTTTACGTCCAAGGCCTCTCTTCTGCCTGATTTTAAGCCAATTCTCATGGATCTTCTTCATTTCCTCATCACTTGGGGTATGACCCCAGTACTGATCCCAATCGATAACCCACTCCGTAAAGGTAGCGGTCCAAAACTTATTTGTGTTGTCGATAACTTCATCTGCTACTCTAATAGCCTTGTTGTCAGTATTGTTCATATAATCAACAAAACTGTCACTGGTCACATAATCCTTAGTTAAACCGAGACCAAGTGCAAAAACTTCTGCACCCTTTCCTACTGGTGTTTTCTTAAATTTATCCCCAAAGAAAGGCATTTCAAGTAAGGAATTGATTGCAACATTGGATGCCAGGACTGCATCTCTTAAAAAACGCATGGAGGAGTGATTATGTTTGTATTTACCTGACAAAAGGGCATCAGCATCTGTATAAATGCCATTAATGGCCAATGCCTTACCACCAAATTTGAGGGCTTTGAGATTACGTAACTTTTTGAAACTGTTTTTGACGATGCCTTCCTGCCTGGTGATTCTCTCTAATTTTTTAGTTAATACTTTCATTGTCTTGTTATAATGTTTTGATCCACTTTTCGCTCTGGACAAATCATTAAGTATATTCGCCTTACTTTTCGTCATAGCGTTTATGGCTTTCTCAGCCTTTTTTGTCGCTGCCGCTATCTTTTCGGGGCTCCCAATATTTCTGACAATGTAGTTCATGAACTCATCAATACCTTTACCACCAATGGTATTGAATGGACTTGATGCCGAATCATAAGCTGCATCAACAAATGTGTCTTTACCCGTTGGTGGTATCTTAGCTTTGACCGATGGTGTTGTTTTTTCGCCTGTGCCTGTTGCATGTACCTGGCTAATTCCTATTTCTTGTATTGCTGTATTTGGCAAAGTTGAGCTCAGGGAAATAACAAGCACAAGTGCCATTATAGAACATCTTCTTATAATCGTCTTCATTGTTCTATTCATCATTTCCACCTCACTCTCCTATCTCTTGAATATACCAAGCGATATAACTCAATGTCTCATCATCAGGATCTCTGTCTACAGATTCTTGGAAGAATATGAGTGATTCATCCATCCTCCTCTGCTCATAACAGGTAACGCCTAAATAATAGGCAGTTTTATAGTCAGAAGGTTCTTGCTCATATGCCCGAAGCAAGTGATATTCGGCTTTCGTTAATTCATTACGTGAAATCAAGGCTATACCAGCCATCTTTTGCACATAAGTCCAATATGGGTGATAGGCTGCTGCTTCTGTATACAATCGACTTAAATTATCACTATTATCTGATCCACTTGACAGATAGACAGTCTCTAACCAGCTGTAATAATCAACACTTGTTTTATTACTGTGACCATTTAGTGCGCCGATTGCGCTATCATAGCTGCCCTCAGCAATATAAGCCAGAACTTCTAACATCACTGTGTTATTTGAAGCACCATATGTTTCTTTTAAAACATTGATTTCTTCCCAAGCCTCATCTAATTTATCTTTTTGAATCAACGTTATTGTTTTCTCCAGACTATCTTCATAAGCATTGATGCCGCCATCTACTGAACTCATACTTGTGAAAGCACCTATTATGAACATTAAAACAATGGCGCCACTTTTTATGATTGTCAGACTCTTACTTGTGAGATTCTTCAAAGGCAAGAGATTGAATTTCAGTAGCAATAAGCCAACGGAAACAATGAGTCCTAGAATGCAAAGCAAAATGGAACTTCCAAAGGCCAACATACCAAGTAAAAATAAGATGATCATGGTGATTGTTATAATTAACATTAGTTGCCCCCCTGTTCTATTTTATTTGCTAAACTGTTCATTAATTGTTCATTATGTGGTTGTACACCATAAATATCCACAGCATGGTTATTGTACTTAAGTAACTCAGCCACCTCGAGGGTGCAATTGTAGGCCTGCTCATAGTCCTCCATCGCATCATATGCATTGGCTAAGGCATACCATACCGAAGGGGCTGTATCATCTATTTCAAGTGATGTCGTGTAATACCCTACCGCAGACTCAAACTCTCGTTTATTAAAATGAATTGTCCCTGCAAGATACTGAATTTGTGCTGATTTTGGCATGATTTTTATTAGTTCTTCAGTGTGTGACCATGCCTGTTCGAAATCCCTACCACCAAAAGTAAAATAGAGGGCTTTGATATAATCATCCAGTAGTGGGTTCTCTTCAAGAATCTTTAATTGGTCTTCATCCAAGTCAGGATAAACTTGATACTTCATCTGTGGTGTCCATCGAGTTTGATCTGAGACAGTTAAGTACTGTGCATAAATGTACATGTCCGCATCAACCATCAAATATTCAACGCCATCAAGTGAAGGCAATCCCTTTAATAAGGATGCTGCATAACCCATAGATTCAGTGACCCTACCAACTTTAAGTGCACTAATCATTGCTACGTTTAGGGCTTCATAATTATCCTTATTCTCACTTACTGCAATGGCAGCCATTTCCAAGGCTTTATCATAATTCTCAAGAGCATCATAACCGCGTGCAGCCATTAGTCTGGCACTGCCTTCTGCTCCAAGATCAGCTGCTTCTTCCAAATAAGTCACTGCATTGGCATAGTCTTGTATATCCATCAACACATCTGCTACTTCCATATTAATGGCAATAGTCAAGGCCTCCACATCACTATCTTTATCAAGCTGTTCAAGGTATAAGTCTCTGAATCTCATAGCCGCTTCTCCTGTTCGTTGATAGTGAGGTGCGCTATCATACAGAAAATTGCGACCAGCTTCATAAGCCATATACTGGGCAAGCAAATTCTGTTTATTCTCCTCAGCATAAGTAAGCAGCTGAGTCATAATACCCGAATTTATACCACCATTTCGACTAACTTCATTTAGTATCCTATAGACACCATATTGCTCAATGAACTCAAGATATGGGTTTAAGGCTTTTGTGATTTTCTTCTCTTTACCCTCGACATCTTTCACTGTAATGTTGCTATTGATTAAGGTTTGGCCTGCAATACAGGCATTAAGGATATCCTTACGAAAGATTTCCTGTACCTCTGTTAGAGGTATTGGATTCTCTTCATCGGTTTCTTGTTCCTTATAAGCATCGAGCAACAAAAGGTACCAGTCAGAAGAACTTTTCTCCTCTAGTATTGCTTTCTCAATCTCAGCTATTGTGTAGATTTTCATGGCCATAAGGTACTCAACCTGTTCATTATCAGGGTTTCCCTTATATATTTTCCTTAATTGATTGGGATCATCTGAAACGAAAGCCAACCATGCACTTGTCTTCTCATAGGCAGTATCATACATTTCTAGAGCCATCTCAATATCACCAGCTGCCATGTAGTAGGCACCAAGTGACATATCATTCTGTATATTTATTTCTATAGAGTCCAACGTAGAAACTAGAGCAGAACCAATCAGATCATACAACAATAGTGCAACCACCAATCCGGCAGCAACCAATGGCATGATCTTAGCGAACTTCCGATTTGTCGTTTCTTCTGTTACATTAGGGTTCGCATCAGCTACCTGTACAATACCATCTACAGTAAACTTAAGTAGAAGAACCTGTACATAGATAGTTGCAACCCACTCAGTCACTGTCCCTACAAATGAAAGAGGTGTTGAGACAAATATACCACTGAATATAATGACCATTAGATCTGGTATGAAAAATAAAGCAGTGCCTAGAAGTAACAACGTCTTCCAAAATAGCTTTGGTTGACGCATTAGTTTTCCAGGATGTCCAACTGTCAACCTGTTTACTGTAAGAGATAGAATTCTACTCATTGCCAACAATGCTACAAAAACGATGACAACGAAGATAATATAATAGATCCAGTAAAACTGAATAAGATTTCTAAAGGCAAATGACTCCAATACTTCCAACAGCCTAAATGCCACTGTTGATATGATGTACATCCACAAAATTCCAGCACCTGCCATCAACATTCTCTCTCGAGTTTTACTGCCGTTATTTAATGTACTTAAAAATTGACTCAACAGAATTAATCCCACAACCATTCCAGCCAACTCAATTACCAAGACTATCAGTTGACTCATAGAATGCTTCGTCACTAGCATAATCAATGATTCCAATGCGCCAGGTAATACGGATATGGATAAAAGTGCAAGATAAAGTAGAGCGTCAGCTCCAATAAATGAAGGTACACCTGTTTGGTCATTATTCTTCTGTTTTTTCTTTGTTGTCTTAAGGGTTGCCTTCTTATCAGTCTTGATTGTAGTGTTAACTGTAGGCTTCTTATTTGTACTGTCGGTCTTTTCAGCTATTGGGTTCGTATTTTTTTTGTCTAACTTGTTAGCTATTGGTTTCTTTATTATGGTATCGGTTGTAACTTTCTGAATGATTTCAGCTTTAAATTCTGGTACTGGTTGTTGATGACTCTCTGAACTCACCAGTTCGGGCATTGCGTTTTGATTTTCGGCCATATTAACCGGCTGCTGTTTTGTACCGCAAGATATACAGAAGATTGCATCCTTCTGAACTTCTGTGCCACATTTTGAACAAACTCTCATTATATTTCAATCCCTTTCTGTCAGCTAATAAAAGAAATAGCAGAATATTCATTCTGTCGTGTGTTTACTAAAATATAAAAACATGGTTGTGATTATCTTTTAAGCAGTATCAATTTGTAAAACCCCAAACCTGATTCTGCCAAACTAAGAATAACTATACTACCTTCACATTTTACCATAAAATGATGACGATAGAATAATGAAAGCCCCGTTGAACAATAAAGTACATCGCTCAACGGGGCTTTTCATATTTCTATCGTCGCACTGCTTGTAGCTTTTGTGTTAGTTCACCGTTTTTATCTTAATGACTTTATTGGGTGATTCTAATACACGATTTTGGAACGATAGGATCTCTTTATTGATAATCATACCATCTTTAATGTCAACGGCATCCTTCAACACAGTATTATGTGTTTCCTCTACAATATACTCTAAATAAGGTAGAACACATCTGGATATTTCCCAGGACGCGCTATTCCATAGTAGGGTGGGTGTATGATCTACTGCATAGTAGCTGATCTTACCGAAGTTTAATATAGGAATTGAAAAGGTTGTTGGCATTGCAAAGCTAAACCCCATAGCCTCATCACAGCTTATATCAATGATAAGGCATGGTTTGGTCATTTTATCAACATCACTATCAAGAATAAAATTAACAGGATCATTGGTATCCTGCAACATACCATTAACGATAATATCTGCCTCAAGTAAATCATCTAAGAAAGGTTTTTTCTCCATAAACAGATTAACTGTTTTTACCTCACCTTTAGTGTCTCTAACTATTGGTTTGTATTGAACGCCCGGTATTTTATCTGCAACCAGGAATGATGGTCTTTGGGTATACACGGTTATATCTACAAAACTATGACCTTTTAAGGCATAGATAGCGCCTCGACTTACAGAGCCGTGACTAATGACAGCAACTTTTCTTCTTGGTCCATATTGCCCATCCATTCCAAGAAGCTGTAATGCATGTTGAACGCCACAGTATCCGGCCATTTCATTGTTCTTACTGAATATATGTAATGGTCCACGACTGCTCTGATAATTCATGTTTTCCCATGCAATGAGTGTTAGTTTTTTATCGATAGCAATCTGAGCAATGATGCTCTGTTGCACGCTATGAATCCAACCCCATACCAGCGTTCCATCCTGCATTTCTTCATAATCCTCTACAACAGGTTTTGCTATGATGATTGCTTTAAACTTTGCAAATAACTCTTTTCTATCCAATAAAGTATTACCTGTAAGATTACCTATCTTTTCATCGTCCATACCAAATGGTATGCCATATCCTTTTTCGAAGAATAAGTGTTGTCGTATGTTTAAGGGTATTTGACTAAGATGATCTGGGTGAATAGGGACCCTATGTTCATTTTCTTTCTTTGATGTTCCGATGACTGCAATGTTCATTTTAATTCCTCCCATTGTTCCAGCTAGCTGTCTTAAAACCTTGATCGCAGCTTTGTGAGTTAATATGTACCAGAATTATTCATGGAATATTGCCGACATTCGGGCAACGATAATTACTGGCTTATTCTACAACGGGATTTTTGATAATTCTATAACTACCGAATTTATTCCGAGTTGGTTCTTATGCTTTTCTTAGTGTAATTTTTTCTGTTCTCCTTCTGGGGCAAAGACTTTATAACCTTTACGAAATCCACTTCTTCTAAGCTCTCAAGATATTCAATAATCTCAGAAAGTCTCTCATATTCTGCGAATGAAAACAAAATGGCATCAGGTTGATTATTCTTCATTATAATAAGCTTACCAAGCTCTTCTGCCTTATCTCTACATCTTTTATAATTTCTGATCATTTCAGAATTTGATACTATTTCGCTAGTAAGAACTTTCATATTGACCCCTTATTTTTACCTATTATTTTTCTTTTGCTAATACAGTGTAACTTAAACATGATAATTAGTCAAAATATTATTCGTATAATTGTTTGTATAATATTTATAATTATTTTTCGTTTAATATATCGAATAATATTTCTACTAATTATTTAAACCTTTTTAGCGGTTAGAGGTGTCATTGGAAGTCACTCTTTGACGGCATAAAAAAGAAGGCCATTACCTTTAAACAATTAGCTTTACGCTCAACTGCTCAAGGCATTGCCTTCTCTATGATTCAATTGATCATAAACGCATCCATCTGTCATTATACTTCTTCTTCAATTATTCGTACATTCCGCCCCACTCAACCAACGTAAATCCCTGGCGATCAATTTCTTCTACTGATTCAGGCTCAAGTATTAGCGTACCGTCATCCGGTATAAAGTAGAACCAAATTCGATAAGCACTAGCTGGTACTGGTGTAACATCTACCGGCATAACAGCATCAATGATCTTCGTTTCTTGAGGGTAGATCAAATACTCAGTAGTCTCATCTAATTTTTCAGTCCAAAATTCTATAAAATCTTCTTTCTCTTGTTCATTAAATTTATATAAGTCTAACAGTTCATCAAATGATTTATCTCGATTGCCAATTGGCAGTTGCCATCCTTCGGTTTTCTGAAAGAAACCCTTCCCAACCGTAGCTTCATAGAATAGGAAGCCATAAGTATCATCAATGGTACCCTTTGGCTCTACCAATACTTTCCACTGATTGACATAATCTGGAATGACAGTTGTTAATTGCCATGGGTATTTAAAGGCTACTGTAATCACCTGTGGACTTTCTGGGTACAAGTATATATTAGGTTTAAGCACTGGAATACCTATTGCTTGTGGATTGTTACCTCCAGGCATAGGTCGATTGGTGCCTCCAGTATTGGTAAACCCACCATCTTTAGATCCATCAAAATCTTCTGGCGTTTGTTCTGTCCAATGATCCTCACCATCTGAGGCATCCTCTGGTTGATCCTCTTTCGTCTTCACACCTGATGCATCTGCATTTTCTACATCTGGATCTATTTTCTCTAATTCTTCAGTTAGAGGGTCTTTGTTCTCATCTGGATCTTCTGTATCTGCTGGGTCTTCTGTATCTGTTGGCTCTTCTGGGTCTACTTCTTCCTTATCTTTATCCTTTTCGTCTTCACCGTCTTCGCCTTCTTTACCTTCATCAAGTAGATTCTTTAGAAGTTCTTTTAGTTCCTTTGGTGTTAATTCATCATTTTCGGCTTTAATTTCATTTACCCATTCTAAAAATGCTTCTTTTCTATGAATTGAGCTATCAAAAACATCTCCTTGCCTCATAAATTCATACATTAAATCTCTTAATTCCTTTTGTCTAGTATATCTTGTAAATGGATCTACTAATTTATCAAGAACACCTTGCTCCCCATTAATAATTCGATCGAGAGAAGTAACTATATCATCTCCAATTGTTCTTTCAGCTTGGCTTTCACCCATTGCCTCAATGTTTTTACTGTCAAATTCTTTAATACTGTCAGGAAATAAAAAATTGTTTGTTAAATTGACTTTAATTTTATCTCCTCTAACAAGTTTAGCTAGTTGCTCTGCAGTAAGATCTGGCCACCCTTCTTTCTTACCAGTTGAAAAACCAACATATAATTCTTCAAGCTTCTTATATTCAGCTTTAGATAAAATGTTTCCACTGCCACCTGGTATGACTTCAAAATTCTCATTAAAAACAACATATCCATCAGCGAGTTTAAGAATTCGAATATCCTTATTGTGCATCATAAGACTTGATTTCTCAATACCCGCCCAATCAAAAGCACCTATCCCAACCTTATCAAGTCCTTTTGTATATTTAGTTTTAAAGTTTGGATTAATTCCTTCATGATGAATAGCGTTCCACGCTGCTTTTCCTGCTGTATCGCCTAAACTTGTTGCGGCTGCATACATTTTAAGGATTTCACCAATAGGACGCAATGGCGTTTTATCCATTTTATCCCCAGCGAATTTTAGAGCAACTCCTGTTGCATTTAGAAAACCGATTAAATTTTGAGCACTATCAGGTGCTTCTGGATGGTTTTTTTTCGCACTCGCATAGGCCTCATAAGCTTCATAGGCAGTTTTAGCTACTTCAACATACTTCTCTGCATGTTTTGTATAAGCGTCTGAACCATTCTTATACATATTATTAAATTTACTTTTATTTGCATTCCATTGATCTTTAGACATTTTCATAGCTTTTCGAGCTTGTTCTTCTACTTGTTCTTTAATCTTAGCTTCGTTTTCCTTATAATATTTTTCGCCTTGTTCTTTGGCTTTATCAACGGCCTTCTGTTTTAAGCTCTCAACTTGCTTGGCAACTTTTGCATCACGATCAAGTTCTTTCTTAAAGCGATCTATCTCTTTTGTTTGATTTTTGGCCATTTGCTTTTCTAATTCATGTATTCTATCTTGTGGAAAGTATTTGCCACCTTGACCAATTGATACAGCATACTTCATTTCTGCAACAATTTCTTCAGAAGTCATTTTCGAAATATCATCAAAAACAGTTTTTGAATCATACCTACCAGAAGCTGTTAATGAATTACTAAACAATAGAATAATCATTACAAATATTAATAGATTTAATTTTTTCATTTAACACACCTCCTAATTTTCTTCTTCGCTATTAGAATCAGCTATTCTCAAGTAACTTTCATAAATCATGGTATCTTCATCAAATGTTGTAGCATATTCCTTAGCTAAATCATAATATTCTTGTGACTTCTCGTATGAATGAATACTGCCATAAGCTTCGGCTAATCGAACCAGCTTTTCGATAGACTTTTCATTTATTTCCACTGCAATTTTATAATAATAAATTTCTCTAAAGTGATTGTTAAGACCTTTATAGCAATCACCTATGACAACATATGCATCACCATTATCTGGTTGTAATTTAGTTATATATGTTGCTTCCTTAATGCCACGGCTGTAATCCTTTTTCAAATATATAGAACGTGCAAATAACAGTCTTACCTCGATATCATCAGGTAAGTTTTGCAAAACAGTATTATAAGCACTGGCTGCCTCATCATACTGCTCATTTTCTGTATAAATCTCACCAATTCTTTGAGCCAGTATGACGTTCCAACCAAGATCAATGTTTTTGTCCTCTAGAAACTTGATTGCGTCTTCATAGCCTTCATCTTCACTGATTTTATCTGCCTCTTTAATGAGCTTCATTGCCCCTTTATCCATTGAACTAGCACTTGAAGAGACGCCTGTAATCATGACAATCGCCAAAGCCAATACTAATAAAGAAGCAATATTGCCACCGATACCACCAAGCAACTTAATTTTAGTGCCAATAAGCCTAATAGCCATTAAACTCAGTCCAAAAATTATAAGAAGTACATGATTATACGAAAATGCATTCATAACGATATCCATAACCGAACCAATCACAATAAATAGTCCAAAAATCATCATCATATTATTGCCCCTCCTTTGCCGCTATTACGCCCTGTATTTCAGCAAGTTGATGGTATGCATGAATTGAGACACCAAAATGATCTGATTGATGATCTTCAGCTGGCATTAAATCCAATGTTTTCTGAAAGGCTCCCATGGCATCTTCATAACTTTCCTGATTTTTATAAGCATGACCTAAAGCAAACCAAGCATAAGGATCATTTGGAAGAAGTTGTAGTGACTCAATGTAATAATCCTCAGCACTACTATAGGACTCCCTATCATCATTCATATAACCTATTTCCATATACGCGTTGCCGATCATATAATATAGCTTAGAAAAGTTCGGATTATAATCTAAAGCATCTGCTAAAAAAGTGATTGTTGCCTCTTGATCATTTTGACCATTCATCGTACCATAGGCACCCATTGTGTAACTGTATGTAAAGGCATCAACACTATCACTGGTGTCTAGAATTTCAATAGCTACTGGATCCATGACCATTCTATTAGCATATTTAATGACATAAGTATTAAATAGCTCATCATACATGTCAAAGAGATCCATGTCTTCAATGATTAAATTACCAAATTGATTAAAACTGATCATTGAGTTCTCATATTCACCTTTATATAACTGTATTAATGATTGACAATAAAGTGCAAACCATCGTTCACCATCTTTGGCCAGAATTTCATCAACAACTATTTCAGCTTGTTCGGTGACTTCATAATAGGAAGATGCATAGTTTTTCTTTAAAATGGAGTAAGCATATTGCTCAGCTATATCAAGATTATTGGGATTCTTCTCATAGGCTTCTTTCAAAGCCACATCCATGACATTTTGATTGCCTGCCCGAAGTGTTACGCCGGAATATAGCTCTTGTGCCCACGGCTCATTTGGGTATTGCTCTAGAATAGTTTGTGCTGCTTCTATTGCGGTTGTATATTGCTTATTATCTGATTTAAGCTCTAAATCTGTCATAGCGATAAGATAGTTCGTCACAACATCTTTAGGCAAGATCTCTTGAATCATTTGTAATTCTATCATGGCTTCATCAAATAACTTGTTATTATAATAGTCATAAGCAATGGTTGTAATGTTTTCCAAACATACCTTGTTATAGGCTTCAATTTGCTCTGATTCTTTCTCCATCTTATTTCGACTCATATCATTCAGAGTCCCCACTTTAACAAAAACTTCATTTGTTATGAGCACGTCTGCGGTCAATCGACTTAATTCTGCATTATCCATTTCATTGCTAACCTCAAGCAATAATAAATCAGCTTCTCTAAAATTAGTGTTATATTTCTTAGCATTTTGTAGAGCTGTGACTGCTTGAGTTATAGATTGTTCCTTATACCTTAGGGCATCTAAATAATAAATTTTATCCGAATTTGGGTAAAACTCATATGCTTTTCTAAAAAGCACATCCGCTTCACCTTTCACTCTAGTTATTTGTGCCTCTGTGGCCTTCTTATCTTTTTGTGTTTGTATCTGCATTAAGTAGCCACTATAAGCTTGTATTAAAGCATAGGCTTTCTTATATTCATTTCCGCAAAGGTATAACTTACCTTCGCTTCTATAGTCTTCAGCTTTTGTTATGATTGTCTCATATTCTTTTTCAATAATATTTACAGATGTTGGTATTAATATTGCTACAGCAAAAAATAAAAATAGTGCTGAAAGCATATAACTTATAGGCGTTTTTTTTGTTGTGGCATACTCGAATTCATTTTCATAGATCACCGTCATTAATCTAACTAAGAATAAAAGCATTGCTGCTATCAAACAAGCATTGCCAGTATATTTAATAAAGATGATGAAGATTGGAGAAAAGGTTGTTTCGGATAATGAAGGCCAAACCCATAGTGTCAGGAGAGTCATCAACAGACCAATAATTATGACAGTAAGAAAACTCATCATAATGAATTTCAAACTACCAAGATAGACCTTAAATCCTTTAAAGAAAAAGTATAAGTACTGATCATAATCCGTTTTATTATGAACAATAAGCCAAGAAATAACCATAAAAATATTCAATAGCATAATGGCTAACACTATTAACACTATTGCGACAAAAAACATAACATCCTTATCAACGCCAATGAGCAAAGGCACTGCATATTTAAACAAATTCATAATGCCGATACCTAAAAAGATATTCATAATAGTGGTAATAAGGCTACCCTTACCCTCTTTTTTAGTAACGTCTTGATTGGTTGACTCATGATCAATACTTGAATCTATGAACGCATATGAGTCTATTGGCTTCACTTTCTTGATAGCAAAATAGAAAAAGACTCCAGCAACACCATAGCCTATAATTTGGAAAATTATAACGACCAATGCAGGAAGCATCTTATTGGTAGTTGAAAGATATAAAGCACTAATAATCTCCCCAAGGTAAACACTGAACACTGCAAAAAAACCTAACAATTGATTCATTAGGCTTAGTTTTGTTTGTAACACTTTCTTCAAAATGCCAATCATAGTCTTCTCCTCCTATAGTACATCCATACAAAATTCTAAAACATCATTCACTACCTCTCTATTTTAACATAAAAACTTGATTATGGTGTCAAATGTCCATAGCAGAGCGTCATCCTTGAAACCCTAAAAACTATTGCTCTAACTTTACGGTTTTTTTGTTTCGGTATTTGATCATTATGACAATGCCTGCAACAAATTCAAAGGGCACGTAGGGTACCATCAACGCAAAGGGTACATCTATTCCAAATGCCATTAATGGTACACAGACCAATATTAGCGGTACTGTAACTATACCCCACAATGCCAACCATTTAGGCAATATGGCTGCTTTTAGTAAAAGAGTGTAAAACAAGACTGCCCCTATGCCAAATGGGATCATGGCTATTTTCCCAGCAAATTCTCTACAAGATAGTAACAACTTGCCTATTGCCAAAATATTCGTATCTGTAGTCAGTATATAGTGTTGACTAGCTTCGACTAATCCGAAAACAAAAACCTGACCTACTGCAAGTAGAACTGCCTCAAAGATATACAAGCTTAGTGCGATGAGTGCCATCGTTTTGTTTATATGTCCTGCAACTTGATACATGGCAACACCAAGCATAATAATGACAACTGCAGTGATCATTTGTAGAAGAATACTTACATAGGCAGTACTAGTGGTGTTAGCAATACTTCTCATGGTTACATCTGTAAGTTCATTCGAATCAAACGGTCCCATAAACATTGAACCGCCGACTAGTGATGTTACTGCCTGGGTGAAAAGTGTCATGCCAAAAAATTGCAACAACCTCTTATCCGTTTTTATAGCTTCCATAATACCTCCTTGAAAATTTCATTCAATTATTTTAACATCTACAACTTTTGATTTATTGTGATCATAACATTGCCTTTTTTATGTCCTTTGTCCACGTATCTATGAGCATCTACAATCTGCTCAAGTGGGTAACATCTGTCTATTACCGCCTCTATCTGTCCCTTTTCCAACAATTTGCTTAGAAATCTTAAATCATCCAAACTGAGTTTTGGTGAACCGTCATCCACAGTTATGTGTTTTCCACCATTATTAAGCAAATTTTTGCCGTCTAATTCAACTTTGTTTTTACCAACTGCATTGAAAACAAGGTCATACTGTCTACCATGCAATGAAAAGTTATCTTTTGTATAATCTAGCACTTTGTCAGCACCTATGGATTTAACTAAATCAATATTAGTTGTACTGCATACCCCTGTTACTTCAGCACCTAAATATTTGGCAAGTTGTACCGCTGAAGTACCAATTGCTCCGGATGCCCCATATATAAGAACCTTCTGTCCCTTTTTTATCTTAGCCTTTTTAAGAAAATAGTATGCCAATAATCCCCCATATAGAATACCAGCAGCTTGCTCATAGCTGACATCTGTTGGTGTTTTTAGTAATAAACCACGCTTAGAGATGCATTTGTATTCCGCATATGTACCAAACCCATAACGATCAAAACCAAATACTTTATCCCCTTTTTTGAATGCTGTCACATTTTCCCCAAAGGATTCAACGTCACCTGCAAATACCATCCCCAAAACAGCTTTCCTTGGTCCACTAAAACCAACAACAAGTTTCATTAGGAGTTGATACTTTGCGGTTACCTTAAATCCACGAATAATGCAATCGCTTGCCGTTACTGCTGTTGCATGAACCTTTATACAGATTTTATTCTTACCAATAGTTGGCTTTTCAATTTCTTCTAATTTCAGTACATCTGGTGATCCATATTTTGTACATATGACTGCTTTCATAATAATCTCCAAATATTCCTTGTCTTTTTGCCTCTTCTTAATTATACTATATAGTGTAAATAAGAATAAGTCAATAGTATTTACACTATACGGTGTAATTTAAGTAAAGTAGAAGGAGGTTTTATCATGACACAACCTAAAGAACGTGATAAAAGTAAAAAAAGAGCTGTCATAATTAAAGGCGCAGAGGATGTATTTTTAACCATGGGCTATGAACTCGCAAGCATGGATAAGATTGCAGCAAAAGCTGGTGTTTCAAAGCGAACCGTCTATAACCACTTCAACAGCAAAGAGAATCTATTCGAAGTCATTGTAGATACCCTCTTAGCACAGCGGCAGACTTTAAAAACAATCAAATATAATCGAGAAAAAACTTTGGATGAACAATTACTTGCATTTGCTGAATCTGAAATATTTCTCATTGACTCTCCAAGGCGATTAGAGCTATCACGGTTCTTGACAATCACCTTCTTGAAGGACCGTGATTATCAAAGAAAAACAGTTGCCAGATACCCATCGGTGTATGACATGCTACTTGAATGGCTAAAAGAAGCTCAAAATGATGGAAGAATCAAAGAAGGTGACTTATTTATGTCTGCAAGAATATTTTATGCTTTAGTCATAGGCGCAATCACATGGCCTGTACTTTTTACAGACGGACTTAATAAAGAAACCGTAAAGCCAGTGCTGAGTGAAGTCATTGCTGTATTTTTGGCTAGGTATGACAACACTATTTAGAGCTTTTAGAGATGCAACTAAAAGTGACTATATGAAATAGACCCTTTTGGTACAAAACCATGATTGACAAACCCAGTGCACACCTATAGAATCAGAGATTGATACTCAAACTAGGAGGTATTCAAATGATAAATTTCAAAGAACTCAAACTACAAGAAGCACTCATCAATGGCCTTGCCATAGACAATATTAACATCCCAACAGAAATTCAACAGCTTGCCATTCCACCTATTATGGATGGTAAAGACCTAATTGGTGAAGCAGTCACCGGCAGTGGTAAAACACTGGCATACCTTCTACCCTCTTTCGAAGCTATTGACACCGCATCTAAGGACTTACATACCCTTGTTATTGCTCCAACCCACGAATTGGTCGTTCAAATAAATAGCGTTATAAAAACCCTAAGTAAGAACGCTCAGTACCCAGTAAGATCCGTACTGATTATGGGTAATGTGAATATCAAACGTCAAATTGAAAGTTTAAAAACCAAACCTCATATCATCGTTGGTACCCCCGGTAGACTTCTAGAACTAATCAAAGCCAGGAAAATAAAGGCCCATCTAGTTAAAACAATCGTCATAGATGAAGTTGACAAATTACTGTCTGATAACAACCAACAAGCACTTAATGACATTATCAAAACAACCCTTAAAGACCGTCAGCTATTAGCTTTCTCTGCATCTATTAGTCAACAATCTTTAGAGAGAGCCAAAGCTTTAATGAAATCAGCAGAAATCATCTCTCTCAAAAGCGAGAAAATCAACAAAGATATTGAACACTGTTATGTTGTAGCTTCAAGAAGAGATAAGCTTGGATTCACGAGACAAATCATACACGCTACCAAACCTAAAAAGGCCATTGTATTCCTTAATAAAAACGAACTAATTCTAGACCTGAGAGATCGGCTGGTGTACCATCAAGTAAAGGCTGTTGCTATATATGGCAATGGAACAAAA
>RCND010000609.1_pt1 | contig 27150 bp, 23 predicted proteins | sample 2041351 | NCBI WGS metagenome assembly RCND01 (sample SAMN09708230, study PRJNA481090) | Marine sediment metagenome, whole genome shotgun sequencing project. | biome: marine sediment; feature: ocean; material: sediment; isolation source: Sewage treatment plant 12B marine sediment (STP12B) ... | reverse complement strand
TAGTCACAATGCGCAATAAAAGCATCTTCCAATTCAGATTCAAATATCCCTTTATTACGATAAGAATGCATAACACCGTCAAAACCCAGACCGTATTTACCAAGAACAATGGAATCCACAGGAATATTTTCATGTAAGGAACCGGAAGTACCCATACGGACAATTTGAAGGCTGGTCAATTCTTTTTTGACGGTCCTTGTGCTTAAGTCGATATTGACCAAAGCATCAACTTCATTCAGCACAATATCAATATTATCAGGCCCGATTCCTGTTGAAATCACCGTAAACCGTTTACCCTTTAAACTTCCGACAATGGTTTTGAACTCTCTTTTCTGGGTAGTGAATTCTATGTTGTCAAAATGATTGGCAACCTTTTCCACACGATCCTGGTCACCAACGAAAATAACAGTTGGCGCTATATGTTCAGGTTTTAAATTGATATGATAAATACTACCGTCAGGATTCAGGATAAGTTCAGAAGGACCAATTATTCTCATAGGAATAGAAAATTGTAAAATTGATAATAAAAGAAAAACTCGAGAAATTAGCCACCAACTCTTTTAACCTGGTAGCCTTCTTGCTGCAGAATAGACATGATTTTGTCACGAAAATTACCCTGAATAATGATCTCTGCGTCTTTAACGCTGCCTCCTACACCACATTTGGTTTTTAAAAGTTTCCCAAGAGATTTTAAGTCTTCTTCTTTTCCTTGAAATCCAGTGATGACGGTTACCGTTTTCCCACCCCTTCCTTTATTGGAAAAATGAGCTTCCAATTGCTGATCCTTTGGGTTCATTCCTAATGATGATTCCTTTGAATAGGCCGAAAAATCCTCCTGTTCATTGGTAGAAAAAACAAATCCACCGAGGTCTGACAAATTGTTTAATTTTTTCTTAGCCATTGTATCGTTTCCAGTATTTGACAATCCCAAATATAAATAAAATAAGCCCGATAAAAAACATTCCCAAGAAACAATAAAAGCAGTCACTCTTCATCTTTAAAGACAAAACAGTTACCATGATAGAGGCAACTAATATAGAAACCGGGTTGGAATAATTCATCTTTTGTTCAAGCGTTTCCAGGCAAAAATGAGTAGTGCTAAGGATTCAAAGGTAAGACCAAGTCCAATAAAAATCATGGATTTATCCCAATCGAAAAAGGAACCAATTCCACCAATGGTAATCAATAACAAACCGAAAGTAAAAAAAGAGATTAATTTTTTATCCATTTTGATTTCCTTATTTTCTATAGAGTGGGATCAAATAGGATACCGTATAATTAAAACTAAAGCCATTATTATTTACAAAAACTTTTTCAAATCCCGGTACATATAGATTTTTGAAACCTTCGGGTTGTTTAGCTGAGATCATGGTATTTCCTCTAAATGAAACACCTAAGAACACATTATGGAGTACTTCCACTTTTAATCCCAGCACAAGTTCAACCCATTGAGCATTCAACCCATCATAGGTTATCCCGTCAGTTTCCGTTCTTACAGGTACAAAAGGGTCAGCGTTTATGGTATATTCATTGACTGATTGATTGAAGGTGCTGAATCCATAGCGGATGCCAACAACGATCATGTTTTCCATCCCAATCCAGTTTTTATAAGCGTTGTAGTCAACACCTACTTTTATATACTGCCCTTTGGTTGAAAAGTTATAAAAATCTTCCTGACGCGTCTGGTCTCTATAACCAAGTTCTGTTGCCAGATACAATCTTTTGGTAACCCGGTAATCGCCAACAATTTCAAAACCTTGCATATCTTCAGAGAAGATAGAGTAAATGGGTCGCACTACGTCAATCCCCACCCTGAGTCCATATCTATCTTTATATGTGGCAGTATCCTTTGGACTTTCACCCAGTTGAGCCAATAATGTGCCACAGATAAAAAACAGGACGATGCTAATGGTATATTTTGACATGGGCTGCATTTTCGTCAATAATTTCTTGAGAATCATTTGCGGTTTCTATATCCTTTATCCAATTGTCACCATCATCAACCAAAGATCCATTAGTTTCGTTAAAAACAGTCTTGTAACCGCAGGACCTGGAAATATATATATCTTCTTGGCTATAAACAATAGTGATTGTGTCGAGATTGTCTTCAATACCTTCTGTTTCATCACCTTGCAAAGTGAGAATGAAACTAGTTTTATTTTCTGCCACTTGCAATGGAATTGCAATAGAATCTGTCAATATTGTTATGGTTTCGTTACTATAATCCCCATCGACACCTTCAATAGTTACTTTTAAATTAATAACTGATTTAATTTCACTTGGGATATCATCATTATAAAACCTAATGATTAATTTTGGTGTAATATCCTCGAGACAAATGTCATCTCTTTCACAACTCATTAGAGTTAATAGAACTAGAAGGAAGGTCAAATATTTTCTCATTTCTATTTTCTACGTTTTAAAAGAACCACATTTTCTACATGATGCGTCTGAGGAAACATGTCAACTGCTTGAGATTTTTCTATAACATACTGCTCCTTCATAAGGGCCAGATCTCTCGCTTGAGTGGCAGAATTACAGCTAATATAAACAACTTTTTCGGGTAAGATATTTAAAATTTGCATCACTACTTTTTGATGCATACCATCTCTTGGCGGATCAGTAATGATCAGATCCGGATGTCCATTTTGTTCTATAAAATCCTGGGTAAATACCTTAGCCATGTCACCGTCATAAAAAACTGTATTGTCTATACCGTTCAATCTTGCATTTTCTTTAGCATCTATAATGGCTTGAGGGACTGCTTCAACCCCAATCACTTTTTTTGCTTTAGAGGCTACAAACTGAGCGATGGTACCAGTTCCAGTGTATAAGTCATATACGATTTCATCTCCTTGCAAATCAGCAAAATCTCTTGCTATTTTATACAGTTCATAGGCCTGGGTAGAATTTGTTTGGTAAAACGATTTGGCATTTATTTTAAACTTCAGCCCTTCCATTTCTTCAAAAATATGATCTCTGCCTTGAAACAGGATAATATCCTGATCATAGATCGAATCATTTCCTTTCTCGTTGATGATATATTGCAAAGAAGTTATTTCTTTAAAATTTTCAGCGATATGATTCAATAATAATTCACGTTTTTCAACATCTTCCTTAAAGAACTGAATAACCAGCATGATCTCTCCGGTTGAGCTGATTCTTATCATTAGCGTCCTGAGCATTCCTGTTCTTTGCCTTGGATTGAAAAATGAAATACCATTATCAATGGCAAATTTTTTGATTGAATTTCTAATGGTATTAGAAGGATCCTCTTGTAAATGACATTTATTGACATCGAGAATTTTATCCCACATCCCAGGTATGTGAAAACCACAAGCATTTTTATCTTCAAATTCGATGTCGCTTTTTAATTCTTCTTCCGTAAGCCACCTTGAATCAGAAAAGGAAAATTCCATTTTGTTTCTGTAGAAGTATATTTTTTCACAGCCTGCAATTGGCGTGATCTCAGGAAGCTCTAAATGCCCTATTCTGATAAGGTTATTTGTGACTTCTTTCTGTTTATAAGCGAGTTGGTCCTGATAATTCATATGCTGCCATTTACATCCTCCGCAAAGACCAAAATGTTCGCATACCGGATCTACCCTTTTATCGGATAAATGATGAAATTTTACAGCCTTTCCCTCATAATATGATTTTCTTTTTCTCCCGGTCCTAATATCAACAATATCACCCGGTACCGCATTGCTCAGAAAAACAACTCTTCCATCAGGTGATTTGGCCACAGTTTTACCTTTGGCAGCCGTATCTACCACTTCAATATTTTCAAATAAATGAAATTTCTTTTTTCTGGACATGCAGCAAAAGTAAGGCATTTTTATGATTTCTCAATTGAGATTCTTAGATGTTTAAAGGGCTGTTTTAACTTAACTTTGTAGTTTTACTCCTGTGGATACGCAGGAAAATAAAAAGATCATACATATTGACATGGATGCATTTTATGCTTCCGTTGAGCAAATGGATCATCCTGAGTTAAAAGGAAAGCCGGTTGCCGTTGGAGGCGGAAGCGAAAGAGGTGTTGTGGCAGCAGCCAGTTATGAAGCGAGGAAGTTTGGAGTAAGGTCAGCTATGAGCGGTTTTCAAGCGAGAAGGAACTGTCCTGATCTTATCTTTGTCAAGCCTAGATTTGCTCGTTATAAAGAAATTTCTAAGCAAATCAGAAGCATTTTTCACGAGTATACCCATCTGGTGGAACCTTTGTCTCTTGATGAAGCGTATTTAGATGTAACCCAGAATAAGAAGTCTCATCCCTCAGCAACGCTAATGGCAAGTGAGATTCGTAAGCGAATCTTTGAAGAAGTTGGGTTACACGCATCCGCAGGTATCTCGAATAGTAAGTTTGTTGCCAAGATTGCCTCAGATGTCAATAAACCTAATGGTCAAAAAACGATTCCTCCAGAAGAAGTGGAAGCATTTTTAGAAGCGCTTCCTATTGAGAAATTTTTCGGAATTGGTAAGGTAACAGCATCAAAAATGTATGAATTGGGGATTTTTACAGGCGCTGATTTAAAAAGTAAATCCCTGGATTTTCTGACTATTCATTTTAAGAATTCAGGAAGTCATTATTATAAGATTGTTAGAGGTAAGCATTTCAGTGAAGTAAAACCCAATCGGATTCAAAAATCAGTTGCGGCTGAACATACTTTCAGTAAAAATTTGACATCTGAAATATTTATGATGGAGCGACTCGAAACCATAGCAGAGGAATTGCAGAACAGATTGATGCGTTCTAAAGTGGCCGGAAAAACCATTACACTGAAGATCAAATACAGTGATTTTTCGATACAAACCAGAAGCAAGACCTTGGCTGTTTTTGTGAAAGATAAAAATATTTTACTCTCAACTGTTAAAGAGTTACTTTTTCAGGAAAAAGTGAAAGAATCTGTAAGGCTTTTGGGTATTTCAGTTTCAAATTTAAACAATACTCCAAAAGTCAATGAAAAGGTGATGGATGTTCAGTTGAAGTTTAAATTTTAAACAAAAAAAAGTGTGTATCAAAAAATTTTGACACACACTTTTATTGAAAAGCAAATGTTTAGTCTTGCTGTGGTCCAGCGGCAACTAATGATTTTCCTTCTTCATTATCTGTATACTTCTCGAAGTTTTTGATAAACAATCCAGCTAATTTTTGTGCTTTTTTGTTCCAATCAGCAACATCTTCGTAAGTGTCTCTTGGGTCAAGAATATCATCATGTACTTCTTTAAGAGAAGTAGGAACTTCAAGGTTAAATACAGGAATGATCTTAGTCTCGGCTCTTTCAATTGAACCATCTAAAATTCTGTCAATGATACCTCTTGTGTCTTGAATAGAGATACGTTTCCCTGTTCCGTTCCAACCTGTGTTTACCAAGTAAGCCTCAGCTTTGTGTTCTTCCATTTTCTTAACCAGTTCCTCACCGTATTTGGTTGGGTGTAAAGTTAAGAATGCTTCACCAAAACATGCAGAGAAGGTTGGTGTTGGTTCAGTTACCCCTCTTTCAGTTCCTGCAAGTTTCGCAGTGAAACCAGAAAGGAAGTGATATTTGGTTTGCTCAGGAGTCAGTTTCGATACAGGAGGCATTACACCAAAAGCATCTGCTGTTAAGAAGATCACTTTATCTGCGTGACCTGCTTTAGAAACTGGTTTTACGATGTTTTCAATATGGTAAATAGGATAAGAAACTCTGGTGTTCTGAGTTACAGAACCGTCTGTAAAATCAATTTTACCATTTTCATCAACTGTTACATTTTCTAGTAAAGCATCTTTTTTAATGGCACCGTAAATGTCTGGTTCTGCTTCATGATCAAGATCAATGGTTTTGGCATAACATCCGCCTTCAAAGTTGAAAACACCTTCATTATCCCATCCATGCTCATCATCACCTATCAATTTCCTTTTTGGGTCTGTAGATAAAGTTGTTTTACCAGTTCCTGAAAGACCAAAGAAAATTGAAGTATCTCCATCTTCGCCTACGTTTGCTGAACAGTGCATAGCTGCCATTCCTCTTTTTGGAAGGTAGTAGTTCATCATTGCGAATATACCTTTTTTCATTTCTCCGCCATACCAGGTTCCACCGATTACCTGCATTTTTTCAGTAAGGTTGAATACTGTAAATACTTCTGAATTTAGTCCATGCTCTTTCCATTTATTGTTTACGGTTTCCGAACCGTTCAATACTACAAAATCAGGATCTCCATATACTTCTAATTCCGCAGCAGTTGGTCTGATAAACATATTTTTTACAAAATGAGCCTGCCATGGAACTTCTACTACGAATCTTACTTTTAAACGAGAGTCTTCGTTGGCACCGCAAAATGTATCTACAACGTATAATTTTTTACCGGAAAGTTCTTTAAGAACCAATTCTTTCAAATCATTATAAACTTCTTGGGTGATTGGTTTATTATCATTTTTGGCTTTTTCAGAAGTCCACCAAATCGTATCTTTGGTAACGTCATCTTTTACGATGTATTTATCTTTAGGAGAACGACCTGTAAATTTCCCTGTCATTACATTAATAGCACCCAACTCTGTTTTAAAACCTCTTTCATATCCCTCTAAAGATGGAGATAATTCATATTCATATAATTCGTCATATGATGGGTTGTAAATAATCTCTAATTCCTAACTCATTTAATGAGCTAATTACTGATTTTGTTAGAACTTCCATAAGTCAAAATTTAAGTGTTAATTGTTTTTGATTTCTTCAACAAATTTACGGATTAATGTTACCTCGTTTTTATGACATTTGTCAGGGTTCACACCCTTATTTACGATAACGTTTTCGCTTGTAAGGTTGAAAAATAATCTTCTAAAAATAATAAGATTTAAAGGGAGTTCAAAACTTTATCAATAATAGTTATTAAGAAATTATCTTTATTACGAGGGCTTCAGCATTTTTGCAAAAAGCTTGAATAATTTAAACGCAAAATTAATAAGTAGTCAATTTTAAAAGTGAAAACCAGTCTTTGATTTAATTTTTATCATTTGATTTTAGAAATGATATAGCGACTATGAACCAGCCTAAAATAAATAACAGCCCGCCTAGAGGTGTGATAAACCAAATTGTTTTAGCCGAAATTATACCCAGGGCAATAACAAAGATTGAGCCTGAAAAGAACAGTATACCGGCAAGAAACAATTGAGAAATTCTGATTTTTGACTGTTGACTGAGTAAGGTGCTATTGTTGATAAGAAGTATGCCTAATACATGATACATCATGTACCTGACTCCTGTTTCAAAACTTTGCAATGATTCAATATCCAGTTGTTCTTTTAATGCATGGGCTCCAAATGCACCTATGATAATTGTTAGCAGTCCCAAAAAGGCAGCGATAGCTGGATATATTCTCATCATTTAATCACATATTAAGAATGGCTAAAATAAGATAAAAACATAATAGTTGTCTAAAGGAGTTGTATTTTTAAATATTGAATTCAAAAAAATACTAGTTGAAAGATTAAGGTATTTGGCACTAGGATTCTCTCCAATTTGGTTACTTTTGACTAAACATTTAAGAAATATGAGACGCATTTTAATCGTTGGTGCTGGCAGATCTTCTGCGGCCTTGGTAAGGTATCTTTTGGAAAAATCTTACCACGAAAAGTTGAAATTGGTTATTGCTGATATTTCCATTGATAACGCCAAGAAATTGGTAAAGGGTCATGAGAATAGTGAAGTAGTTGAATTGGATATATTTGATCTGACCAGGCGAAGAGAAATTGTCAAAACCGCAGATATAGTCATTTCTATGCTACCGGCCAGATTTCATTTGGAAATCGCCAAAGATTGCCTTGAGTTTAAAAAGAATCTGGTGACAGCTTCCTATGTTTCAGAAGAACTAATGGCGATGAATGAAGAGGTGGAGGAGAAGGGTTTGATATTTATGAACGAAATCGGAGTAGATCCGGGGATAGATCATATGAGTGCCATGCAGGTGATTGACAGGATCAAAGGTCAAGGTGGTAAAATAATCCTTTTCGAATCTTTTACCGGTGGTTTGGTGGCACCTGAGAGTGACAATAATCTCTGGAATTACAAATTTACCTGGAATCCCAGAAACGTAGTGGTTGCAGGTCAGGGAGGGGTCGCTAAATTTATTCAAGAAGGGAAATACAAATATATTCCCTACCATAAGCTGTTCAGAAGAACCGAGTTTTTATCAATTGAAGGCTATGGGAAATTTGAAGCTCTTGCTAACAGAGATTCTTTAAACTATCGTAAAATTTATGGTCTACAAGATAGTTTGACTCTGTATAGGGGCACCATAAGAAGAGTAGGTTTTTCAAGGGCCTGGAATATCTTTGTGCAACTGGGAATGACAGATGACAGCTATGTAATGGAAGGTTCTGAACAAATGAGTTACAGGGATTTCACCAATTCCTTTTTACCCTACAAACCACATGATTCTGTAGAACTCAAATTGAGGCATTATTTAAAGATTGATCAGGATGATGTCATCTGGGAGAAATTGCTAGAATTGGATATTTTCAATGCCTCTAAAATTGTTGGCGTAAAAAATGCCACTCCAGCCCAAATTCTGCAGCGAATTTTAATGGATAGTTGGACCCTGACAAAAGATGATAAGGATATGATTGTAATGTACCATGTTTTTGGTTTTGAATTGAATGGTATCAAAAAACAGATTGAATCAAATATGGTAGTTATTGGTGAAGATCAAACGTACACCGCTATGGCAAAGACTGTAGGTTTGCCGGTTGCCATGGCAACTTTGGATATTTTAAATGGTAAAATCAAGAGCCCGGGTGTTCAAATACCAATTTCAAAAGAAGTATATGACCCTATCCTTAAGGAGCTTAAAAATTACGGTGTAAGATTCAATGAAAAAGAGGTGCCTTATCTTGGTTATAACCCCTATAATCTTTGAGCGCAAGCTTCCATATTTAGGAAGAGGTTAAATAGTAGCAGAGAAATAGGGATCTGATTCAATCACATGTTCAGGTAAAAATTCTTGACCAGCTCGATATAATCATCAGTGTATACGTGTCTGGTCTTCTCAATAACCAATTCTTTTGGTATGACTTCACGAGAATGCCTTGAGAATTGAAGAAGACTTCTTTTAAGTTCACTTTGTTCATTACCCCTCACTCTTGTGATCCGAAAAGGGAAAAGTTTTTCTATAGATGCGTTTGAAATAAAATGAGACTCTTCCTTAAAAGGGATGATAAAGGCACAACTACCTTCAGTTGATAATAGCTTGGCAGTTGCCGATAGTAGCGAAGTGTAAGTTAATTCATGGGTATGTCTGGCGAGGGCACGCTCCTGTTTCAGTTCTTTAAAAGTATCGTTAAAAAAAGGGGGATTGCTGATGATCAGATCGTATGGTTCTTCCATTTCCTCCTTAAATTCCTGTAGGGAGGCATGGTAACAAAAAAGCCTGTCGGCCCATGAACTGCTTTCAAAATTCTCTACTGCCTGTTCAAATGCTTTGTTTTCAATTTCTAGTGCATCGATCACTTCAGCCTCACTTCTTTGTGCCATTTGCAAGGCAATCAGTCCGGTTCCGGTGCCAATATCCAGAATGGATGTAGTGTCTTTAGCAATCTTAACCCAGGCTCCGAGTAATACCCCGTCAGTGCCTACTTTCATGGCGCATTGGTCCTGTAATACACTAAATTCCTTAAAGTAAAAAGGTTTGTATGACATGGAATAAAATTAAGACCTGTTCATATCGATAAGACCCTTGGGAGTCCTGACAAGAATTTTCTTGTTCACTCTATCAATTTTCTCGATAAAATCATCAACCATTGGTACTAAGATTTCGTCGTTTTCTGTTTTAACCACGAATAAAGGCTGAGCAGAATCATCGTTGACAGAATTGATCACGCCAATCTTACCATAATTGACATCCTCCAAAATAAATCCGGTAACTTCATGAAAATAAAATTGATTGCCCTCTAGTTTAGGGAGCAGATTAAGCGGTAGATAGGCATCTCTCTTTAACAATACCTCTGCTGCTGCTTCCGAATAAACATCTTCAAATTGTATGCGCATATGATTTCCTTTTTGAAAAAGGCTATCCTCTATAAAATAGGGAACCAGTGTTTTGCCCATATCCAGAAAGATGGCACTGATATTTTCGTAGATCTCAGGTTGATCCGTTTCGAGTCTTAAGATAAGTTCTCCCTTGAAACTATATTTCTTAACGATCTTTCCAAGATAAAAACAATCCTCTTTTTTCATGTAATAAAATTGAATGATAACAAATTTAAAATAAAAAAACCTGATAAATCAATATCAGGTTTTTTTATAAGTATCTGTTCGATGTCTTATTTTTCTTCTTCCTTAGCTTCCTGTGCAGCCTCATCAATTGTTTGTGGCGCATCATCTACTACTGCTTCTTTAGCTTTAGCTGCCGCTTCTGCTGCTGCTTTTGCATCAGCTTTCGCTTTAATTGCTTCGTTTTCAATCTCGTCAGCTGCGGCTTTACGACTAGCATTTACAGCCATCTCAGCTTCAAGTATCGCTTTTTTCGCATCTTCCTGAGCTTTTGCAAGCTTTCCTTCTTTATCGGAAACTTTTGAAGCCTTTTCATCTAACCAAGCTTGAAATTTCACTTCAGCTTGCTCTTCAGTTAAAGCACCTTTTCTAACACCTCCGACAAGATGATTCTTTAATAAAGCACCTTTATAAGATAAAATTGCTCTTGCAGTATCAGTTGGTTGTGCACCATTCTGAAGCCATTTAACAGCTCCATCGATATCTAAATCAATAGTTGCTGGATTTGTGTTAGGGTTGTAAGTTCCTAGTTTTTCCAAAGACCTACCGTCTCTTTTTGAACGTGCATCTGCTGCTACTATCCAGAAAAATGGTTTACCTTTTCTACCGTGTCTTTGAAGTCTAATTTTTACTGACATAATTGTTTAAATTTTTAGGTTCACGACCTAAGTTATTAATATACATATTGCTACTTTCTCGAAGTAGGGCGCAAAATTACTAAAATATATTGAATCTAAGTTTAAAAAAACAATTTATTATCTTACTAACTATCAAGGAATAGTAAATAGTATTATGTGTGAAACCAATCCTTTTTGTTGTTGATAAAATTCCGGTACTACCCCCTTAAATGATACATCTAAATAACTATTTTTATCCCTTCGAAATCCTCATTTTAAGAATTGATTCATGTATTTAATTTTTGACACAGAAACCACAGGTTTACCAAAGAAATGGAATGCGCCATTCACAGATGTGAATAATTGGCCTCGTTGTGTTCAAATTGCATGGCAATTGCATGATGATATGGGACGAATGATCTCCCACCAGGATTATCTTATCATTCCTGAAGAGTATAAGATTCCCTATGATGCCGAACAAATTCATGGAATTTCTACTGATCTGGCCCTTGAACAGGGTAAGCCGTTGAGAGAGGTACTCGATTTATTTAATGAAGCCTTGTCAAAAACGAAGTTTGTAGTAGGTCAGAATCTGAATTTTGATTTGAATATCATGGGCTGTGAGTTTCACAGGTTAAATCTTAGTACAGAATTGAATCAACTTCCGGTGCTTGACACCTGTACTGAAAAAACAGCTCTTTTATGTGAGATCCCCGGAGGAAGGTATGGAAAATTTAAGCTACCTACGCTTACAGAATTACATGAAAAACTCTTTAACCAACCTTTTGGTGAAGCGCATAATGCAACGGCCGATGTTGAAGCAACAACCAGATGTTTTTTGGAGTTACTCAGAAATGGTAATTACACACAAGATGAATTACAGGTAGATAGTTCTTATTTTGTTGATTTTACAAATCAAAATACAGAGGTAATTTCCTCAGTTGGCTTATCACATCTTAACCTGAAAAAAGAGAGTGAAAAAATAAGGAAGAAGGTTAATAAAGCAGCTGAGAGTGGTATAACTTTAAGTTCAGAAGAGCAGGAAGCACTGCAAAAAGCATCTTTTGCTCATCTTCATAATCATTCCCAATATTCTATATTGCAATCAACATCAAGTGTAGCGGAGTTAGTAAAAGCTGCCGTAAATAATGACATGCCAGCTGTGGCCATTACAGATACAGGGAATATGATGGGAGCCTTCGTGTTTGTGAAGGCAATTTTGAATCACAATAAAAACACTGAAACTCCTCTTAAACCTATTGTTGGTTGTGAATTCAATGTTTGTGAGAATCATTTAGATAAATCGCATAAAGACAACGGATATCAGGTCGTGCTGCTGGCCAAAAATAAGAAGGGCTATCACAATATGGCTAAGCTTGCCTCTATTGCATTTATTGATGGCTTTTATTATGTGCCGAGGATAGATAAGAAGTTGATTCAAAAATATAAAGAAGATATTATAGTATTAAGTGGCGGAGTTAATGGTGAAATACCTAATAAGATACTTAATATAGGAGAGCATCAGGCTGAGGAAGCACTCTTATGGTGGAAACAAAATTTTAAGGATGATTTTTACCTTGAAATCAGCGACCATCAGCAAGAGAATGAAAAGCATATCAATGATGTGCTGATCGGGTTTTCTAAAAAGCACGAAGTAAAGCTTATTGCTACCAATAATACATTTTATCTGGAAAAATCAGATTCTACTGCCCATGATATTTTACTCTGTGTAAAAGATGGAGAGAAAATTGCCACCCCAAAGGGGAGAGGTCGAGGATTCAGATATGGCCTGCCAAACGATGAGTATTATTTCAAAGGGCAGGATGAAATGAAAGCCATATTTCAGCATGTGCCTGAAGCCATTATCAATATACAGGAAGTGGTTGATAAGATAGAAGTGTATGACCTTGCCAGAGACGTCTTATTGCCGAAGTTTGACATGCCTGAGCAGTTTTATGATCCTAAAGATGAGGCGGATGGAGGCAAAAGAGGAGAAAATGCTTATTTGAAATATTTAACTTATGAAGGAGCCAAAATAAGATATAAAGACTTAAAAAAAGACATAAGGGAACGACTTGATTTTGAATTGATGATCATTGAAAAAACGGGTTATCCAGGTTATTTTCTTATTGTGGAAGACTTTATAAAAGAGGCGCGTAGGATGGGGGTATCAGTTGGTCCGGGAAGAGGATCTGCAGCAGGTTCTGCAGTGGCCTATTGCCTTAGTATCACCAACATTGATCCTATTAAATACGATTTACTTTTTGAGCGTTTTCTAAACCCTGACAGGGTATCGCTTCCTGATATTGATATTGATTTTGATGATGAGGGCAGACAAAGTGTTATTGATTATGTAATTAACAAATACGGTTCCAATCAGGTGGCTCAGATCATTACTTATGGAACTATGGCTGCCAAATCTTCCATTCGAGATACAGCGAGAGTACTCGATCTTCCGCTTCCAGACGCTGACAGGATCGCAAAATTGATTCCTGGCCTGAAACTGAACAATATCTTTGGAACTGATGAAAAAAGTATCTCTAAAGTAAAAGCTTTAAGAAGTGAGGAAAAGGCCAATGTAGATGAATTAAAAAGTATGGCTGAGGGGAATGGTATTGAAGCTGAAACGATTAATCAGGCGAGAATGCTTGAAGGATCGTTAAGAAATACAGGAACTCATGCCTGTGGTGTGATCATAACTCCAGAGGATATCACCAACTTGATTCCAGTAGCCAAGGCTAAAGGAACTGATATGTACGTTACCCAGTTTGATAATGGGGTAGTGGAGGATGCCGGGCTTTTAAAAATGGATTTCCTGGGTTTAAAAACACTAACTCTGATCAAGGATACGGTTAAGATTGTAAAGGCCTTACACGGAATTGATTTGGATCCTGATGAATTTCCTCTGGATGATGAAAAAACTTATGCCTTGTTCCAAAGGGGTGAAACTATTGGGATTTTTCAATATGAATCTCCGGGTATGCAAAAGCATATGAAGTCGCTAAAACCGACTGAATTTGCGGATCTTATCGCCATGAATGCCTTGTATCGACCTGGCCCGATGGAATATATCCCATCATTTATTGACCGTAAGCACGGACGTGAAGAAATCGAATATGACCTGCCGGATATGGAAGGTTATCTCAAGGAAACTTATGGGATTACCGTATATCAGGAACAGGTGATGTTATTGTCTCAAAAATTAGCTGATTTTACCAAAGGTCAAGCGGATATGCTACGTAAGGCAATGGGTAAAAAGATTTTTGCCCTACTTGAAAAATTAAAACCTTTATTTATTGAAGGCGGCAAGAAAAATAACCATCCTGAGGAGGTCTTGGAAAAGATCTGGAAGGATTGGGAGGCCTTTGCAGCTTATGCTTTTAATAAATCACATTCTACTTGTTATGCATTTATAGCCTATCAGACCGCTTATTTAAAAGCACATTATCCCGCCGAATATATGGCCTCTGTGTTAAGTAATAATATGAATGATATCAAGCAGGTTTCCTTCTTTATGGAGGAATGCAAAAGATCAGGAATAGAGGTTCTCGGACCTGATATCAATGAATCCTATTATAAATTCTCAGTAAACCAGAAAGGAGCAATCAGATTTGGAATGGGAGCTATCCGTGGAGTAGGTGAAGGCGCTGTTCGGGCAATTGTTGATGAGCGAAAGAAAAATGGAAATTTCCGTTCCATTTTCGATGTGACAAAAAGAGTAGATCTGAGAGCAGCGAATAAAAAATCCTTTGATGGATTGGTGCTTGCCGGAGGGTTTGATTCGTTTGGAACAGCCAACAGGTCACAATATTATGCCTTGGATGAAAAAGGTGCGACTTTTATAGAAAAGGCCATCAGGTATGGTAATAAGTTTCAGGAAAGTAAGAATTCTGCTCAAGTATCTTTGTTTGGAGAGGCTTCCGAAGTACAATTTGAAGAGCCGATCATCCCACCTTGTGAGCCCTGGAATGTGATGGAGAAGCTTTCAAAGGAAAAGGAAATGATCGGAATTTATATTTCTGGTCATCCGCTAGACGATTTCAAAACGGAAATCCAATATTTTTGTAATGCCCGGGTAGACAGTTTGCAAAATATCGATCAATTAGAAGGAAAGGAATTGTCATTTGCAGGAATCATTACTGATGTTCAGCATCGTGTCAGTAAGAACGGGAAACCTTGGGGTATGTTTACTTTTGAAGATTATAGCGATGCCTATGAATTTAGATTATTTAATGAAGACTATCTGAAATTCAGGCATTTTCTGATCCCAAATACTTTTTTGTACCTCAAAACTGTCATGCGACGCGCCTGGCAGAATGGTGATGTCAGAGTTCAAATTACTACGATACAACAGTTACAGGATGTTTTGCCAAACATGGCGAAAAAAGTCACCTTACATTTGCCAATAGAAAACATCAATGAAACATCTGTACAACAATTCGATAGTGTCTTTAAGAAACATCAGGGAAGTCAACACCTCAATTTTATGATCATTGATCGGGAAGAAAAGCTCAAGCTAAATATGCCCAGTAGAAGTGCTAAGATCAATATAACCAAAGAGCTTCTCGATGAACTCAACGAAAATGAGTGGAGTTTTAAACTTAATTAACGGTTCATAAAATCTGCCAGTAATCTATGGAAATGATGAACGCCCTTTTCTCTTTCAGGAGAGAACCTTCCTGCCTTGTAAAAGGATGAAAGGATACCTTTCTGTACATTTTCTACAACAAACTCATCCTCTCGCTCTACCTTATCTAAGGCGTTTCCTGCTCCTTTTTCCAATTTGTCAGGATCAAAAACATAGGTCAAAAACGATACCTTGGTTCTATTTGTACTTAATGGTTTTACGATGTTTATAGAAAGCCCCCAAGGGTAAAAATTGAACATCATATTAGGGAACACCCAATAGTAATAGGCAGCCACATTTTTACCCTTATCCTTATGCCCATCAGGAAGATCAAATGTTTCGGTTGCATCATCCGCATAACCAATCTGGAGATTGCAGTGATCATAAATTTCCGTTGTATAACTTCCATAGTCTAGCACTTTGTTCAATTCTTCATGTACAAAAGGCACATGAAAACCTTCCAGGTAATTATCACAATATAAAGCCCAGTGCGCCTGAACCAAATAATCCTTTGATAAAGAAGCATCATATCTGAACTGTTTCAGGGGTAAAAAACCAATTCTTTCTTCCATTGTCTTGATCACTTCTCTAAAATCAAAGACAGGATCAAGGCTCGCGAATAATAGACTTCCCCATTGCTCCAAAGAAAATCGCTTTAAATCATCGCACTTGCGCGGGAAATTCTCAGCCTCCTTAAACTCAGGCATATGTTCAAACTGGCCTGTTAAATCAAAACGTCTACCGTGATACATACAGCTTAGTTTTTTAAGTTTTCCACTTCCCAGAACCACAAGATTAGCTCTATGAGTACAAACATTACTCATACAATGAATTTCTCCTTCTTCATCTCTGGTAAGTAATAGTGGTTCTGTCAAGAATCCATCCAACAAGACAAAAGGGTGCGCATATTTAGGTACTTTGACCAGATGTTCATCTCCTATGAACTGCCACGATTTTAAAAATACATTTTCTTTGAGATTCTCGAAAACAGTTGGGTCTTTATAAAAGGAGGACGGTAAAGTGCTCGCCTTCCTTATGTCAGGATCAATAGAGAATTTATAGGCCATAGACTTCTTCTTTAAATTGTTGTATTATTGTTCTAATGTAGTAATTAATTCATAATTCCAAACTAGCCATTTAATGAAAGATACCAGCCAAAAAGTAGGATTGATAACAGCAACCTCCTTAGTGGTGGGTAATATGATAGGAGCTGGAATATATGTACTGCCGGTAACTTTAGCAAGTTATGGAAGTGTAAGTCTAGTAGGCTGGGTTCTATCCGCTTTAGGAGCTTTTGTTTTGGCTAAAATATTCGGAAATTTTAGTAAGATCATAGTGAATAAAAGTGGAGGCCCTTATGTATACACGAAAGAAGGGTTTGGTGATTTTATAGCTTTTTTAGTGGCTTGGGGATATTGGATATGTATATGGGTTGGAAATGCGGGTCTGGTGATTGCGATTCTAAGTGCACTTAATTTTTTCTTTCCTGTATTGGGAGAAAATAAGATCTATGCTGTTTTGGTCGGATTGGCATTTATTTGGGTATTGTCATGGATCAACTCAAGAGGGGTAAAGTCTTCTGGTAGAATACAAGTTTTTACCACTATTTTCAAGCTCCTCCCCTTAGTTTTAATTATTTTAATAGGTTGTTTTTTCTTCAAAATTGAAAACTTCCCTGCCTTTAATTTAACAGAGAATAGCAATATGGTTACCATACCTATGGTAGCGACACTAACCTTATACGCTTTTTTAGGTGTGGAAAGTGCTACTATTCCGGCAGAGGACATAAAGAATCCTGAAAAGATAGTTCCCAAAGCTACCATGTTAGGAACTATTATCACAACCATAGTATATATTCTGAGTACAATTGTTTTATTTGGTGTTTTACCTGTAGATGAGATACAAAACTCTACTGCACCTTTTGCAACTGCTGCAGAACAAATTGGTGGTGAATACTCCGGATATTTTGTTGCTGCCGGAGCTGCAATTGCCGCAATAGGTGCACTTAATGGTTGGATTTTGATTTCCGGCCAGATCCCCATGGCATCGGCCAGGGATCAGCTTTTCCCTAGAGTTTTTCGAAAGGAGAATAAAAGAGGTGCACCAGGAATTGGTATTTTTATTGGGAGTGTCCTTACGTCAATTGTTATGCTATTAAATTTCTCAGAAAAGCTTGCGGATCAATTTGAATTTTTGGTTCTGCTAACTACTTTAACAGCGCTTGTTCCATATTTATTTACAACGGCTTCTTATGCCTTGGTTCTCGTTGAAAATAAATTCAATTTAGATAAACGAGTTAAAAATATGGTTTTGGCCGCACTGGGTTTTTCTTTTTCATTTTGGGGTATTATTGGCTCTGGTGAACCCTCCGTATTCTATGGATTTTTATTATTATTGCTGGGAATTCCATTTTATGTATTGATGGCGTATAATAAAAAGAAAAGAAATGAATAAAACAGCTCATACCGAATATTTGAATCTGGAATCGGTTTTAATAAAGCCGGTGTCTGCAGCCTTTCGTTCTGATCGAATGATCTCAGAGCAGTGGCAGCAATTGAATTACCTTGAACAACCAGATCTTCAGACTGCCATCATAGAATATAAAGAATTTGAATCTATCTTGAAAAGTCAGGATACAGAAGTATTGCATTTACCGGAACATCAGGACTTGAGCATGGATTCAGTTTATTGTAGGGATGCTTCTATTGCTACCGATTTTGGTATGATTATTTGTAACATGGGGAAAAAGGAACGCAGCAAGGAACCGGATGCTCAAAAAATATTTTTTAAAAAGAATAATATTCCGGTTTTAGGAGAAATTATGTTTCCTGGAACCTTAGAGGGAGGCGATGTTGCCTGGCTTGACCAAACAACACTGGCAGTTGGACATACCTATAGAACAAATGAAGCTGGAATACAGCAATTGAAGCAGCTTTTAGAACCTCATGGGCTAAGGATTCTCGTAGTTGAATTGCCACATTATAAAGGTTCATCTGATGTATTTCATCTGATGTCAATTTTTAGCCCTGTGGCCGAAAAGATTGCTGTGGTCTATTCGCCATTGATGCCAATATATTTTAGAAATGAGTTGTTGATAAGAGGCTATGATTTTGTTGAAGTTCCTGAGGAGGAATTTGACTCGATGGGTTGTAACGTTTTGGCTATTGGTCCAAAAAAATGCGTCATGCTCAAAGGAAATCCTTTTACTGAAAAAGGTTTGCTCGATCATGGCTGCGAAGTCTATACCTATGAAGGAGCGCATATAAGCGTGATGGGTGGTGGAGGCCCAACCTGTTTGACAAGACCACTAAAAAGAACCTTTTAAAGAGGATCGTTTAAGACTTTATTTTTTGTAATTGGATTGTGAATATGACTCTTAAATTCGATAGAAATTCCTTACATCCACCGCATTAAATTTGTATTTTTACTGCAATTAATTCTATAGAATGAACATACACTTTATATCAATTGGGGGTAGTGCTATGCATAATCTGGCTTTGGCACTTCATGAAAAGGGAGATCATATCACCGGAAGTGATGATGCCATATTTGAACCATCCAAGTCAAGGCTTGCAGAAAAAGGATTGTTGCCTGAATCCTTAGGCTGGTTTCCAGAAAAAGTTCATTCCAAATTGGATGTTATTATCTTAGGGATGCATGCCAAGGCTGACAACCCTGAATTGATCAAGGCACAGGAATTGGGAATCACTATTTATTCCTATCCTGAATTCTTATATGAACACGCTAAAAACAAAACCAGGGTGGTGATCGGGGGATCTCATGGCAAGACCACGATCACATCAATGATTCTGCACGTTTTGAAATACCATGGAATTGCTGTCGATTTTATGGTAGGCGCACAGTTGGATGGTTTTGACAGAATGGTGCATCTCACAGATGAAAATGAGATCATTGTACTTGAAGGAGATGAATATTTGTCATCACCTATAGATCTTCGGCCAAAATTCCATCTGTACAAGGCAAATATTGCTTTGCTTAGCGGTATTGCCTGGGACCATATCAATGTCTTTCCGACTTTTGACAATTATGTAGATCAGTTTCGCATTTTTGTCGATACAATGGTCAAAGGAGGAATGATGGTCTACAATATAGAAGATGAGGTGGTGAAGGAAGTTGTGGAGCAAACAAGTAATCAGATAAAAACCTATCCCTATAAAACGCCCGATTATACCATTGTAAACGGAGCCACTCTTTTAGACACTGCCGAAGGAGAAATTCCCTTAGAGATTTTTGGGAAGCATAATTTGGAAAACCTAGAAGGAGCAAGAAGTATTTGTTTCCATTTAGGTGTAAGTGAAGAGGAGTTTTATGAGGCCATCGCAGATTTTAAAGGGGCGAGTAAGCGACTGGAAAAAATAGCAGAGAATAAGCAGACCGTTGTTTATAAGGATTTTGCTCATTCTCCTTCTAAAGTAGAAGCAACGACAAAGGCCGTTAAAGAGCAATATGCTGAGCGAACATTACTGGCATGCCTTGAATTACACACCTATAGCAGCCTGAATGAAGATTTTCTTAAGGAATATGTCGGAACCCTGGATAAAGCCGATGAGGCTGTCGTATTCTATTCTCCTCATGCCGTAAAGATCAAAAGACTAAAGGAAGTCAGTGAACAGCAAATTGCAAAGGCGTTTAAGAGAGATGACCTGATCATTTATACAGATCCTAAAGCTTTTAAAGAATTTTTGTTTAGCCGAGATCTTGCAAATACAGCCCTACTTCTAATGAGTTCAGGTAATTATGGTGGTCTTGATTTTGATGAGGTCAAAAACCTGTTGTAAATTAATCTTTATAACCGAACCGTTTTAGTTGGCTGTTGCTACTCCTCCAATTTTTATTGACTTTCACATAAAGGTCCATAAATATTTTCTTTCCAAAGAATTTTTCAAGGTCCTTTCTTGCCTCCGTACCAACGCGTTTAAGTGCCGCACCTTTATGGCCAATAATGATTCCTTTTTGAGTCTCCCTTTCAACCATGATTATCGATCTGATTCGGATTATTTTGGGCTCTTCCTTAAACTCTTCTGTCACAATCTCAACCGAATAGGGAATTTCCTTTTTATAATGCATAAGGATCTTTTCTCTAATGGTTTCATTTACAAAGAATCGCTCGGGTTTGTCAGTAAGCTGGTCTTTAGGATAGAAAGGTGGTGAAACGGGTAGTAATGCTACAATTCGCTTCATTACGGTCTCTATATTAAAGTTTTCAAGGGCTGAAATGGGATGAATTTCAGCATTAGGCAAGGTCTCTTTCCAATAGCTTACTTGTTTCTCTAAGTCTGCTTGTGACGATTGGTCAATTTTATTCAAAAGTAACATTACTGGGACCTTTAAATTTTTAATTTTATCGAAAAAGGCTTCATTCTTTAATTCTTTTTCGCCTGTTTCAACCATATAAACCAACACATCTGCATCTTCGAAGGCAGTTTTCACAAAGTCCATCATCGATTCTTGTAACTCGTATGCGGGTTTAATAATTCCCGGAGTATCTGAAAATACAACCTGATAATCTTCCGTATTGACTATACCCAGAATTCTGTGTCTGGTTGTTTGGGCCTTTGACGTGATGATTGACAATCGTTCACCCACCAAAGCGTTCATCAGGGTAGATTTTCCAACATTTGGGTTTCCGATGATATTAACAAATCCGGCTTTATGTTTCATGTATCCTTTCAATTAGTATGCAAAGGTACTAGGTTTTCAGCTTTTTTTGTTAAAGAATGTATTTTTTCTGTGCTATGATCAGTACATGGCAAAACCTAAAATCAAATAAAGAATAGTTGTGATAAGTCCTCCAATAAGGGCATAGGGAAGCTGTGTTCTTACGTGATCAATATGGTCGGATGCTGAAGCCATGGACGAGATGATACTGGTATCTGAAATAGGAGAGCAGTGGTCGCCAAATACACCACCTCCCAGCGTTGCTGCTATAACTAGCGTAAGTTCGGTACCGTGAATACTAGCCATAGGAATAGATATGGCCAGCATTATGGCGAAAGTACCCCAGGAAGTTCCTGTTGAAAAGGCAATAAAAGAGCTGATTACAAATACTAAGGCAGGTAAAAATTGGGGGGAGAGCCAATCTTTTGACCAGTTTGCCACAAAATGTCCGGTTCCTAATTGGTTGCAGGCATCACCAATAGCAAAGGCAAGCAACATCAACAATGCCAGAGGCATTAATTCACTTATCCCTTTTAGAATAAGATCTACCATTTCTTTTAATTTCATAATTCCTTGAGCGCGATACAATATCATGGCAACCAGTATAGAAGTGATTACCGCATATAACACTGAAGATGATCCAGATCCATTACCAATGGCCTGGGAGACATGATTCCAAAAAGAATCGGCTTTATCAACTTTTGCCCATCCTGTATAGGTAAGATTTATCGGCATCATGACCACCATAGTCAAAAGTGGAATGATCATATTAAAGGATTTGGCTTTTATACCTTTTTTAGGCTCAAATGATGTAATCGTATCAGAAATCATGGGTTTAGAACCTTCATTCATCAATTTGCCGGTACTAAGTGTTCGTTTTTCCGCTTTTGCCATTGATCCTAGGTCTTTTTTTGAGACAATGACCACAAAAAGGATGATCAGCGCCAGAATTGGATAAAAATTATAGGCAATTGATGAGAGCATGACGCTAAATGGGTTTTCTATATTCTGAGTGATCAAAAGTCCCATGATAAAGGCACCCCATGCATTAAAGGGAATGAGGATAGAAGTTGGTGCTGAACTTGAATCGGCAATATAAGCCAGTTTCTCTCTTGGAATCTTTAGTTTGTCAAAAACAGGCCGGTAAAGAGTTCCAACGGTTAGTGAACTAATGCTGGTTTCAACAAAAAGCACAATTCCTGTAAGCATGGCTAATAATTGGATAATCACTCTACTGTATCCGGTATGTTTATTTTCAAAATATTGAATGAGTTTATTAAGTTGGTTTACAAAACCTTCCACACCTCTCGAATATTGAATAAATAGGAGTAAGGCTCCTACTAAAGCACTGAACATGATCGTCCTTGTATTGCCTTCTGATTTAAAAACATTTACCATTCCTTCAATGGTGGCCAGCGTTCCGTCTAGAACGTTCCAGTCACTCATGATGAGCCAGGAAAACCATATTCCAAAGACTAGGGCTATATAGACTTGTTTGGTCTTTAATGCTAAAATGATTGCAATTACTGGGGGAAGAACGGATAAGAAACCGTAGTCAGTCATATCTAAAAAGAGTTTTGCGTAAATATAGGAAAACTATGTTTAGATGGGTAAAATCATCTTAAAATGTATTGGTTTATGAAGGAGCAAATAAATTTTTTCTTAGTAGCGGGAGCTGGATTGACTCCTTTCAGTCGTCGGGCCAAAAGGGGGATGCTTTACTATTAACCTGTCTGCCTTTGGAGGAAACCCTTTGTTTGGTTATCTAGTTTTTTAAGAAAATCGTGCTTTGTCCGTCCTTAGTATCTTCAAATATATTTTAGTATTGTCCTATCTGATTGCATAGCTGATCAATATTAGTTTCATTAATTAACAGGTATAGATTTGCCGCCGACTTCTAAGCCTTTTTAGGTAATAATTCTTTTAATTTTTCGGATAAATAATTTGAATTTTTGTTGTTTAAATGAAAGTATAAATTTCATAAATTGTTGGCTGTAGTGGTATCATTAATATAGCCTAGGGATTTAAATTCTATTAAATCTATCTATTTTTTTTCTTCAGGCAACTTCAAGCTGTTAAATGGTGTTATTATAATTAGAAGACCAAAAAAAAAGAAATTTGGAAGTTAAAGAGGTATTAAAGGGATGTAAATCTGGAAATCAATTTGCTCAGAGCGTCCTGTTTAATGCGCACTATAAGCTTATGTACAACATATCGATGCGCATATTAGCAAATCATAATGATGTGGAAGATGTATTAATTGTTTCTTTTACCAAGGTATTTGGAAATATTAAAAAGTTTGAATACCGAGGAGACCATAGCTTAGTAAAATGGATTAAAACAATTATTATCAATGAATCAATAAGATTCGTAAAGGCAAGGGATAAAATTAAATATGATGATAATATCCCTGATTATGAAATAAGTGGAGAATTTGATTCTGATCTAAGTGGGGTTGATATTGAGCAGATTTATTCTATAATTGAAACATTGCCACCAGGTTATAGAATGGTTTTTAATCTTTTTGCCATAGAAGGTTATTCGCATAAGGAGATATCAGAATTACTACAAATATCGGAAAATACATCAAAATCGCAGTTGAGAAAGGGAAGGATGAATATTATTGAGAAAATTAATAAAATAAAGAAAAATGGAAAAAAATAAATTAGATTCTCTTATTAAGAATGCATTAAATGAATCCGATAATTTCTATGATTCAGAAGCGATAAATGCTAAGGAAAGAATATGGAATCATATTCAGCCTCAAAAGCAAGTAAAGCCACTTTTCCCTTGGTTGCTGGCCGCAGCCAGTATATTACTTTTTGTTGGTTTATCTGTTGTAACATTCTATAATATAAAGTATAAGTCTACTATAAACTCACTTGTTGAATCAAATACTTTGTTAAAAAATGATCTTTCTAAAAGCAAGCAAAACTTGTTAATTAAGAAGCAAACTGTGGCCACAGCCTATAGGCAAAAAACGGACACTATGTATATAGAAAAAAAGATCGTTGAATACAAACCCCTTATTACTACCCATCATATTACTGACACTGTTTATGTTAAACAAATAGTATACGTTGAAAAAGAACGAGATACGAATTTAGTAGCAGTCAATGAAAACGCATCTTCTACAGAGTCCAGCAGTAATTCAATTGAAAGCAACTATCAATCAGATATAATCATTAATAGTAATGAGGTTGTTGAAAATAAGAAATCGAAAAAAATCAAAATAAAATTTGGAGGAAATAGATCCCAAATTAAAGAGGGAACATTAGCTTTTAGAACAAACCCTAAGAAATAGACATCTTGGCGCCTAACGATATCTATCAATTATTAATAAATTAACATATAACGAAATGAAATATTTGAAAACAATATACATCACATCCATAATTTTATTAAGCAGTATCAGTTGTTATGCTCAAAGACCCTTTCTAGATTCAATATACGTGGACATAGAGGATAAATTAGAACTAAGAATGAGTATTTATGAATATGCTGATTTAGCCGAAAGTGTTGAAAGTGACCTAAAAAGTCTGCATGAAATTCTTAAAGTAAATAAGGATATTCCTGAGAAAACGTCCTATTCTATTTTCTATAAACCCAATAAAAAACTGTCTATCAGTCCGCTGGGACCAACTGAAAGAATACTTTGGGAAAATGGTAAACAAACGAGGTACCAATTTAATAATAAATGCGAAATACTTTCAGGCAAGTACCATTTATACATTGAATACAACGAACTGGAGAGCCTAGTTTCTACTAATTTGATTAGTAAATTGGAAGAAGTAATTGATACCACAAGCGCAATTCAAGGCAGATTGTCAAAAAGCTACAATTACTCATTTATAGAGGGAAGCTTGGTGCATAATAGGCAACTCGATGAACAAGTTGGAAATATGGATATGTTGTTTCTTAAAGGCGGTGTAGGAGCCAGTCTGATTAAAAACCAACCTGTTATAGATGTTGCTGCCGAGATAGGTTTGGGTTTTGGGAAGAAAGGTATTATAAAAAATCAATATTACCTTTCCTATAATCTATTGTTTGATTTTGTCGACGATTCAAAAGTTAATTTGAACCACTTTGTCAATTTGGGCTACCGATATAACTTATCAAAAAAGAAACCGGACACTAATTGGCTAGGCGTAGAATTGGGATATCTGGTATCGAAACAAGGTGACATGTTTAACGACAATACATTCAAGCTCGGTGTAAACTGGGAAATAGGAAAATATATCTCTATTTCTCCTCAATTGTACTTTTCTGAAGATCTGACGTACCCGGCAGTCCGAATTGGATTCGGATTTTAACCACTTACCTGCCATGGGTTGAAGTTAAAAAAACTGCTTTAACCCTTGGTTTTCCTAGTAGCGGGAAGCATCGAAATATCGAACCTAAATGAGTTTGTGAGTGACTTTTTGGAAGTCGTGTGGTTTGCAAAGATGAACTAAACTTGATAAAATTAATTCTTGTCTTTCATTCTTTTATCATGTTTTAAAAACCAATCATATAATTCCTCTTCTGGGTAAACCAACCATTCCATCCAATGCCCTACATCAGGTGCTGCTGTAAATTTCAAATTCTTATTTTTCCCTTCTAATCTTCGAATAACTCTTTCAGTCTCCTCAAATTGTACTACTTTATCAATTTTACCATGAAAAGCCCAAATCGGTATATCAATTAATTTATCAATATTCTTGTCAATGTAATCAATATGACTTGTAAATCCACTCATAGGCGCAATTGCTGCAAACTTGTCTGGGTGTTTTATTGCCAGGTACCAAGTTCCTGCCCCACCTAGACTTACTCCTGTTAGGTAGACTTTATTTGTGTCAACATTGTACTTTGTAGTTATTTCATTATAAAAATTCTCGAACCAATCGTCTGTAGACCATCTGTGCCCCAGAGGGCATTGCGGTGCGACTATAATAAAAGGAAATTCTCTTCCCCTCCAAATTTGGTCAGGAATTCCTGATAAATACAACTTTAAAGTGTCTGTTCCTCTTGGTGAACCCCCGTGCAAATAAACAATTAAAGGCCATTTTTTTAATGAGTCTTTTTTGTACTCTTTTGGCGTATACGATATATAATGATAATTTGTGTCTTTTGGTTTTATTTTTAACCCTTTATCAAGAAACATTTCATAATTCCAATCCCCACCTTTTGACCATTTTTTCAAAGAACCATGCATTTGTCCCTTACCATTTTCAATGTCTCCTTTTATCCAATTACTCCTTTCACTTATTTGTCCATTTGAATACCATTCTTCCCGTGGACCGTGAAATCTCCCATTAACATAATTACATCGAGTATTAGGTAAACCGTTTTTATACCATGTTTGATAAAGTCCTTGTTTTGTGTTTGAATGATAATTACATTGATACTCCTCTTTAAAGTACTTGTCAATAGCACTATATGTAGCATCCATCTGAACCTGACCATTTTCGTAATAATCCCTGACATGATATAATTTTGAATTGACATCAAATTCAACAATTCTTTTGTAGGTTATTGTATCTCTATTTTTTAGAATATGAAGAAAGAGAGTATCAATTTCCTGAGATTTAACATTCCCTGAAATAAGAAAAAGAACTATGGATAGAAAGAAATATCTCATTTTTTTATAAATGCCTTTGAAGTAAGGTGGAATCTTTTTTGATATCTAAATATAATGAATAATTGCGAAGAGATTAAAAGAAAAGCCTCCAGATTTCTCTGAAGGCTTCTTAGTAGCGGGAGCTGGATTCATTTCTCCGCTTCGCTACAAAATGGTCCAAAAGGGGGATGCTTTACTAGCAAAACCAAATAGCTTCGCCATTTATTTTTTGTTGTTCAAAATTCTTAAATGCAAGCATTACGAATTTCTTACAACAAAAAAACCTTTCAGTTTCCTGAAAGGTTTTCCTAGTAGCGGGAGCTGGACTCGAACCAGCGACCTTTGGGTTATGAGCCCAACGAGCTACCTACTGCTCTATCCCGCGAT
>RCND010000314.1_pt1 | contig 27281 bp, 19 predicted proteins | sample 2041351 | NCBI WGS metagenome assembly RCND01 (sample SAMN09708230, study PRJNA481090) | Marine sediment metagenome, whole genome shotgun sequencing project. | biome: marine sediment; feature: ocean; material: sediment; isolation source: Sewage treatment plant 12B marine sediment (STP12B) ... | reverse complement strand
CTATCCCTTAAATTTAATTCATGCACTGTTGAATTATAAAGCACTAACATTTCAAGAAAGAATAAATGCTTTAAAATTCATAATTGGATTAGTTTTTGTTAAAAATGATTTTAATATTGATAAAAATGTCGAAGAGTATTTGGTAGGTAATGATCAATCCCAAAATGCGATTAAATCAATTTGGGAATTACTCACGGTCAGTGTATTAAACACAAATATTAACGAAGCCTCTGCGAGCATGTTTTTGTTCATTCTAAAGAAAATGTTCTTTGAAGGAAATAAAGCCTCAATAATTGTACTTCCCAAAGTACCGTTAAGTAAACTTTTTATTGAACCAACAGAAGAATATTTCAGAAAGAATAAAATTAAATTTTCTTGTTCTGAAGCTGCAATATCCTTTACTACTGAGAATAATAAAATTGTAAAAGTTAATACCACCAAGAGAGAAATATCAGATTTTGATAATTTAATATTATCAGGTTCCCATCATGCAATAAAAAAAATAAATTCTATCACTCCCATTATTTCAAATGAAATTCTAAATCTTGAAACTTCTTCTATCATAACAATTCATATTTGGCTTAAGAAGAAAATTTTAGTTGATAAGTTTGTCGGTTTAATAGATTCAAAAATCCATTGGGTTTTTGATAATGATACTCATATTTCAATTGTAATAAGTGCCGCTGATGAGTTTATAAATTTGAAAAATTCGGAAATATTTGATCTTACGGTTAAGGAACTGATTTTGTACTTACCGGAATTTTCAAAAGATAACATTGTCGATTACAAAGTACTGAAGGAAAAAAGAGCAACATTTAAGTGCACGAAGAATAATGAGCAACTAAGATCAAAAATTAGATCAGATTTTGAAAACATGACATTTGCCGGGGATTGGACCAATACAAAATTGCCCGGAACAATTGAAGGTGCAATCTTGAGTGGAAAGTCAGCTTCAGAAGAAATTTTTAAAAAATAATATAATTATTACTTTTTGTCGTGTATTTATTTTAATAAAATTGTAAATTATTACCTATTAGTTCCCGTCTTTATAAACATGCACATATTATTGATCTAATAAGGAGGTCACATGTCAAATTTAAAAGAAAAGCTCTATCACAAGATTGAAGAATGGCGCCCGAGAACTGTTAAATTAGCTAAGGAGTATGGAGATGTTGTTGTAGGCGAAGTTACCGTTTCTCAAATTATTGGCGGAATGCGAGGCGTGAAATCTCTAACTACAGATATTTCTTATCTTGATCCGATGGAGGGAATCCGCTTTAGAGGATTTACAATTCCAGAAGTTTTAGAAAAATTACCAAAAGTTCCAGGTGGCGAAATGCCTTATGTTGAAGGATTCTTTTATTTACTGCTCACCGGTGAAATTCCAACCACTGATGAGGTTAATGATGTTGCAGAAGAATTTAATAAAAGAAAAATGGTACCGGAATATGTTTTTGATGTATTGAGAGCAATGCCTAAAGATTCACATCCCATGTCAATGTTTTCTGCGGCAATTGTAGCAATGCAGAAAGAATCTGTATTTGTTGAAAAGTATAATAAGGGTATGAGTAAATTTGATTATTGGGATCCCACATATGAAGATGCTCTTAATCTGTTAGCAAAATTACCCCAGATAGCTGCATTTATTTATCGTCACAAATACAAAGAGGGAAATATTATTGCTCCCGATCCGAAACTTGATATGGGTGGTAATTTTGCTCATATGATGGGAATTGATAAACCTTATGATGATGTTGCCAGACTTTACTTTATTCTGCACAGTGATCATGAAAGTGGTAACGTTAGTGCTCATGCGGGGCATTTGGTTGGAAGCGCTCTTTCTGATATGTATTATGCAATTTCTGCAATGATAAATGGTTTAGCTGGACCACTTCATGGTTTAGCTAATCAAGAAGTGCTTAGATGGATTCAAGGTGTTATGGATGGCATGGGCGGTAAAGTTCCAAGTGAAGAAGAAATGAAAAAATTTGTTTGGGAAACTTTAAATTCAGGTCAAGTTATTCCCGGATTTGGACACGCAGTTCTCAGAAAAACAGATCCGAGATATGCGGCTCAGAGAGATTTCTGTATTAAACATCTACCGAATGATCCAATATTTGAATATGTTAATGTACTTTACAATGTTGTTCCTCCAATTTTACAGCAGCATGGTAAGGCAAAGAATCCATGGCCTAACGTTGATGCTCAATCGGGTGTTATCCAATGGCATTATGGTTTAACCGAATATGACTACTACACAGTTCTCTTTGGTGTTGGTAGAGCATTGGGAGTTTGCGCAAATATCATTTGGGATAGAGGTTTAGGTTATGCTCTTGAAAGACCAAAATCACTTACAACAGATATGTTAGAAAAGATTGCTGGAATAAAATAATTTTATGATGTTGGCAAAATTATTTTGAATCTTTAATTAAAAAGGGATGTTATCGCATCCCTTTTTTTGTAAATTTAGCAGATAATAAATTTCAAAGGATAATATGAGTGTTGAGATAAAAGATATTAAAAACTTGAGAATGGCATTTCAAGCTGGTAAATCAACTTTAAATGAAGATGATTTGAAATCCCTTATTAGCAAATCAATCGAAAAGATTAATTTGGCAAGCGATCAAATTGCATTAAACGATCAAGATTTTCTTGATGAATTCTATTTGCTTTTCGATGCTATTCAAGAAGGTGAATTCGCTATTAATTTTATTTCAGAATATTCTGAAAGTGATTTCTACTCCATTGGTAGTTCATTAATTAAAAGCTGTATTAGCGCTGATAACAAAATAAAAAACACTCTTGATGAAATCATTTATTTGTACCTTAACTTTTTTAGACGGAGTGAATATTTAACAAGGTTAAGTGATGAGAAAAAATGGAGCGATTTAATCTCCAAACTTATTGATATATCTAACTTTAATACTCGCAAATTATTTGAACAAAGAGTAAAAGAATATTCGAAAGAAACTTTATTTAATGTACTGACCGGTTCTAATATTCAATCTTATTCGTGGAAAGAAATTGACGAGATTGTATTGGCTTACTCGAAATCAATTCTAAAGCTTACGGAGCCGCATAACAATAAACCCAGAATAGCATTTTTGATGGAAAATAGTCTAACTATGGCATTACTTGATGTCGCGTGTTTAAATAGCGGAACAATAAATGTTATGATTCCGGCAAACTCAGTCCCTCAGCATATCTCTTTTATTCTTAACCAAACTCAATGCGATTATGTTCTAGTTTCTAATGAAAAACAACTTGCTAAATTAAAATCAGTCAAGATGGAATTAAAATATCTTAAAAATGGGATTATGATTGAGGGTACTAGTGCTGAAGATTGGATATTATCTTTTAACGATTTTAATGATCTATCGAAAAAGGTAAAAGACATTGATTTAGAAAATGTTGATAAACCAATTGATTCAACTGCAACAATTATGTATACATCCGGCACCACCGGTGAGCCTAAAGGAATTATTTTCTCACAAAAAAATATTGTCTTTAAAAGGTTTTGTCGCGCCATTGCCCTTCCAAAGATCAGCGACTCTGACAGCTATCTTGCTTTTCTTCCACTATATCATACTTTCGGCAGATGGCTTGAACTAATTGGTGCAATTTATTGGGGTGCTCAATATTCCTTTATGGAAAACCCATCCGCTGAAACAATGATGAACAATATGCAAATGGTAAAGCCAACAATTTTTATCAGCATACCAAAAAAATGGATTCAGCTTTATGAGCATATGTCTTCAAAGGTTGATATTGAACTTGATGAGGAGGAATTCATTAAGACTGAGTTAGATAAAGTTACTGGCGGAAAACTTAAATGGGGCTTATCTGCTGCAGGTTATTTATCTCCAGATGTTTTTACGTTCTTTCAAAAATATGGGATTCAATTAATGAGTGGATTTGGAATGACAGAAGCAACAGGCGGAATTACAATGACTCCTCCAAATTCTTATATCCAAAATTCACTTGGAAAAGCATTGCCCGGAATTGAAATCAAATTAGCAGAAGACGGTGAGCTTTTGGTTAAGGGTGAATATGTAATGCCAGGATATTACGATCAATCAAAAGAAGAAACTTTTGATGCTGAAGGCTGGTTTCCAACTGGCGATATTATGAAAATGGATTCCAATGGATTTATAGAAATTATTGATAGGAAGAAAGAGATTTACAAAAATATTAAAGGTGAGACAATTGCTCCACAGCGAATTGAAAATTTGTTCAGAGAATTTGATTCAGTTCAGCAAGTATTTGTTGTTGGTGATCACCGTCCTTTTAATACGGTCCTAATATTTCCCGATCTTGAAAGCAGTACCTTAAAAGATATGTTTGATGATCAAAAGGGTGAGTATTTCTCAAATTTAATTGTCACAATTAATAAATTTCTTGCTCCATTTGAAAGAATTGTTGATTTCAGAATTATTGAAAGACCTTTCTCCGATGAAAAAGGAGAGCTAACACCAAAAGGTACATTCAAAAGAAGAGTTATTGAACAAAATTTTAAAGAATTAATTGATGAACTTTACAAAAAAGACTACTATTCTCTTTATTTAGAAAATACAGAAATCAAAATTCCAAATTGGTTTTTACGTGAACGCGGATGTTTAAGCGGCGATCTAAAAATTTCAAACTCTAAAATAATTATTCCAAAACTCAACAAAGAACTTGCAGTTGAAAAAATCAAAAAGAATGTATTTAGAATTGGTGACTTCAGTTATGAAATTTTAAAACCACAGATAGATTTCCATGAATTTCTTATTAATCCAATTTACTGGTTAGGTAACGAGGAACTTGTTGCTTTTACTGATGGAGCAATTTTACAATGGTATAGGCAAAGTACCGAAGAGGAGTCGATTAAATTTATTGGACGATTTCCCAATGATAGGAACATTGTAGATGTTAAGAAATCTCTCGAAAAAATCCATAATGCTGGTGAAAGATCTTTGTATGGTCTTCATCTTGGTTTACTGATGTTGAGATCAGAAAAATTAGAATTTGGAAATTTGGGAATAACTTATTTCAGCAGTTTGTTCAATGATGAGCTTCAAGAAATTTATAAAATTGCTTTTTACTTTTTAGATAAACCGGTAATATCTTCAAATAGTGAAATTCAAAAACAACTTTTTGTGCTTGCTATTAATCATACAAAGGCTGGTGGTCTTAAAAACATTTTTGAAAGTTATTTCAAACTTGGTCCAATTTTATTTGATGATAACACATTAAATGAATTGGTAAATAATAAAAAGTGTCTAGATGCAGTAGATATAATTGATGAAATTTTAAATGATAGAATTAGGTCTAGATATAAAACTAAAAATTTAGATGAATGTATAATACCGGATCTTCTTGATTTGCTTGCAAGATTTGGTATAAGACATCCAACAAAATATGAAGTGTTGAGAAGAAAATTAGTTAGTGTTCAATTAATTCATGATTGGCCGGAACTTTCAGCTATGGCAAGAGAATACAGAACTAAAATGAGAAAAGGTTTCAGAAAGTGGCTTGGTCATAACGAAACTGTAGCAGTAGATATTGAAACTGGAGAAGAATATGGTTGGGAGGATGTTTTGATCTTTGAGGAAGATATAGCAGCTGAAGAGAAGAAATTTTTAGTTAATTCAATTTCAACAACCCCCATAATCAGAGAAGCAATTTTTCTGTTTTCTAAAGGTAACATAATAAGACTCAGTAATATTCTACCTCGAGGAGTTTGGGTAACTAAGCAAAAAGCCGAAGAAGAATCTATAATTTATAGAGTAACAATACAAACTCGTCATCAAGGCTCTTTTGATATATTAATACATAAAAACAGAAATAGAAATACTGATGAAATTCTTGCGGAAGTAAACTGGTTAATTTTAGCGGGCACAAGATATTTTTTAACGGAGTTGGTTGAAGATTTTGGAGGTTATTGGGAAAGTCCAAAAGTTTGGACTCAAAAATACTTACCGGGTTTAACTATTTCTCAATTTTTCAGCAGAGATATCAAAAAAGATATACAATTAGCAGAAGAAAAATATTTTCATTTGTGGCCATTTTTTATTTGGAATGCAACAGCAGCCTATATTAATTTCTGGCGTCTTACATCCAAAAGAATGCAGCTTGCAAATCCAACACCTGATAATTTGATTATTCCTTCACATGACTATCAACTGGGAACACGTTTTGTTTCACTTTCAAAAAGAATTGAGTATAAATCTTGTTTCGATCTATTCTTTAATTTCTATGAAAATTTTGTTGTCCCAGTAGAAGAAAAGTATCCATTTGTAAAACATGGTTCTGCATGGAAATATATTTTCCCCGGATTGATAAATGCCGAAGGTGAAAATGACGGAATTGAAATATTAAAATCTTTTCTTCATGAATTGAATGAAAGCGATATAGAAGGGAAGGATGAGATTAGATCCCATCTTGAAAATTTGCTAGAAAACATCGAGAAGCATGGGTATATACCTAAACAATTGTACTTTGCAATTAAAAGATTTATTAGGTGGAATACCCTAAATGATAATGCCTCAATCGGTGCACAAGCTCAAATGCTAAATGAACTTTACGAAACTTACAATTTAGTGAAATTAGAAAATTACTATCCTGAGACCAGGACAAGATTTTACCTTGAAACGGTATTTAAGGAATCTGATTCAAGTTTTAGAAATATTATTAGCGAACTTTGCATACTTCAGCATGATAACAAAATTCTTAAGGATGAATTCACGAAAGAGATATCCCGCATCCAGAATGAATTTAAGTTAAATGAAAAAGAATTGTACTTTATTACAAGATTGAGTTATCCTCATCTTAAACCTTCCGATTCTGCTTCGTTTATTCCGATTAGTTTAGAAGGTGATCAGTCAGCTAACTTAGTAGTTCAAGTTGAGGATCAAGAAGGAAATCCGTTTTATATCAGAAAACCAATTTCTCCAAAGGAAATATCTAAACTATATCAACTTTTCCTGGAGGCAAATTTACAAGTAAGCTTTAAACCAGATCATAGTTTCATTATTGCTATTTCTGATCGGGGAGTAATTATTGGCGGTTTGTTTTATTCTTCATTAGATAAAAGTGTTGTGCACATGGAGAAAATTGTGGTTTCAAACAGATTTAGAAGGCAAGGAGTAAGCGAATTAATTATGGTTGAATTTTTCAACAGAATGAAGGACGAAGGTTTTAGTTTTGTCACTACAGGTTTCTTTAGACCTGAATACTTTTATAAATATGGATTTAAAATTGAGAAAAAATATTCAGGACTTGTAAAAGAGCTAGAGAAATAAAAATAAATTAAAGAATCTAGGCAATTTTTATGTGACTAATTTTTAATGCATTTGAAAAATGTATATCTTTAAAGTTAAATAAATTTCTATCTAACAGGGCCCAAAAACAGATGAGAATGAAGAAAAAAGTTAAGTACATTTTCGTTACCGGAGGTGTTGTTTCTTCTTTGGGAAAAGGAATTACTGCTGCTTCACTTGGTTTATTGCTAAAACAAAGAGGATACTCAGTTACAATTCAGAAATTCGATCCGTATATTAACGTTGATCCTGGAACAATGAGCCCATTTCAACATGGCGAAGTTTATGTTACTGATGATGGAGCTGAATCTGATTTAGATCTAGGACATTACGAAAGATTTCTCGATGTAAATATGTCCAAAGCAAATAATACTACTACTGGACAAGTTTATTACGAAGTAATTTCTAAGGAGAGAAGAGGTGATTATCTTGGTGCTACTGTTCAGGTAATACCACACATTACAGATGAGATTAAACGTAGAATGACGCTGCTTGCCACTAGCAATAAATATGATATTATTATTACAGAAATTGGCGGCACAGTTGGAGACATTGAAAGTCTTCCTTTTATGGAATCGATGAGACAATTGATGGTTGAGATGGGTAGAAAAAATGCAATGAATATTCATGTTACATTAGTTCCTTATATCAAATCAGCAGGCGAATTAAAAACAAAACCTACACAGCACAGTGTTAAATCACTTCTTGAGCTTGGAATTCAACCGAATATGCTGGTTTGCAGATCCGAATTAGAAGTTTCGCAAGAAATTAGGAATAAAATTGGACTGTTCTGTAATGTAGATCCAAATTCCGTTATTTCTGCTTATGATTGCTCAACGATTTATGAAGTGCCTGTAAATTTATTTGAACAGAATTTTGATAGACTCGTTCTCAAAAAATTAAAACTACCTTATATTAATATCCAGTTTGATAAATGGCGTAATTTTGTTGATAAAATTAAAAACCCAAAGGGAGCTGTTAACATTGCTGTTTGCGGCAAGTATACTGATTACTTAGATGCTTATAAAAGTATATCTGAATCGTTTATACATTCGGGAGCGGAAAATGATGTAAAAGTAAATGTGAAATATATAAGTGCTGAGGACTTTACAAAACGCAAACCGGAAAACTTATTGAAGAACATTGATGGAGTTTTAGTTCCCGGTGGATTTGGAGAAAGAGGAATTGAAGGAAAACTGGTTGCAATTCAATATGTAAGAGAAAATAAGATTCCATTTCTTGGTATTTGCTTAGGAATGCAGTGTGCTGTAATTGAGTTTTCAAGAAATGTTTTGGGAATTAAAAAAGCAAACAGTTCTGAATTTGTGAAAAATCAATATAGTGTTATTCACATTATGCCTTCACAGAAGAACGTTAAAGAAAAGGGCGGCACAATGAGACTTGGTGCATATCCATGCATTATTACGAAAGGAACAAAAACAAAAAGTGCTTACAGAAAAGAGAAAATTTCCGAACGCCATCGACATCGTTATGAAGTCAATAATAAATACAGAGACGATCTAGAAAAGAATGGAATGTCAATTAGTGGATTATCCCCTGATGGAAATTTAGTCGAAATGATTGAAATTGAAGATCATCCTTGGTTTGTCGGTTGTCAGTTTCATCCTGAATTGAAATCTCGTGCTACTAATGCACATCCATTATTTCGTGATTTTATTAAAGCAGCTGTTGATTATTCAGTTAGGAAGTTAGATAATTGAGAAGATTTATCATTTTTCTTTGTATTCTAGTTTCAGTAGAATTTTTTGCACAAGATAATAATAAGTACAATAAGTTAATTTCGCTTTCTGAAAATTTAGCTTACAACTTCGATTTCGATTCATCTCTTAGTGTTATTCAAAGAGCAAAACTTTTAGTACCTCAAAGGCCGGAAGCATTTTTACTTGAGGCACAGATACACCTATGGTTTTATCTTGGAAGTAAATCAAAAAGTGATTACAATTTATTCTTCGACCTATCAGATTCAATTTTAGTAAAAACTGAAAAACTAATATTAAATTCTGAAAAGAAAAAAGAGCTTCTTTATTATTTAGGTAACGTTTATAAATTTAGAGCAATTGCCTATGGAACAGCAGGAAATACTCTAGATGCTTTCTGGTCCACTAAAAATGCAGTATCACTTTACGAAGAAGTAGTTGAAATTGATTCGAGTTTTTATTCTGCTTATGGTGGAATTGGAATTTTTGAATATGCTTTAAGTTATGTGCCGGCTTTATTTAATTGGGCGCTTACATTGAGTGGTTTAACTGCTGATCAGAAAAATGGATTTAATTTTATTGAAAAAGCCGCAAAACTAGGGAAAAAGGATAGAACCGAGTATAACTTCCATTTGGCAAAATTATACGATGAGCATTATGCAGACTATAAAAAATCTCTTGCAATTTTAAAAGACTTGCTCAACACTTACAAAGGTAATATTCTATTCCGCTATCAATCTGCAATTGCGAATATTAAATCGCGCAATTTAGACAAGGCGATTAAAGAACTAGTAATTGTACTTGATGTCAATCATCCAAAATTTACCCAAACAAATTCATTCTCAAATTTCCTTAAGGGAGATATTTATTTTAGAAAAGGGAATTATAAAGAAGCGCTTAACTATTATTTAACTTTTCTTACTACAACAAACATTATTGATTATACTGGAATCGCTTCGTTAAGAACCGCTTATTGCTATCATTTTTTAGATAATGAAGCTGAATTTAAACGTTATTTGTTTTTAGCAGCAAATGGGAACCATGATTTAGAAGATGATAGTTATGCAAATGAAATGAGTATTCGCTTATTGGAAAATGGATTGGATGAATACAAAAAATTCTTGATTAATATCGAGAATGGTTACTTAGCTGGTGAGGATATTCAAATAATTGATTCGATAAATATATATATTGACTCTTTAGTAAGTGATGATAATAAAGCAGAAATTAGTTATTATAAAAGTAGTGCGCTAATTAATCTAAATAAAATAAAAAAAGCGAAATCCATACTTGAGCAAACTGATACACTGAACTTTGAGGAGGCTCCTTGGGTTAAGCCACTATTAAAATATAACCTTGCTCAAATATATTATAAAGAAAATAATTTCATTTCAGCGCTTAAGTTACTTGAAGAGGCTGAAGATGAAAATGATTACCAGAAGAAAAATCTGATTCAATCATACATTAATGGTTTAAGAAAAAAATTAATGAAAGCTTATTAACTTTCATATTTATAATGAGTTAAGCTTATAATAAATTGCTTGTTTAACACGAAATAAATAAATTTAATATCGATTTTAGATACAATGTACAAGTTAGCAGTATTCGTCTCGGGAAGGGGATCAAACTTAAAATCAATTGCGGCAGAAATTAAGAAAGGGAATCTTAATGCTGATATTTCTCTAATTGTAAGTAATAAAGACTGCGGGGCTCTTGAATTTGCTAAAAGTGAAAATATCCCATTTTCCATTGTATCAAATAGTAATGCTCAAGAGGCAATTGAATATAGCAAACTTATTGAAGGGTTATTACGATTAAAAATTGATCTTATTGTTCTCGCCGGATTTTTAAAAAAAATTCCTGTTGAACTAATTAGAAAGTTTAAGAATAAAATCATAAACATTCATCCGGCTCTGCTGCCATCATTTGGCGGTAAAGGAATGTATGGCATAAATGTTCACCGAGCAGTATTTAATTCTTCAGCTAAAGTTAGTGGTCCAACTGTTCATTTTGTTGATGAGATTTATGATAATGGTAAAATAATTGGGCAGAAAGCAGTCGATATTTCAGATGTAAAAACACCTGAAGAGATTGCTGAAAGAGTATTAGAAGTTGAGCATAAGTTATTACCGGAAGTAGTCAAATTATTTGTTGAAGATAAAATTAGAATAACAGAAAATAGAATATTTTTGAATTGAGGGATAAGTTTTGGTTAAAAAAGCTTTAATAAGCGTGTCTGATAAAGATGGAATTGCCAAACTGGCAAAAGGTTTAGTTGAAAATAATTATGAGATATTGGCGACCGGAAACACAGCTAAGGTACTTAATGAGAACGGGATAAACTGTATTGAAATTTCAGATTATACTGGATCGCCTGAAGTGTTTTCAGGAAGAGTAAAATCACTCCACCCAAAGATTTTTGGTGGTATTTTATTTAGAAGAACTAATAAGAATGATATTCTTGAAGCAAACCAAAATGGAATTGATCCAATAGATATAGTTTGTGTAAACCTTTATCCATTTGAAAAAGTTGTAGTGAAAGAAGATGTGGATGAAGAAACAAAAATTGAAAATATTGATATCGGTGGACCAAGCTTAATTAGAGCGGCAGCTAAAAACTATAAATATGTTTCAGTTCTGACAAATCGAGACCAATATGAGAATTTTATTGCTCAGCTTGAAGATGGTAAAATTGACGATAATTTTAGAAGAGTCTTGGCTGCAGAGGCTTTCTCGCACACAGCAAAGTATGATAAATTAATTGCTGATTATTTTGAACATGAACTTTTAGGTGAGAATAAAACTCTTAGAATAAACTTACCCATGCAAAGTCAATTAAGGTATGGTGAAAATCCTCATCAAAAAGCATTTCTTTATGGTGAATTTTATAAACACTACAAATTTTTGCATGGAAAAGAACTATCTTATAATAATATAATTGATTTAGTTGCAGCTGATAACCTTGTAAATGAACTTGATGAAAATGCATGTGTTATCATTAAGCATACAAATCCATGCGGTGCAGCAATTGGTATTAGTGCACTTAATGCTTACGAAAAAGCATTGTCATGCGATCCGGTTTCTTCATTTGGGGGAATTGTAGCTTTCAATCTTGCTGTTGATGAAGAGACTGCATTAAAACTTAATGAGATATTTACTGAAGTAATTATTGCACCATCATATTCTGAAAAAGCACTAGATGTATTGAAGAAAAAGAAAAACAGAAGAATCATTCAAAAATCTTCAAATAGTTCTTCCGGAATTGTACAGTTTAAAAGTATTACTGGTGGAATTATTCAGCAAGATGAAGATAAATCAGCATTCCCTGAAGATTACAAAATTGTAACTAATAAAAAAAATACCGATGATGAATTAAAGAATCTTAAATTTGCTTGGACAGTATGTAAACACACAAAATCCAATGCAATTGTATTTTGCAAAGATCTGAAATCCATTGGAGTTGGTGCCGGGCAAATGTCCAGAATAGATTCATCGAGAATAGCCGTCAGTAAAGCAAAAGAACACGGACATGATCTTAAAAATGCAGTAGCGGCATCAGATGCTTTTTTCCCATTTGCTGATGGAGTTGAAGAAATTGCAGCCAGTGGAGTTACTGCTATTGTTCAACCTGGTGGTTCAGTAAGAGATGATGAAGTTATCACCGCAGCAAATAACAAAGAAGTTTCAATGATTTTCACGGGTATTAGAAATTTTAAACATTAAGAGGATTTATGGGATTTTTAGATATACTATCAACTGATATTGCAATAGATCTTGGCACAGCTAATACAGTAATTTATGTTAAAGGTAAAGGTATAGTACTTAATGAACCTTCAATTGTTGCATTTGATAGGAACACAAAAAAAATAATTGCTTTAGGAAATAAAGCAAAAGAGATGCAAGGAAGAGAGCATCGTCAAATAAGAGTCGTCAGACCAATGCGTGATGGTGTTATTGCTGATTTTGAAATTGCCGAGGGAATGATAAGGGCATTCATAAAAAAGGTAAATCGAGGGGCCTTTTCAAGTCGCCGAGTTGTAGTTGCTGTCCCAAGTGGTGTGACTGAAGTTGAAAAAAGAGCGGTGCGAGATAGTGCAGAACATGCGGGTGCAAAAGAAGTTCATCTAATTGCAGAGCCTATGGCTGCAGCAATTGGTGTAGGAATAGATGTAAGTGCTGCAGTTGGTAATATGATTTTAGATATTGGCGGCGGAACTACAGAAATTGCAGTTATAGCTTTAGATGGTATTGTTAATGAAGAATCTTTGCGTATTGCAGGTGATGAAATGAACAATGCAATTATCCAATTCTTTAAGAAAAATTATAACTTACTAATAGGTGAAAGAACCGGTGAAACAATTAAATGTGAAGTCGGGTCTGCCGTTCCTCTTCAAGAAGAAATGACTATTGAGGTAAAAGGTCGTGATTTAGTTGGTGGAATTCCTAAAACAGTTGAAGTTAGTTCTGTCGAGATAAGAGATGCACTCAATGAAAATATTACGCAAATAGTTGAAGGTATAAAACAGACATTAGAAAGAACTCCACCAGAACTATCTGCTGATATTTTGGATAGAGGAGTAATTATTACCGGAGGCGGGGCATTACTTAAAGGTCTCGATGAAAGAATTAAAATGGAAACTAATTTACCGGTACACATTGCAGAAAATCCACTTATGGCTGTGGTACTTGGTGCCGGAAAAGCGATAGAAAATATGAACAAATATTCAAAAGTATTTATTCGTAAAAGAAGTTACTAATGCCTCGCTTTATTAGAATATTTTTTAATAAGTTTAAAGAATATATAGTTTTAGTCTTTTTGCTTGTTAGTAGTTTAATTCTAATTACAGTAAATAATAATAGCAAAGTAAAAAATGTTAGACTATTTGCACTTGGTGTTTTTGCGAGTGTAAATTCAGCTATTATTAATTTTGGGCACATATTCGAAGATACAGATTATATTAAGAATCTCGAACAGAGAAATGCTGAATTAATGCTTCAAGTTAATCAGCTTAGAACCTTTGCCCTTGAAAATAAAGAGCTCAATGATATACTCCAGTTCAAAACCTCCACACAATATGATTTAGTTACAGCAAAAATAGTTTCTCGCCTAGTATCAAAAATAAGTGGCTATTTTATTATTTCTAAAGGAAGCAATGATGGAATTATTCAAGGAATGCCGGTTATTAACGATAAAGGTTTAGTTGGTATTGTGATAGCTGATGCAGATAATTACTCAACTGTAAGAACTTATGAAAATAGTCTGTTCAAAGTAGCAGTAAAAGTTCAAAGGAGTAATGTAGACGGAATATTATCTTGGGATGGAATAAATCTTTTAGTTAAAAATGTTCCAACCACTGAAGATGTTGAAATCGGTGATAGAATAGTAGTGTCGGAACTTAGCTCAATGCTTCCTCCATCAATCCCGGTTGGAATAGTGGGAGAAAAAGAGAGTACAATTTCAGGCGTTCTAACAAATCTTAAAATAATACCATTTGTAGATATCGGCAAGTTAAAAAATGTTACGGTGTTAAAAGTAACAAAAAATTTTCAGCTCGATTCCCTTGAACAAAAATTAATTAGGGGTCTAAAATAAAAACTGCAAAATTAATTAAATACTTTTTACTTCTGGTTGTTTTAGCAACTCTTCAGCTAACTATTGTTCCAATGGTGTCAATTGGTTCAATAGTTCCCAATCTAATAGTAATTCTAGTTGCTACTTTTTCATTATTTTACGGTCAGTTCTACGGCACAATCTTCGGGGCAGTTTGCGGATTGGCATTTGATTTAATATCCGGTGGAGCAATAGGAACTGCAATGTTTTCTCTAACTTTAAGTGGTTTTATAGCCGGTTATTTTTATAACGATAACAAAACAGATTTTAATGTATCCTCAATGTTTTTAGTAGTAATTGTTTTTATATGTGCAGCTATAAATTCTTTTTTCTATATGCTTCTTACATCATCCGAGATAAAATTTACTGCCTCACATTTAATTTTGGAACAAGGTATATTACCGGGTGTTTACACTGCAATACTTGCATTACCCATTGTAATTTATAATCAGAAACGAAAAATATTATGAGTGACCGAATATTTGGATCTGCATTAAGAAAAAATATAATTATCACTATCGTTACGGTTGTTGGTATTGTATTTTTTAGTCAGCTTATTAAGATGCAAATAATTGAACATAAGTCGTATGAAGAAAAATCCGACAATAATTCAGTTAAAAAGATAATTCAGCCCGCACCAAGAGGAATAATTTTTGATCGAAATTTTCAAGTAATGGTAAGTAATAAACCAGCTTACAAGCTTCAAATTACCCCGGCAATTTTTGATACAAATAATAGTAAGATGATAGAATCTATTCTAGGTTTAGAGAAAAATTCAATTGAAAAAATATTTTATAAAAATAGAGGTTATTCAAAGTATCTTCCAAGAGTAATTAAGCGTGATGTTGCCTATGATGATATAATTTGGATGGAAGAAAATAATGAAAAATTAAATGGAGTCAATATTGTTGTAGAAATGCAGCGTGATTATTCATTTGATGTTAACGGGTCTCACATTTTTGGATATTTAAGGGAGATAAATGCTAAGCAATTAAAAAAAAATAAAGATATCTACGACCTTGGAGATTTTATTGGAATAAAAGGTGTAGAGAAAAAATATGAAAATCAGTTGCGTGGTGAAAAAGGATATGATTTTATTCTTGTTGACTCGCGGAGAAAGACAATTGGTAAGTATTTAGAAGGTTTGAATGACGTTCCTCCTAGAAAAGGAAGAGACCTTGTTCTTACAATTGATTTAGAAACTCAGAGGGTTGCTGAAAAAGCATTTGAAGGTTTAGCCGGTTCTCTTGTTGCTATTGAACCAAGCAGTGGCGAAATTCTTGCTTATATTAGTGCTCCATCTTATAATTTAGAAAAATTTGCATCGGTAACTTCAGTAAAACAGCTAAATGATATACGGAGTGATCCTGCTAAACCGCTGTTTGATAGAGCTGCTAATTCAATTTACCCACCTGGATCAACTTATAAAATGATGGCTGCTTTAATTGGTTTAGAAGTGAATGTTATTAATCTGAATACCCAAATTGTCTGTAAAGGAGGCTATCAGTTTGGTAATAGATTTTTCAAATGTCATGGGTCTCATGGCAGAATAAATGTTGTTTCTGCTATTGAACATTCATGTAACACTTTTTTTTACAAGTTAATCTTGGATATTGGTCTTGATAGATGGGCAAAGTATTTAAGAATGTTTGGGTTTGGAAGCTCAACAAAATTTGATTTAGCCGCTGATGCAGTGGGTATTGTTCCCGATACAAAGTATTACAATAGAGTTTATGGCGAAAAAAAGTGGGGCAGAGGAATGCTTATAAGCTTAGGCATTGGACAAGGTGAATTAAGTGTTACAACTTTACAGCAAGCTCAATATGTTGCTTTTTTAGCTAACTATGGTAAAACAAAAATTCCTCATATTGGTAAAGGCTATCTGGAAGGATTATATCAAGAGTTTACTCCTTTTAATTTTGAAGACAAAGTTATTGATATAAAGAGAGAAAACTTCGATATTGTTCGAGAAGGAATGTTTAAAGTAGTAAATGGAAATGGGACTGCAAGGCATATTCGTTTGCCTAATATTGATATTGCCGGTAAAACAGGTACATCGCAAAATCCACACGGGGAAGATCATGCATTATTTGTTGCGTTCGCACCTTATGAAAATCCTAAAATTGCCGTTGCTGTAATTGTTGAGAATATTGGGTTTGGAGGAACGCATGCTGCTCCAATCGCACAGAAAGTAATTAAAACATATTTGGAAAATTTAGATATCAGTGATTTTGATATGGCAACGTTATAAGAAAAATGGAACCAGTAAATAAAATAAACGATAAATTCGATTTCATAGTTTTTTTTAGTGTAATAGCTCTAACAGCTATTGGATTAGTTGCCATTTATAGCGCTACAAATGGTCATCCAACTGCTCAAGGTAATTTTCAGAAGCAATACATTACTGCAATAATTTCATTAGTATTATTTTTTGTAGCTTATTTTATACCATATAAAACATATAGATATTTAGCCTTACCTTCTTATGCGGCTTCATTGTTTTTGTTAGTATTAGTTCTATTTGTGGGCAAAACTATTTATGGCGCAAAGAGTTGGATTAGTTTTGGTCCAATAGGATTTCAACCCTCTGAATTTGCAAAAGTTGGTGTAATTCTATTTTTATCATATTATCTGACAAAACAGAGAAAAAATCCTAATAATCTGAAGGAATTTTTAACCGTAGCATTTTATGGAATGGTTCCCATAATTCTAATATTATTAGAACCAGATTTGGGTACCGCAATAGTTTATATACTGATAACCTCAGTTATTCTATTCTGGAGCGGCATTGATTTATTCTGGTTCTTTTTAGTGCTTTCTCCAATTCTTGTAGTTTTTGCTTCCCTTTTTAGTATTTCGGCCTTTGTACTTGTAATGATAATAATATTGGCCCTTTTAATTTACTTCAAAAAAAATGTTTTTGTTAATGCATCAATTATCATCATGAATATTTCGGCGGCATATCTTTTTGATTTTGGGATGAATTTTTTAAAGCCACATCAACAGAAAAGAATAGAAACTTTTGTTAATCCTTCTTCGGACCCATTGGGCGCAGGATATAATATTTTACAGACTAAGGTAGCAATCGGTAGTGGTGGGTTAACCGGAAAGGGTTTTCTTCAGGGGAACCAAACTCAATTAAGATATATTCCGGAGCAGTGGACTGATTTTATTTATTGCGTAATTGGTGAAGAATTTGGATTTATTGGAAGCATTTTGGTTGTAACTTTATTTTTAATACTTTTTGCTAGATTAATTTACATTGCTGTACATACTAAAAATAGGTTTGGCAGTATGGTTGTAATTGGAACCCTAGCTTTACTATTTACACATTTCGCAATTAATGTTGGTATGAACCTCGGTGTTGCTCCTATAATAGGATTGCCCCTTCCTTTTATGAGTTACGGAGGAAGCTCTCTAATGGTTAACATGCTGCTGATTGGGATTGTGCTAAACCTTTATAAAAATAGAAGAGAAAATATATAACTATGACTGCGCAAGAAAAATTATTGAATCGAATTAATAAAGGTCTTCACATTTGCGTTGGTTTAGACAGCGATATAAACAAAATTCCTCTCCATCTACGGAAAGAGAAAGACGCAATACTTCAATTCAATAGAAATGTAATTGATGCGACTGCTGTCGAAGCTGCAGCGTATAAAATAAATTTTGCATTTTATGAAAATTGGGGAACAGAAGGATTCAGAACTTTAGAGAAAACTATAAGCTATATTCCAAATGATATTCTAATTATTGCAGATGCAAAAAGAGGTGATATAGGAAACACATCTCAAAAATATGCGGAATCTATTTTCGATCACTTTAAATGCGATTCTATTACTTTACATCCATATATGGGCTCAGATTCAGTTCAGCCATTTTTAGACTATCATGGAAAAATTAGTTTTATTCTGTGTCTAACTTCAAACCCAAGTGCCCATGATTTTGAAAAACAAAAACTTGAAAACGGTAGTTATCTTTATCAAGAGGTTATGAATAAAGTTAATAGCTGGAATTCAAAAAATAATTGCGGTCTTGTTTTTGGGGCAACAAATCCTAATGAACTGAAAGAAAATATAGACTCATTTAATAATATGCCTATATTACTGCCAGGGGTTGGAGCTCAAGGTGGGAGCTTGGAAGAAGTAGTGCAAATATTTTTAGATAAAAATAAACCCAATTATTTGGTTAATATTAGTAGAGGTTTAATTTATGCTGATGATACACAAAACTTTGAATCAGTGATTCGAAAAAAAATGAAATCCTATAATCAAAAAATTGATAAGATATTATTGTAAACGTAAAATTAGAATTAAGCTGCCAACAAAATTTGCTATCTGGTTATTCTACAGTAAATATAAACTATTCAGTCAATAATTAAATTTAATAGATTCACAATTGAGTTGATTTTATACTCCATATTTCTTAATTATTAAATAGCTTATATTTAATTCTAGAAAAATGAGTTCTAAGTTCGATGAAAAATGACTCTGCAATTCAAGAAAAACATCTTCACCAAATTTGGCTTAATCAAGATTTTATTAGTGATCTAAGCACGAGTAACAACGAATCAGTTTCCGTCATTAATCCTGGTGAGTATAATATAGATTCCGGCGGACCCGATTTTAAACATGCACGCATTAAAATTGGCAGACTAACTTTTGTGGGGGATGTTGAAATTGATGGTGACTATTCCGATTGGAAAAATCATGGTCATAACATCAACAGAAATTATAATAAAGTTATTCTTCATCTTTCTTATTCCAATAAGCAAAAACAGCATTATGTTTACACAAGTGATGGAAGAAAGGTAAACTCCATTCCAATAATTGAAAATATTTCCGCTGATAATCTTAAAACCGAAATAACCCTAGCTGGCAAGAAAAATAATAATCCAAAATCGATCGAATTGAAATGCAGCAGTGAGATTGATATTGTCCCGCTAGAGGATAGACAGAAAGCAATATTAAATTTGGGAATAAGCAGATTCCAAAATAAATGTGAACGTATTTTTCATCGGCTAAAAGAATTAAAATTCATTTCCCAATTAGAACTGAAAGAACCTGTAATCCGTTATGAATTATCAAAAGAATTTAGGGAACGTGAATTTTCCCATGAGGATTTCAAAGATAAGAATATATGGAAGCAGCTATTTTATGAATTGATTTTTGAAGCACTCGGCTATTCTAAAAATAAGAATATCATGATGAAACTTGCTCAGAATGTTAATTTAGACTTTTTGAGTAAACTCAATAAAGATAATGAGCTAAACCTTCAAATCGAAAGTTCACTCTTCCATATTTCAGGCTTATTGACTGATATAAATTCGATTAAAGATTCTAAATTGGAATATTTTCAAAAATTAGATGTACACTGGAAAGTATTATCAAAGATTTATGATGGGAAAAAGTTTGACGAAACTCAGTGGCAGTTTTTGGGTCAGCGACCGCAAAATTTCCCAACTGTAAGAATATCCGGCGGTGCAAAAATATTGGAAGCAATTCTGGCTAAAAACCTTACGGGAACTGTAATTAAAAAGTTCTCTGAAATTCACTCTACTAAGGTTCTAATAAATTCCATCCGTTCGCTTTTTATTGTTAAGGCTTCCGGCTATTGGAAAGAGCACTATGTATTTGATAAAATCTCAAAGATAAAATTAAATTATATAATTGGCTTAAGCAGGTCAGACGAGATTTTCATAAATATTATCCTGCCTTATCTTTCCGTCTATTTTGACATATTTGGCAATGAAGCACTTTCAAAAAAAGTGCTAATAGTTTATAACGAGTACGAACAAAGAATGGATAATAAAATTGTAAGGGATGTATCTACAGGATTAAAGTTAGAGGGAATAAGTAAGAAAACAATTTATTCGCAAGGAATGATAGAAGTCTATAGGAATTACTGCTCTAAGAATAGATGCCTTGAATGCGAAATTGGTAAAAAGATTTTTATATAATTAAAGTTTAGTTGGTCCCTTTTAACCTATTAATTTCATCCCTTAGTTTTGCTGCTCTTTCGTAATCCTCTTTTTCAAGCGCTTCACGTAACTGATCTTGTAAAGAAGCAACCTTTGTTTCTGATGATTGTTTAGGATACTGTTTCGATTCAAAATCATTTGCAATCTCAAAGGATTCTTCCGATGATTCGCTGTCTTCGGTAGAAGGAACAAATGATGCCGCTCTCATTACATCCTCAGATACAAAAATCTGACTTCCTGTTCTAACCGCAAGAGCAATAGCATCGCTAGGTCTTGCATCAATCGTGGTAGAAATTGTAGAAACTTCTAAAAGCAATTTTGCGTAAAACGTATTATCTCTTAGTTCATCAATTACTATTTCAACCAAAGTTCCGCCTAAATCATCGACAAGATTTTTCATTAAATCATGAGTTAAAGGTCTTGGGGGTTTTATGCCTTCAATTTCCAAAGCAATTGATTGAGCTTCAAACGATCCAATAATAATTGGTAATCTTCTCACACCAAATGATTCTTTTAATAATAATGCATAAGCTCCTCCAGCAGAAGGGCTGGATGATAATCCTAAAATTTCTACTTGAATTTTTTCCAAATTCCTACCATTTTTTTATATTAAAGATGTATAATTTCTAATAGTAATATAATTAATTTTTTTCTTCTAATTAAAGTATAATATATTATCGAAATGGAGCAAGAAACAATTAAATTAGAACTCGAGAAGCCTGAAGGTATTATTGAACCTGATCAGGAAGTCGATACAGATGTTAACACTGCTTATAAAGTCATTTTATATAATGATAATGATCATACTTTCGATGAAGTTATTGTCCAATTAATTAAAGCAATAAACTGCTCATTTGAAAGGGCGAGGGCATTTGCATTTGAAGTTCATGTAAAAGGTAAAGCTCTGGTTCATACCGGCTCAATGCAATCTTGCTTAAAAGTTTCATCTATTCTAGAAGAAATAGCTCTGCACACACAAATTATAGGATAAATCCAAGTATTAATTATCCTTTGCATTCTTTTCGTTTTGCAGTATCAATTTTGTAGTTTTAGTTACTTGTTAAATATTTTTATAGGAAAAACTTTTTTATGCAAATAGGATTAGTTGGTCTGCAGTATTCAGGTAAAACAACTCTCTTCAACATCCTTTCTCAAACCGAAAATACATCTCAAAATATTGGAACAGATAAAGCCTCAATTGAAGTTGTAAAAGTGCCGGATGAACGATTAGATAAATTGACTGAAATATTTAATCCAAAGAAAACAGTTAATGCCACAATCGAAGTATACGATATTCCGGGATTACGAACAGCTGATGATGGTAAATTGAGAATTACAAATAATTTTCTAAATGAAGTTAAAAATAATGATGCTCTATTTTATGTAGTACGTCAATTTGAAGATGAGTCAGTTCCTCACCCAATGAATAGAATAGCTCCGATTGAAGATATTTCATTCCTTGAAAATGAATTTCTTTTTTATGATTTAGCTTTTTTGGAAAATCGTATTGGGAAGATTAAAAAAGAGGTGATGAAAACTAAAGATGAAAAATTGAAAAAAGAGCTACCAGTAATTGAAAAATGTTTAGAACACGTTGAGAATGAAAAACCTCTTAGAACTTTACACTTAGATGAGAATGAAAGAAAACTTCTTTCCGGTTATCAGTTGTTAACTCTTAAGAAATTGGTTGTTGCTCTTAATTTTGATGATAACAGCATTAATAAAGGTGATGAATTTATTGCTAAAGCTAAAGAATTAATAAATGATAAGAATGTACAGATCATACCTTTTTACGCAAAACTGGAATTGGAATTATCTAAACTGAGTGAAGAAGATCAGCAAATGTTTATGGAAGATTATGGAATTAAGGAATCAGCACTTGCCAAAATACTTCACGCTTCTTACGATGCTTTAGGATTACAAAGTTTCTTTACAGTTGGAGAAGATGAAAATAGAGCATGGACGATAAAGAAAAGTTACACAGCACAAGAATCTGCCGGTGTTATTCACACTGATTTCTTTAATAAATTTATACGAGCTGAAGTTGTAGGCTATAATGATTTTATGCAGCATAAATCATTTGCAAAATGTAAAGAGGCAGGTGTGTGGAAATTAGAAGGTAAAGATTACATTGTGCAAGACGGTGATATTCTAAACATTAGACACGGATAGATTTAAAAAATAAAAAATCTAAAACTCAAAAGGAGAATTATATGTCAGAAAAAGCAATTAAAGGATTGAAACCCGAATTACTTTGGCAGCATTTTTATGAACTAAGTCAAGTCCCTCGTCCATCAAAAAGGGAAGAGAAAGCTGTTGAGTTTGTTAGAGAGTTCGCAAGAAAAAATAATTTTAAATTTGATGAAGACAAAGTCGGCAATATTGTCATTCATGTTCCAGCTAGCAAAGGTAAAGAAAAATCACAAACGGTTGTTTTACAAGGTCATGTTGATATGGTATGCGAAATGAACAAAGGAACCAAACATGATTTTGATAAAGATTCGATCAAACTGATAAATACGGGTGAGTGGATTACAGCCGACGGTACAACCTTGGGTGCTGATAACGGAATTGGTGTTGCCGCTGGGATGGCTATTGCGCTTGATAAGTCTTCAGTTCACGGACCTCTTGAATTACTTTGCACAATTGATGAAGAGACCGGTATGACAGGCGTCAATGAACTACAGCCAAAATTTATTAAAGGCAAAACTCTTCTAAATATGGATTCTGAAGAAGACGGTGCTTTTTATGTCGGATGTTCAGGCGGTCAAGATACAGCCGGAACTTTTAAGGTGGATTTTGCAAGAGCCAAAAAAGGCACTCAGCCTTATGAAGTTATGGTAACAGGACTAAAAGGTGGACACTCCGGTTTAGATATCCAACAGCAGCGCGCAAATGCGATTAAGTTATTAGCTCAATTGTTAAACAGATTGGATTTCACTTACCAAATAGCAGAACTTTCCGGTGGGTCATTACGTAATGCAATACCTCGCGAAGCTGAAGTTGTTATATTAATAAATCCTAAAGATGTTAGAAAATTAAAGAAGAGTGTTAAAGAATTTATTAGTGATTCACTAAATGAATTTAAAACTGTAGATGGCGGATTGACAGTTAAAGTGAAAAAGTTAAATAAGAAATATTCCAAAGTTATTAAAAATGATTTAACACAAAAACTAGTTGACACACTTTTAGCATTACCTCATGGTGTAATGGCAATGAGTCCTGATATTCCTGATCTTGTTGAAACCTCCACAAATCTTGCAACATTAAAAATGGACGAGAAAAAAATTGTTGTTGGAACAAGTCAGAGAAGCTCAATTGAAAGTGCAAAGAATAATGTAGCAAATATGGTTGAAGCGATATTAAAACTTAGCGGTGCTAAAGTTACAGTTGGTGATGGTTATCCGGGATGGCAGCCGAATATGGGTTCAAATCTTTTAAAAGTTTCTAAAAAAGTTTATAAGAAACTATTTAAACATGAGCCTGAAATAAAGGCAATTCATGCTGGACTGGAAACCGGATTGCTAGGTTCTAAATATCCCGGAATTGATATGATCTCATTTGGACCAACAATCCAGGGGGCACATTCTCCTGATGAAAAAGTAAACATTAAAGATGTTGAGAAATTTTATACTTTATTAAAAGGTATTCTTAAAGAATTAGCTTAACAAAAAAGGCTGTTGTCTCAAAATAATAATTTGTCACGCTGAATTTATTTCAGCGTCTGTTGATATTTTATTTATTGATTAAAGATTCCGAAATAAACTTGCCTGCTGCAAGCTGGTTCGGAATGACAAATTGGACAACAGATTTAAATAATAAAAAGATAATAGAATCAATTTATATTAATGAGGGAGATATGAAACGCAAAATAGAACTTCATGACGTTCCCAAGATTGAAAGTGTTCAGGATATGATTTTTAGATCATGTGAAGTTTATGGTGATAAACTTGCTCTGGAAGATCTTCAAGAGTATCCAATTAATAGGGTTACCTATTCACAATTAAAAGAGAATATCATAAAATTTGGAAAAGCTTTAAAGAAACTTGATCTCCCCGAAAGAACTCACATTGCGCTAATAGGTGAGAATAGGGTTCAGTGGTCACTCAGTTATTTAACTTTAATGAGCTTTAATTATGTGATTGTACCAATTGATAAGAACCTTACTGAGAGTGAGATTCTGAATATTATTCATGAATCTGACGCCGAGGTGGTCATATTTTCTGACACATTCTCTAACCTTTTTAGTGAAGATAAATCAGTAATACGAAGAGTTAAGCACTTTATCAACATGGACAATTCATCAGAGAATGGAAATTTCTTAAGTATGAAAGATTTAATTGATGAACAGAAAATAGGTGATACTACAATTCTGCCGAAAATAAACCCTGAAGAAATGGCTGAAATTATCTTTACTTCAGGATCACTTGGAAGAGCTAAAGGTGTTATGCTTAGCCAGAAAAATCTGGCAACCAATTTAATGGATATGGTCAGCATGCTTATGATGTATCCTGGGGATAAATTTTTATCCGTTCTCCCAATTCATCATACATACGAATGTACATGCGGAATGCTTTGTCCTTTGTATTCCGGATCATCAATTCATTATGCACGTTCACTTAAAACAGTAGCAGATGATATGAAAGCAGTTAGTCCTTCGATGGTTTTAGGAGTACCGTTATTATTTGAAAAAATGTATAAAAAAGTGATGAAAGCAATAAATGATGATAAGAAAAAAGCTTTCTTAGTTCCTAAATTAATTAAGGCAACAAACGTTACCCAAAAACTGGGAATAAAAAACTTAAAGAAGAAAATCTTCAGTGAACTTCAAGAAAAGTTCGGCGGAAATATTAGAATATTTATTGTCGGTGGAGCAGCTGCAGATCCAATTGTTGCTGAAGGACTTCAAGGATTTGGATTTGGATTTCTTCAAGGTTATGGTTTAACAGAAACATCTCCCATTCTCGCATTAAATCAAATAAATAATTTTAAGAATGATGCAGCGGGCGTTCCTCTTACAAGTGTTGAATTAAAAATTGTTGACCCCGATGAAAATGAAATTGGTGAAATTTATGCGAGAGGGGATTCTGTAATGCTTGGTTATTATAAAAATGAAGAGCAGACCCGAAATACATTTGATAATGGCTGGTTTAAAACCGGTGACTTGGGTAGAATTGACAGCGATAATTTTTTACATATTTCAGGACGTAAGAAAAATGTAATAATTTCTAAAAGCGGTAAGAATGTTTTCCCCGAAGAGATTGAAGATATGCTGAATCACAGTCCGTACATACAAGAATGTTTGGTCTATGGTGAAAAGAATGAAAAAAATGATGAAATTATTGCCGTTCAATTGGTTGTTGATACGGAGGCATTTCTTCTATTTTCACAAGAGAATAATGTTAAGATTGATGATAACCTTGTCCATGATAAAATTTCTCAAGAGGTTGATAGAATAAATAAAAAACTGACAGCGTACAAAAGAATTGTCCGTTTCCATATTAGGGACCATGAATTTGAGAAAACAACAACTCAGAAGATTAAAAGATATTTGATTGAGTCGAAATAGAAAGAAAATTAGTTAAAGAATAAAGTTCTGATTAAATAAATAGTTTTTCATAGTTAATAATGATACTGTTATTAAAGCTAGATTCTGCTTAACTAATAGTGATATGCAAAAGGTAATTAATGTTATCAAACTTAGTTATAGCATTTCCAAAATTAAATAAAGTGGATTATGATTGGATACAATCTGTCCGCAAAGAATATGATAATCGTTATTATAATGTTGTTGAACCACACTTCACATTTGTTTTCCCGGTTTTCAATTTTTATAATGCGCAGCTTGAAAATCACGTTAAAAATATTTGCAAATTATTCAGACCAATTTATTTCACTATTCAGGGCGCTATTATTGTTAGAGATTCCTTCAGTGAATTTACAGATATATTTTTAGTTCCTGATGAAGGTAATAGTCAAATAATAAAATTACACGATAAATTATATACTGATATTCTTTCTAAAGAATTAAGATTAGATATTGCTTTTATTCCTCATATAGGTATTGGTGCAAGCGTTCATCCAAAAAAAGCAAAAGAAATTTCTGATACAATTAATAACCAAAACATTCATATTTCTGGAGAAATTACTGAACTAGAATTAGTTGAATATGATTATCCAACGATTAAATCTAAAAAGAAATTTATTCTACAATAGATTTGCATATAACAAGCAAATTAACATAACCGCTGTTCTGGTTCGGCAGAATTTTGTAAAAACTGGCATAGAAAGTTTAACTAAGAGTCTTTTGTTAAAGTGAAGTACAATTAATGGAAAAGGTAATTAGCAGTTTTGCTGGGAAGATTTGTGTATTATCGAGGATAGATTTAAAAAATAACGCAATAATCAATTAAAACTCTAATGGTGTGGAAATGTTGATCTTCAAGAGTTCTCCCAAATATATTGTCGTCTTTTTCATCCTTTCATTATATTCATGTAAAGTGACGAATACCGACTCAGTCATTCCTAAAACTTGCGGTCAATCCGTTTTAGTTTTAACAGATTCAGTGGAAGCCACAAAAGGATCATTATATTACTTTGAAAGAGATAGCACAGATGCAACTTGGAAAATAATTGGTAATGAGATACCGGTAGTGCTAGGAAGGAATGGA
>RCND010000312.1_pt1 | contig 27322 bp, 36 predicted proteins | sample 2041351 | NCBI WGS metagenome assembly RCND01 (sample SAMN09708230, study PRJNA481090) | Marine sediment metagenome, whole genome shotgun sequencing project. | biome: marine sediment; feature: ocean; material: sediment; isolation source: Sewage treatment plant 12B marine sediment (STP12B) ... | reverse complement strand
GGGTAATCTTTACCTGTATAAGTACCTATAAAGATGTAATCGTTCCATGGCATAACATCGCCACCTTCAATATGTACCTCTTCTGGTGGGTACAATATATTCTCCGGGGCAATTCTATCCAAAACATGAAGAATGGCCTCAAATTCCTCTTCACGATCTGGAAGAATGTTGGCCTTGATTAATTTATCCTCGATTACAAAAGCAATGTCCCTTGAAAAAATTTGATTGCAATCATTGATTACCTCTGGTCGGAAAACTTCAACACCATGTTTTTTAAAAACCTTTACAAATGCTTCCATTTCCTCAACCATATCTTCCTCCTTAGGGTATGTTCCCGCCAGAATATGCTCTAATGATTTAGGGTCATATGCTTGTTCGGGTAAAGGTACGGGACCACTTTTCTTAGCAGTACCCAAAACCACAGCTTTTAATTTTGAGGTTTCGTTTTTTATATGAAGATGTAGCATTGTAACATTTTGCGCAAATATAGGAAATCGGTTTTGAGGACAACAAAAAACCACCTATTTCCAATCATGTAAATAGGTGGCTTATATTTTCAATCTTTTTGAAAGGATGACTATCGTTTATTCAATGGCACAAAAGGTCTAATGGTTTCCCCAATATATACCTGCCTTGGACGGCCAATAGGCTCGTTTCGCGATCGCATTTCTCTCCAATGCGCAATCCATCCAGGAAGTCGACCCATAGCGAACATTACTGTAAACATTTCCATTGGAATGCCCAATGCGCGATATATAATTCCAGAGTAGAAATCAACGTTAGGATATAGTTTTCTATCAACAAAATATGGATCTTCCAAAGCCACTTTTTCCAAACCTTTTGCTACATCCAAAATTGGGTCTTCTATTCCCAAATCACTTAATACCTCATCTGCTGCCTTTTTTAGGATCTTTGCCCTAGGATCAAAATTTTTGTAAACCCTATGCCCAAAACCCATTAACCTAAAAGGGTCATTTTTGTCTTTAGCCTTATCCATATATTTTTGAGTATCGCCACCATCTTTATCGATAGCTTCAAGCATCTCTAAAACGGCTTGATTGGCTCCACCATGTAAAGGTCCCCAAAGCGCGGAAATCCCAGCAGATAATGACACAAACAATCCGGCATGTGAAGATCCAGTAATTCGCACCGCAGAGGTAGAACAGTTTTGCTCATGATCAGCATGTAATATCAGCAACTTATCAAGGGCATCTATTACGATTTTGTTCTTTTCATACTCTTTGTTGGGTCTTTTGAACATCATCTTGTGAAGATTCTCTACATATCCCAAACTATCATCGCCATAATCAAGTGGCAATCCCTTTTTCTTGCGCATGGTCCAGGCCACCAAGACTGGGAATTTTGCCATAATCTTTATAATCGTATTATACATTTCTATTTCAGAAGAAACATCAACTATTGATGGATTAAAAGCAATCAACGCACTGGTCAGTGAAGACAATACCCCCATTGGATGAGCCGATTTTGGAAAACCATCCAAAATCTTCTTCATTTCCTCATCAACTTGGGACTCAGCCTTAATATCGAGATGAAATTTTTCCAACTGTTCCATACTTGGAAGCTCCCCAAAAATCAATAAATAAACAACTTCCAAGAAATCAGCTTTTTCAGCTAATTCCTCAATGGGGTAACCGCGGTACCTGAGCATCCCCTTTTCACCATCTAAAAAAGTTATGGCACTTTCACAAGAACCAGTATTCTTAAACCCCGGATCTATGGTTATCATCCCGGTTGCCGAGCGCAATGTTTTTATGTCAATGGCCAGTTCATCTTCTGTACCCTTTATTACTGGAAATTCATACTTTTTACCGTTGTATTCTAAGATTGCTTTGTCTGACATTTGTATATTTTACTTGGATTATGGTGAATTCTAAAATTAAGAAAAAACCCTCATTTTAACAACGTACAAAGGCTTTAAATGTACTATCCTTTAACCAATTATAATGAATCTATTTTATAATACAATAAACTAAGAGCTAAAAGAATATAATGACTTATAATATTCATCAACAGACTTTTCCCAAGTAAATCGCATTTTCTTAGCGTTAGCTTGGATTTTCTTCCATGTTGGTTTATCATTATTGTAAATATCCAAAATCAAGTCAAATGAGTCTACCATATTCTTAATCTTTTCATCATAGGTATCCCCATCAAAACTGAATCCTGTTTTCATATGTTCTACGGTATCTTTCAATCCGCCAGTATGATGAACCAAACAAGGGTGACCACTTCTCATGGCAAGCATTTGGCTAATACCACACGGCTCGAACAAACTTGGCATAAAATATAAATCCGATTCCAAATAAATTGAATCGATTACATCCTCAGATTGGCCATTGATAAAAATAAAATTGTGATATTCATGGCTAATTTGTCGTAACAATTCTTCATATTCAGGAGCACCGGTGCCCAATAACATATATACCCCATTCTGTTTTTCCAATTTCTTCAATATTTCAATCAAAGCATCTGGTGTGCGTTTAAAGAAGTAAAATTTCTGCTCCGCTAAACGTGCAACACTCGAAACAATGAAACTGGGTGGTTCAGTTAAATATTTTACTACCTTCTCTCCGGTATGGGCCAAAAAGTCTGCCTTGTATTTTTTAGATTCCTCTTGCAACCATTCAAAAATGGCCTTAATAATATTTCTATGTATTGTATTTTTCTCTGCTACCCGAATATTGGAATAATTACTACCGTTTAAAATCCCAAACAATCTTCCTTGATTATCTGCCTTTTGCATATCTTCCTCAAGTCCTTCACCTCCTATGAACTCAGGTGGTGCACTTGGCAGCATTACATCTTCTTTGTAAGATGGGGAAACCGTATGAACAGCATCTGCAAAACGAATACCCACAGCCATTAGATTAATACAATCTTGATATCTGTAATCCATTAATTTATTCGTATCATAAGGAATATTGGGAAACCAATTTCGTAAGGACGCATAATTATTGTCAAAGGGACGAATACCTTGAATAGCCAAATTATGTATGCTAAACACAAACCTCATTTTCTTTAGTGATTTGTAATTTGGATGATATGTTTTTAAAAACAACAAGAGACTTGAATGCCAATCGTGCATATGAACAATGTCAAGCTTACCAAACGCGCCTTGTTTAATAGCCTCCGCCACCGCAGTACAGAATATGACGAACTTCACAAAATCTGTGAAGAACGGCTCTAGCGGATTATCGTGGTAAATCTTAGCAATTTCACCAGCTTCAATTTCAGGATGATGAATTACGTAATGATGAATATTATCGAATTCTTTTTTCGGAATTACCTCGTATAATTCAGCAGAATAGGTAATGCCCCTTAATTCAAAATTAAGATTGGCCTTTAATGTTCCGTTTTCATGTAAGCGGGAATAGGCAGGTACAATAACATGAACTTTATCGCCTCTTTCAGAAATCTGTCTTGGCACATCGCGCACAACATCGCCCATGCCCCCAGCTTTGCAGTTATACAATCCGTCATTTTCCGCCGCGACAAAAAGAAAGTTATTCATTTTACAAGTTAAAATAGGTTAGTAATCGTTGGTCTAAAAAGGTAATTAAAGTTTAGCTTAAAGCCAAAAAAAAACCTTTCCAAAGAAAGGTTTTTTTTCATCTCAGTGGTTATTGATTTACTTTGAAAGCCTTTTCTTGTGGAAAATAAGCTGTACTGCCTAATTCTTCTTCAATTCTAAGCAATTGGTTGTATTTGGCCATCCTATCTGAACGGGAAGCCGAACCAGTCTTAATTTGACCTGTATTCAATGCTACAGCCAAATCGGCAATTGTATTATCCTCGGTTTCACCAGAACGGTGCGACATTACTGAGGTGTAACCAGCATCTTTAGCCATATTTACAGCTGCAATAGTTTCAGTCAAAGAACCTATTTGATTTACCTTTATCAAAATTGAATTGGCAATTCCATTTTCAATACCTCTTGATAATCGTTCTACGTTGGTCACATAGAGGTCATCACCAACTAATTGTACTTTATCACCGATCATTTCTGTCAATACTTTCCAACCGTCCCAGTCGTTCTCATCCATACCATCTTCAACGGAAATTATCGGATATTTGGCGCATAAATCTGCGAGATACTGAGCTTGTTCCTTAGAGGTACGAACAGCACCTTTATCCCCTTCAAATTTCGTATAATCGTATTTTCCGTTTTCATAAAATTCAGCAGCAGCACAATCCAGTGCGATTTTAACTTCATCCCCAAATTTATAACCAGCGTTCTCCACTGCTTTTCCAATAGTTTCAATAGCATCTTCAGTTCCATCCAAAGTTGGGGCAAAACCACCTTCATCACCAACGGCTGTACTTAAACCTCTATCGTGCAAAACTTTCTTAAGGTTATGAAAAATCTCTGTACCCATTTGCATGGCGTGTGAAAAGCTTTTTGCTTTTATAGGCATAATCATAAACTCTTGAAAAGCAATAGGCGCATCAGAATGCGATCCACCATTGATTATATTCATCATTGGTACAGGAAGTGTATTAGCACTTACACCACCAACATATCTAAACAATGATAATCCAAGTTCATTAGCGGCAGCTTTGGCAGCGGCCAATGAAACTCCTAAAATTGCATTGGCACCAAGTTTTGATTTATTTGGAGTTCCATCCAATTCAATCATTGTTTGATCAATAAGATTTTGCTCAAAAACAGACATTCCCAGAATTTCTTCCGCAATTACTGTGTTTACATTTGTTACTGCCTTGCTTACACCCTTACCCATAAAAGTATTACCACCGTCGCGAAGTTCAACAGCTTCGTGTTCTCCGGTAGAAGCACCAGAAGGAACAGCTGCCCTACCCATTATACCATTTTCTGTAATTACATCTACCTCTACTGTTGGATTGCCCCGAGAATCGAAAATCTGTCTTGCGTGGACACTAATAATAATACTCATATGAATTGTTTTTAGTATTGATTTTTGAAAGTACAAAGATACAAAACAACCTAATTATAGGATAAAATTAAACCCTATATTCACCTGAAAATAACGATTATTTAAACTTTTACTTTCTGCACTGCGGATTTTTTGATCAATTCAAAAAATTGATCAAAAAGATACTCTGAATCATGTGGTCCCGGACTAGCTTCGGGATGATATTGTACGGAGAAAACATCCTTGTTTTTCATTCGCATACCTGCAACCGTACCATCATTTAAATGAACATGGGTTATCTCCAAATCCGAGTTAGCTTCAGCTTCTTCCTTATTAATGGCAAAACCATGGTTCTGGGATGTTATTTCTCCTTTTCCCGTTAAGAGATTCTTAATAGGATGATTTATTCCTCTATGGCCATTGTGCATCTTATAGGTTGATACTCCGTTTGCCAAAGCGATTACTTGATGCCCTAAACAAATTCCAAACAAAGGTTTTTCGCCAGCAATAATATCTTTTGCCGTTTGAATAGAAGCTTCCAATGGTTCCGGATCTCCAGGACCATTCGAAATAAAATAGCCATCTGGGTTCCATGCACCCATCTCTTTGAATGTGGTATCGTATGGGAAGACTTTTATATAACAATCCCTTTTTGCAAGATTTCTAAGAATATTCAATTTAATACCAATATCAAGGGCTGATATTTTATAAGTGGCATTTTCATTGCCAAAATAATAAGGTTCTTTGGTTGAAACCTTCGAAGCCAATTCCAAGCCTTTCATCCCTGGCATTTTAGCCAATTCGGTCTTGAGTTTATCCACATTTTCAATATCAGTGGATATTACGGCATTCATTGCCCCGTTATCCCTAACATAACTTACCAAAGCTCTTGTATCAACATCTGAAATCGCCAGGGTATTACTCTTATCCAAGAAATCAAGTAAACTCATATCCGCATCCGGTCTTGAATAGTTATAACTGAAATTTTTGCAGATCAAGCCAGCGATTTTCACAGAACCCGATTCAACTTCATCTTTATTTGTACCATAATTACCTATATGGGCATTGGTTGTTACCATAAGTTGACCAAAATAGGATGGGTCTGTAAAAATTTCTTGATACCCTGTCATACCTGTATTAAAACAAACTTCCCCAAAAGATGTGCCTTCTTTGCCTCCAACGGCTTTTCCATGAAAAATGGTTCCATCTGCCAATAACAATAAGGCTTTTTTCTTAGATTGATATTTCATACTATAAATACAATTTTTAGATTTCACAAATAAACATAAAAAAAGGATAAACTGTAAAGCTTATCCTTTTGTAAATATTATTAGTTAATAACATTTTATTCTTCTGAATCATCAGTTTTGTTATCCGCTACTGGAACTGGTGGAGTTTCTGTTTTCGCACCGCCGCCTCTTCTGCTACGTCTTGTAGTTTTCTTCTTAGGCTTATCGGCATTGTAAATTTCATTGAAATCAACCAACTCGATCATGGCCATATCAGCGTTATCGCCAAGACGATTTCCTAATTTAATGATTCTGGTGTAGCCTCCTGGTCTATCACCAATCTTTTCAGAAACTTCACTGAATAACTCTGTAATAGCATCTTTGCTTCTTAAATATTTGAAAACAATACGTCTATTGTGCGTTCCCTTTTCTGTTGATAGATTATTTTCCGCTTTGGATTTTGTAATCAAAGGTTCAACAAATTGTTTCAAAGCTTTAGCCTTTGCAACAGTAGTATTTATGCGCTTATGTTCAATTAAGGAACATGCCATATTGGCCAACATTGCCTTCCTATGAGCAGCTTTCCTTCCTAAATGATTGACTTTCTTTCCGTGTCTCATGACTTTTATTTTATCATCTTGCTACCAAATCCTGACAGTTACCGTCAGGAGAGCAAAATATGATTACTTAATCTTTATCTAATTTGTATTTTGACAAATCCATACCAAAACTTAACCCTTTGTTGATTACCAACTCTTCAAGTTCAGTTAAGGATTTCTTTCCGAAATTTCTAAATTTCATTAAGTCATTCTTATTGAATGAAACTAAATCACCCAATGTATCGACTTCGGCAGCCTTTAGACAGTTCAAAGCACGAACTGAAAGATCCATGTCTACCAATTTTGTTTTCAATAATTGACGCATATGTAATGATTCCTCATCATATGTTTCAGTTTGAGCAATCTCATCGGCTTCTAATGTAATTCGCTCATCAGAGAACAACATGAAGTGATGAATAAGAACTTTCGCCCCCTCTGTCAATGCATCTTTTGGGTGAATTGAACCATCGGTCACAATCTCGAAAATCAATTTTTCGTAATCGGTTTTTTGCTCAACCCTAAAGTTCTCAATACTGTATTTTACATTCTTTATTGGCGTAAAAATAGAATCAACCGCTATTGTACCTAAGGCAGCATTGGATTTTTTATTTTCCTCTGCAGGAACATATCCCCTACCCTTATCAATAACTATTTCCATATTGATACTGACCTTGGAATCTGTATTACAGATAACCAAATCAGGGTTCAAAACTTGATATCCTGAAATGAATTTTTGAAAATCACCCGCAGTCAATTGTTCTTTTCCAGTTACTGAAATAGAAACAACCTCAGCTTCAGAGTCTTCAATTTGCTTTTTAAAACGAACTTGTTTAAGGTTCAAAATAATCTCGGTAACATCTTCTACAACGCCGGGAATTACAGAGAACTCATGTTCTACTTTGTCTATCCTAACAGAAGTAATAGCATGGCCTTCCAAAGATGAAAGCAAAACTCTTCTTAATGCGTTCCCAACGGTTAAACCATAACCAGGTTCCAATGGTCGAAATTCAAATTTCCCTTCGAAATCTGAGGAATCGATCATTATTACTTTATCGGGTTTCTGAAAATTAAATAATGCCATAATTGGATCAGTGTTGTTTTATTTGGAGTATAACTCGACGATTAATTGTTCCTTGATATTTTCAGGAATCTGCATTCTTTCTGGTACAGAAACAAATGTCCCTTCTTTCTTTTCTGTATTCCAGGTAATCCATTCATATACATGACCACTCCCCGACAAAGCATCTTGGATAGTCAGTAAAGATTTTGATTTTTCCCTTACTCCAACAACATCACCAGGTTTTAAGGAATAAGATGGAATATTGACCAACTCACCGTTAACTGTTATATGTCTATGTGATACCAATTGTCTTGCTCCTCTTCTGGATGTAGAAATACCCATTCTGAATACTACATTGTCAAGTCTCGCTTCACAAAGCTGTAAAAGAACCTCACCGGTTACTCCTTTACTTCTATTGGCACTGGCAAACAAATTTCTAAACTGACGCTCTAATATACCATAAGTATATTTTGCTTTTTGCTTCTCCATCAACTGAACAGCGTATTCAGATTTCTTTCCTCTACGTCTGTTTTGCCCGTGTTGTCCTGGAGGGTAATTTTTCTTTTCAAAAGACTTATCGTCTCCGAAAATCGCTTCGCCGAATTTTCGTGCGATTCTACTTGTTGGTCCTGTATATCTTGCCATCTTCTTTAAATTTGGAAATGTGATTATGAATTAAGGCTTAATCCTTCGATAATCGTAACTACACTTCCTATGAAATATTTATATTGATTAAACTCTTCTTCTTTTTGGAGGTCTACAGCCATTATGTGGCATTGGTGTAACATCGATGATTTCTGTAACCTCGATACCGGCATTGTGTAAAGAACGAATTGCGGATTCTCTACCATTACCTGGACCCTTAACGTAAACCTTCACCTTTCTAAGCCCTGCTTCATGGGCAATTTTTGCACAATCCTCAGCAGCTACCTGGGCAGCATATGGAGTGTTCTTTTTAGAGCCTCTGAAACCTAGTTTTCCAGCAGATGACCAAGAGATAACATCTCCCTTTTTATTGGTCAATGATATAATAATATTATTGAAAGAGGCGGTTACGTGAGCTTCTCCAACAGCATCTACTATTACTTTACGTTTCTTAGCCGATTTTGCACTTGTCTTTGCCATAATATGCTACTTGTTATTTAGTTGCCATTTTCTTATTGGCAACTGTTTTTCTTTTTCCTTTACGGGTTCTAGAGTTGTTCTTGGTTCTTTGACCTCTTAATGGTAAACCAGATCTATGACGAATACCTCTATAACAACCAATATCCATTAGTCGTTTAATGTTCAATTGAGTCTCTGATCGTAATTCACCTTCGATGGTGTATGAAGCCACTGCCTCACGAATACGACCAATTTCATCATCGTTCCATTCAGAAACTTTGGTATCCTCACTAACCTGTGCCTTCTCTAAAATTTCTTTAGCTCTACTACTGCCAATACCAAAAATATAGGTAAGGGCTATAACACCTCTCTTCTGTTTTGGTATATCTATACCTGCAATTCTTGCCATAATTATCCTTGTCTTTGTTTAAATCTAGGATTCTTTTTGTTGATTACGTACAACCTGCCTTTTCTGCGAACTATTTTGCAATCGGCACTTCTTTTTTTTACTGAAGCTCTAACTTTCATCTTGCTATCTTAATATCTATATGTAATTCTTGCTTTGGTCAGGTCATATGGACTCATCTCCAATTTAACCTTATCACCAGGAAGCAATTTTATGTAATGCATTCTCATTTTACCGGAAATATGGGCCGTTACTACATGACCATTTTCCAATTCTACTCGAAACATTGCATTTGATAGGGCTTCTATAATAGACCCATCTTGTTCTATTGCTGCTTGTTTGGCCATAATCTATGCTACTTTCCTGTTTTTACCTGATTTCATTAAACCATCATAATGTCTATTCAATAAGTAAGCATTTACTTGCTGAACAGTATCAATGGCTACACCAACCATAATCAACAATGATGTACCACCATAAAACAATGCCCAACCTGCTTGAACATCCATTAACTTAACCACTATCGCTGGTAATACAGCCAACAATGCTAAAAATACTGATCCGGGCAATGTGATCAAGGACATAATCTTATCCAAGAAATCACCTGTTTCTTTCCCTGGTCTTATACCTGGAATAAAACCACCACTTCTTTTTAAATCATCAGCCATTTTATTAGTAGGCACAGTGATTGCCGTATAAAAATAGGTGAAGATGATAATCAATAGTGCAAACAATATGTTATAGGCCAATCCAAAAATATCCTGAAATTGAACCTCCATCCATTGACCGACTGCCGTATTATTGAAAGTCTTACCAATTAAACCAGGAGCGAACATTATTGCCTGTGCAAATATAATAGGCATTACCCCAGAAGCATTCAATTTTAATGGAATATATTGTCTAGATCCCATCACATTTTTTTCATACCCACCTGATGCCGTTCTTCTTGCATATTGAACGGGAATCTGACGTGTAGCCATGACCAGTAAAACACTTGCAAGAATAACCAAGAACCAAAGGATAACTTCAATCAAGATGAACATTAACCCACCATTATTATTTGCCGTTCTAGAGATGAATTCCTGGACAAATGATTGTGGCAAAGTGGCAATAATACCAATCATAATCAATAAGGAAATACCATTACCAATACCTTTATCAGTAATTTTTTCGCCCAACCACATAGCAAACACACAACCCGTAACCAATATTATTACAGATGGTACTATGAAATCCATTCCTTTTCCTAAGACAAATGCACTATCCGGCACACCTAACGCACCTAAGCTAAATAGATAAGCCGGTGCTTGAACGATACAAATACCTATGGTCAACCATCTTGTAATCTGGTTTATTGTTTTTCTACCACTCTCACCTTCTTTCTGCAATTTCTGTAAATACGGAATGGCGATGCCCATTAATTGTACAACAATAGAAGCAGAAATATATGGCATAATCCCTAACGCAAAAATTGAAGCATTAGCAAATGCACCACCAGTAAAGGCATTCAGAATTCCTAAAATACCACTATCTGTATTAGAGGATAGTTCTGCAAGCTGAGTAGTATCTATACCAGGAAGAACGATTTGACAACCAAAACGGTATACCAAAAGAAGACCTAAGGTGATAATGATTCTATTCCTTAGCTCTTCAATCTTCCAAATATTGGATAGTGTCTCGAAAAATTTCTTCATAGTATTGTATTGTCTTGCTTATAAATTTATTGCTTCCCCGCCAGCAGCTTCAATAGCTGCCTTAGCAGTAGCTGTAAATTTATGTACAGAAACTTTCAAGGAGGCTTTTAACTCTCCTCCGCCTAAAATCTTAACTAAATCGTTCTTTCGTACCAAACCATTTTCAATAAGGTTTTCAAAAGTAACAACATCTTTAATTGCTTTTTTATCTACCAATTCCTGCAATTTATCAAGATTGATTCCTTGGTATTCTTTCCTGTTTATGTTTGTAAATCCAAACTTAGGAACACGTCTTTGCAAAGGCATTTGACCACCTTCAAAACCAATTTTCTTGGAATATCCAGATCTAGACTTGGCACCATTATGTCCCCTTGTCGCGGTTCCACCTTTTCCTGAGCCTTGGCCTCTTCCTACTCTTTTCCCGTCTCTATTGACAGAACCTTCGGCTGGTTTTAGATTACTTAAATTCATTACACTATATGTATATTAAGCCTCCTCTGTGGAAACTAAGTGTTTAACTTTATCTATCATGCCAAGAATATTTGGCGTGGCATCATGCTCTACAATCTGGCCAATCTTACGTAGTCCCAAAGCTTCCAAAGTTCTTTTTTGTTTCTGTGGACGCTTAATACCACTCTTTAACTGTTTTACTTTTATCTTTGCCATAATTTTCAATTATCCTTTAAAAACTTTTTCCAAAGAAACTCCTCTTTGTTGAGCAACAGTTCTTGCACCTCTTAATTGCAAAAGAGCATCAAAAGTAGCTTTAACAACATTATGTGGGTTAGAAGAACCTTGGGATTTAGACAATACATCATGTACCCCAACAGCTTCCAATACCGCTCTAACAGCACCACCAGCAATTACTCCTGTACCATGCGATGCCGGCTGGATATAAACACGGGCACCACCAAACTTACCTTTTTGCTCATGAGGTAATGTGTGCTTATCCAAAGGAATTCGAATAAGGTTCTTTTTGGCATCTTCGATAGCTTTTGCAATGGCAGTAGCAACTTCTTTGGATTTACCCAAACCATGACCTACAACACCAGCTTCATCACCTACCACAACGATAGCCGAGAATCCAAACGCTCTACCACCTTTGGTTACCTTTGTTACCCTTTGTACGCCTACCAATCTATCTTTTAGCTCTAAACCTCCCGGCTTAACAGTTTCTACGTTTTTGTATTTCTGGTACATACTATTTATTAAAATTTTAGTCCTGCTTCCCTTGCTCCTTCCGCGAGCGATTTAACTCTACCATGGTATAAGTTACCACCTCTATCAAAGGCAACTTGACCTATACCGGCTTTTTTACATTTTTCGGCAATAGTTTTACCTACTAAAGTGGCAAGTTCTGACTTATTGCCTTTAGATGAAGCCAAATCTTTGTCTCTTGAAGAAGCTGCAATCAAAGTAGTTCCTTCGTTATCATCGATTACTTGCGCATAGATTCCAGTATTACTTCTAAATACTGACAATCTTGGCCTGTCGGCAGTTCCAAAGGAAACCTTTCTGATTCTCCTTCTGATTCTTAATTTTCTTTGAGTCTTTGATAATCCCATGACACTAATTATTAAGCTGATTTACCTGCTTTTCTTCTTAATTGTTCTCCTACGAACTTGATACCTTTTCCTTTATAAGGCTCTGGCTTACGGAAAGAACGAATCTTTGCTGCAACCTGCCCTACCAATTGTTTGTCAAAAGAGCTTAGTTTAATGATAGGATTCCTTCCTTTTTCAGAAGTAGTTTCTATCTTAACCTCAGGTGCTATATTCAAAACAATATTGTGGGAAAAACCAAGTGCAAGATCCAATTTTTGACCCTGATTACTTGCTCTATAACCTACACCAACCAATTCCAATTCCTTGGTCCAGCCTTTAGATACACCTTCGACCATATTCAAAACCAAAGATCTATATAGACCATGTTTCGCTTTATGCTCTTTTGAATCTGAAGGTCTAGTTACCAATGCCTGACCATCTTCTATCTTAATCTCAACACCGGAAAATTCTTGGGTCAACTCACCCAATTTTCCTTTTACGGTAACCACATTTTCTTTAACCTCTACAGTTACGCCTTCTGGGATTGCAATTGGATTATTACCTATTCTTGACATTTTTTACTCTTTATATAGTATTAATATACATAACACAATACCTCGCCACCTACCTTCTCGTTCTTGGCTTGCTTACTTGTCATTACCCCATGCGAAGTAGAAACAATAGCAATGCCTAAACCGTTAAGTACTCTTGGCATATCGCCAGAGTTGGTGTACTTACGTAAACCAGGCTTACTAATACGCTGTATTTTTTTAATCACTGGATCTTTAGTTACCCTATCATATTTTAAGGCAATCTTTATTGAACCCTGTACTTTATCCTCTTCAAACTTGTAACTTAAAATATATCCTTGATCGAATAATATTTTTGTTATCTCTTTCTTAACATTAGATGCAGGGATTTCAACCACCCTATGACCGGCCAAACTGGCATTTCTAACTCTTGTTAAGTAATCTGCTATAGTATCTGTTACCATCTTTTCTATTTTAAGCTATTACCAACTGGCTTTTTTTACACCTGGAATCAATCCTTGATTTGCCATTTCCCTGAATGTTACCCTAGAAACACCGAATGTTCGCATATACCCTTTAGGTCTTCCTGTAATTTTGCAACGATTGTGCATGCGAACCGGAGAAGCATTTTTTGGCAATTTTTGAAGCCCCTCATAGTCACCAGCTTCTTTTAAAGCTTTACGCTTTTCAGCATATTTAGCAACTGTCTTTGCCCTTTTTCTTTCGCGGGCCTTCATTGATTCTTTAGCCATACTAGTTCTTTTTAAAAGGTAATCCTAATTCCGTTAATAATGATTTTGCTTCCTTATCAGTAGGGGCAGATGTTACAAATGTAATATCCATTCCATTAATTCTATTGATTTTATCAATGTTGACCTCAGGGAAAATAATCTGTTCAGTTACACCTAAACTATAGTTTCCTCTTCCGTCAAATCCTGTAGCCCGTATTCCTTGAAAATCTCTTACCCTTGGCAAAGCCGAAGTAACCAATCTATCTAGGAACTCATACATTTTTTCTCCACGTAAGGTTACTTTCGCACCAATGGGCATTCCCTTACGTAGTTTGAATGTAGCAACATCTTTCTTTGATATTGTAGATATAGCCTTTTGACCTGTAATCATAGTTAACTCATCAACAGCATGATCAATTAATTTTTTATCAGCTACAGCAGCACCTACACCTCTACTCACTACGATTTTCTCTAACTTGGGAACTTGCATTACATTCTTGTAACCAAACTCCTCTTTAAGCGCACTTACAATGCGCTCATTATATTCTGTTTTTAATCTTGCAACGTAAGCCATAACTAAATTACTTCATTGGATTTTTTAGAAAACCTAACCTTCTTACCATCTCTAACTTCTAATCCTACCCTAGTTGCTTCACTTGATTTGGAATCAATCAATGATAGATTGGAAATATGTATGGGGGCCTCCTTTTTTACAATACCACCTTGAGGATTATTTGCACTAGGCTTCTCATGTTTGGAAACCATATTGGCTCCTTCAATGATTGCCTTATTCTTCTCAATAAACACCTTGGAAACTTTACCTTCTGTACCTTTATGGTCTCCGGCAATTATCCTAACGGTATCTCCTGTTTTTATCTTTAACTTTTTCATTATCGTTTTCAATATTAAAGTACCTCAGGGGCCAATGATACAATTTTCATGAACTGCTTATCACGTAGTTCCCTTGCAACAGGACCAAAAACACGAGTACCCCTCATTTCACCTGTTGGGTCCAATAAAACACATGCATTGTCATCAAAACGAATATAAGATCCATCTGGTCTTCTTACCTCTTTCTTTGTTCTAACCACAACTGCGGTTGAAACTGCTCCTTTTTTGATACCACCATTTGGCGTAGCTTCTTTAACGGTAACCACGATTTTATCGCCAATAGAAGCATATCTCCTTTTTGTACCACCTAGAACTCTAATGGTCAAAACCTCTTTTGCCCCAGTATTGTCCGCTACCTTTAATCTTGATTCTTGCTGTAACATAATTATTTAGCTCTTACTAAGATTTCTACTAACCTCCAACATTTTGTCTTGCTCAAGGGACGGGTCTCCATAATCTTTACGGTATCACCCATATTACAATCGTTTTTTTCGTCGTGCGCAACGTACTTCTTCGTTTTTAAAACGAACTTACCGTACATAGGGTGTTTAACTCTTTTTACTTCAGCCACAACAATGGATTTTTCCATTTTATCGCTAGTAACAACCCCTACTCTTTCTTTTCTTAAGTTTCTTTTTTCCATAAAGCAGAACCAATTATTGGTTTTCCCTATTAGTTAATTCCGTTGCTAATCTTGCAACCGTTCTTCTTACTCTTTTAATCTGAAGAGGGTTCTCCAATGGAGTTACAAAATGCGCCATTTTTAAATCTGCATGTTGCTTTTTGTACTCCCCAAGCTTCTCCGTAAGTTCTTCGACAGATAATTTCTTTATTTCTAAATTTTTCATGATTCCTTACGATTAATTCTCATCAGTATAATCTCTTGCAACAACGAATTTCGTTTTTACAGGTAATTTTTGAGCTGCCAAACGCAAAGCTTCCTTTGCAATTTCTTGGGAAACCCCACCAACCTCGAACATAATTCTACCTGGTGTTACCACAGCAACAAAATATTCTGGAGCACCCTTACCCTTACCCATACGAACTTCCAATGGTTTTTTGGTAATAGGCTTGTCCGGGAATATTTTAATCCATAACTGCCCTTCCCTCTTCATATATCTTGTTGCAGCAATACGAGCTGCTTCAATTTGACGGGAAGTCAAAAAAGATGAATCCAAGGATTTTATGCCGAACATACCATTTGAAAGTCGATGACCCCTGCCGGAGTTGCCTTTCATACGGCCTTTTTGCATTTTACGAAACTTGGTTCTTTTCGGTTGTAACATTTCTTTCCTTCTTTAAAAAATTACTTTCTACGACGTTGTTTTCTCTGTCCGTCTTGCTTTCCTCCTTTTCCTCCTTGGCCTTTTTGCATACCAACTAATGGGGAAAGTTCTCTCTTACCAAATACTTCACCTTTCATGATCCATACTTTGATACCTAATCTTCCATAGGTAGTATGCGCTTCATGTAAAGCATAATCAATATCTGCTCTAAAAGTGGATAAAGGAATACGACCGTCTTTGTAAGATTCGGACCTTGCCATCTCTGCGCCGTTCAATCGTCCAGAAATCTGAACTTTGATTCCTTCAGCATTCATTCTCATTGCCGCGGCTATTGACATTTTGATTGCACGTCTAAAAGAAATTCTACTTTCTATCTGTCTTGCAATACTCGCTGCTACCAAATTAGCATCAACCTCAGGTCTTTTGATCTCATAAATATTGATCTGAACCTCTTTATTGGTAATTTTTTTAAGCTCTTCTTTAAGCTTATCAACTTCCTGACCTCCTTTACCAATTATAATACCTGGTCTAGCCGTGGTAACCGTAACGGTAATTAACTTCAAAGTACGCTCAATAATAACTCTAGACACACTGGCCTTAGAAAGACGCGCATGTATATACTTTCTTATTTTGCTGTCTTCAGCTAGCTTGTCGCCATAATCATTTCCACCATACCAGTTAGATTCCCATCCTCTGATAATTCCTAGACGATTTCCTATTGGATTTGTTTTCTGTCCCATTCTAGCTTGCTATATTATTGTTAGACCCCAATACCAATGTAACGTGGTTTGAACGTTTTCTTATTCTATGCGCTCTACCCTGTGGTGCTGGTCGCAATCTTTTTAACATACTACCACTGTCTACTCTTATCTCTTTGACGATAAGATCGGCATCTTCCATACTAGCTTCCTCATTTTTAGCCTGCCAGTTTGCCAAGGCAGACAAAAGCAATTTTTCCAACTTTCGAGAAGCTTCTTTTGAATTGAACTTCAAAATTGCCAAAGCCTTTTCAACTTCAACTCCTCTGATCAAATCTGCGACCAATCTCATCTTTCTAGGAGATGTAGGGCAGTTATTCAATTTGGCGAAAGCCAATTGTTGTTTTTCAGCCTTGATTCTTTCGGCCATTTGTCTTTTTCGAACTCCCATAGCTTACTTTTTACCCTTATTCTTAGCTCCAGCATGACCTCTAAAAGATCTAGTTGGAGAAAATTCGCCTAGTTTGTGGCCTACCATGTTTTCTGTAATATAAACAGGGACAAATTGCCTACCGTTATGAACCGCGATTGTTAAACCAACAAAATCCGGTGTTATCATTGATGCTCTTGACCAAGTCTTGATTACGCTTTTCTTGCCAGATGTAGCATTTTGTTGGATTTTTTTATCCAAGCTATAATGAACGTAAGGTCCTTTTTTTAGTGAACGTGCCATTTCTTTTTCTTTTTATTTCTTTCTACGTTCTAATATATATCTGTTCGTGCTCTTAGTCTTAGAACGAGTTCTATAGCCTTTCGCAGGAATTCCGTTTTTAGATCTTGGATGACCTCCGGAAGCCCTACCTTCACCACCACCCATTGGGTGATCTACTGGGTTCATAGCTACTGGCCTAGTTCTAGGTCTTCTACCTAACCATCTGCTTCTACCAGCTTTACCTGATACCAACAATTGATGATCGGAATTGGAAACGGCCCCTATAGTTGCCAAACAACCAGAAAGTATAAGTCTTGTTTCACCTGATGGCAATTTAACAGTAACGAATTTACCGTCCTTAGCCATTAATTGAGCGAATGTACCAGCACTTCTTGCCATAACAGCACCTTGACCAGGTCTTAACTCAATACATGAAATAATTGTTCCCAGAGGAATATCATTTAACGGAATTGCATTCCCGATTTCAGGAGCAGCAGTGGATCCAGAAGCAACTGTTTGTCCTACTTGCAATCCGTTCTGAGCAATAACATAGCGCTTTTCACCATCAGCATATTCCAACAACGCAATAAAAGCGGTTCTGTTAGGATCGTACTGAATGGATTTTACTGTAGCAGCAACATCTTGCTTATCACGTTTAAAATCAATAACACGATATCTTCTTTTATGACCCCCACCTCTGTGGCGAATGGTCATTTTTCCTTGACTGTTTCTACCTCCCGACTTTTTTAACGGAGCAAGCAAGCTTTTCTCCGGCTTATCAGTAGTAATGGCGTCAAACCCGTTTACTACTCTAAAACGCTGCCCAGGAGTGATTGGTTTTAATTTTCTAACTGACATTTCTTGTCTTTATAGATTACTGTAAAAATCAATTATATCACCTTCCGCAACATCGATAATAGCCTTTTTAATGGCATTGGTTTTACCGTGCTGGATTCCAGTTTTGGTATATCGCGACTTTCTAGTAGGACCATAGTTCATGGTTCTTACTTTTTTCACAGAAACACCATAAGTTGCCTCAACAGCATCTTTGATCTGAATTTTGTTTGCCTTAGGATCCACGACGAAACCATAACGATTGTGCAACTCGCTATCCGCAGTCATTTTTTCCGTTATAATTGGCTTTATTAACACACTCATCGTTTTCCTATTTATTTAAGTTCAATTCAATGCCTTCTAATGAACCTTCAAGCAATACAATATTATTTGCATTTAATATTTTGTAAGTACTTAATTCTGAGCTAGTTATAACCTCAGAACGCTCCAAATTACGCGAAGACAAATATACACCATTATTTGAATCACCCAACACAAATAAAGATTTTTTGTTTTCTAGTCCTAAAGACTTTAAAACTTGAACAAAATCTCTCGTTTTTGGTGCTTCAAAGCTAAAGTCTTCAACAACCATAACCGCCTTCTCTTTCGTCTTGATACTGAACGCAGATTTTCTAGCCAAACGCTTAACGTTCTTGTTCAATTTTTGAGTATAATCCTTTGGTCTAGGCCCAAAAATTCGTCCACCACCTCTAAAGATTGGAGACTTAATACTACCTGCTCTTGCAGTACCTGTACCTTTTTGCTTTTTGATCTTTCTTGTACTACCCTTAATCTCCGCTCTTTCCTTGGACTTATGGGTACCTTGTCGTTGATGTGCCAAATATTGCTTCACATCCAAGTAAATTGCATGGTTATTTGGCTCTATAGCGAAAACATTATCAGAAAGGTCTACCTTTCTTCCTGTTTCTTTTCCTTTGATATCTAAAACTGCTATCTTCATTACTGCCACCTTTTAATGGTTACATAAGCATTCTTGTGACCAGGAACACATCCTTTAACTACTAAAAGATTTTTCTCTGGAACTATTTTTAAAACTCTAAGGTTTTGTGTCGTAACTCGATCGCCACCCATTCTGCCAGCCATTTTCATTCCCTTGAATACTCTCGCAGGATAAGAAGCCGCACCAATAGAACCTGGAGCCCTAAGTCTGTTGTGCTGACCGTGTGTAGCTTGACCAACACCGGCGAAACCGTGTCTTTTTACTACCCCTTGAAAACCTTTACCCTTTGATGTTCCAATAACATCAACAAATTCTCCTTCTACAAATACGTCAACACCAACGGTGTCGCCTAATTTGTATTCACCTTCAAAACCTTGGAACTCAACGACTCTTTTCTTGGGAGAAGTACCTGCCTTTTTAAAATGACCTGATTCGGCCTTATTAGCACGTTTTTCTGCCTTGTCATCGAAACCAAGTTGAAGGGCACTGTACCCGTCTACCTCTTCGGTTCTGACTTGGGTAACTACGCATGGCCCTGCTTCAATGACAGTACAAGGGACGTTTTTCCCATTCTCGTCAAAGATGCTGGTCATACCAACTTTTTTACCTATTAACCCAGACATATAATTATTATTTATTAATTACTTAACTATTAAACTTATTTGCAAAAAAACAGGGTCAAAAATAATTCAACCCTGAATTTATTTTTGTTTCCGTTTTTCCCTTGCACGCAGCTCAGGACATGTGTACCCTGTACTCGTTTCAGGGTCTGTTTTTCTATCTATAGATTCCGAAACAAGTTCGGAATGTAATTCATCTAAGGTCTTCTGTTCGCTATAGCTCCATCAAACCAAGATTCATTACACTTTAATCTCTACCTCGACACCACTAGGAAGCTCTAACTTCATAAGGGCATCAATCGTTTTGGATGAAGAACTATAAATGTCCAACAATCTTTTATAAGAGCACAATTGAAATTGCTCCCTTGATTTTTTATTTACGTGCGGTGAACGCAATACAGTAAATATCTTTTTATGTGTTGGCAAAGGAATTGGCCCTGTAACCACAGCACCGGTAGACTTCACCGTTTTTACGATTTTTTCGGCAGATTTATCCACCAAGTTGTGATCGTAAGATTTTAGTTTTATTCTGATTTTTTGACTCATCTTCTAAAATTTATGCGGTTACCCCTTTTGCTGCTTTAATTACTTCTTCTGCAATATTTGATGGTGTCTCAGCATAATGCGAAAACTCCATTGTCGATGTAGCTCTACCTGATGATAAAGTTCTTAAGGAAGTGACATAACCGAACATTTCTGAAAGTGGAACGGTACCCTTTACAACTTTTGCACCTGCTCTATCGCCCATATCACTGATAGTACCTCTTCTTCGATTAAGATCCCCAACGATATCACCCATATTCTCCTCAGGCGTCAAAACTTCTAATTTCATGATTGGCTCCATGACCACAGCACCGGCAGCTTTACCTGCAGATTTGTAACCCATTTTTGCCGCCAATTCAAATGACAGTGCATCTGAATCAACAGGGTGAAAAGATCCATCCGTAAGCACAACCTTCATGGTATCCATCTCATAACCCGCAAGAGGACCATTCATCATAGCGGCTTTGAAACCTTTCTCTACTGATGGAATAAATTCTTTAGGAATACGACCACCTTTAATCTTATCAACAAACTGAAGTCCCGTACCTTCGAAATCAGAATCGGCAGGACCCATTTCAAAGACAATATCACCAAATTTACCACGACCACCAGATTGTTTCTTATAAGTTTCCCTATGACCAGCAGTCTTTGTTAAAGATTCTTTGTATTCAACTTGTGGCGCACCTTGATTCACCTCAACTTTGAATTCACGTCTTAAACGATCAACAATAATATCCAAATGGAGCTCGCCCATACCTGATATGATGGTCTGACCAGAAGCTTCATCTGTTTTTACTTGAAATGTTGGGTCTTCTTCCGCTAATTTTGCCAAAGCCATCCCCAATTTATCTACATCAACCTTAGTTTTAGGCTCAACTGCAATACCAATAACCGGATCGGGAAAGTCCATGCTCTCTAGAATGATAGGATGCTTTTCAGAAGACATTGTGTCCCCAGTCTTGATATCCTTAAATCCTACGGCAGCACCTATATCACCAGCCTCTATATAATCAATGGCATTTTGCTTATTAGAATGCATCTGGTAAATACGTGAAATACGTTCCTTCTTACCAGAACGATTGTTCAAGATATACGAACCAGCATCCAAGCGACCTGAATATGTTCTAAAGAACGCCAAACGACCCACGAAAGGATCCGTGGCAATTTTAAAAGCTAATGCCGCAAAAGGCTCTTTAACATCTGGTTTACGAGAAATTTCGTTACCAGTATCTGGATCAGTGCCTATAATGGCTTCCTTATCTACAGGAGAAGGCAAGTATCTACATACTGCATCCAACAAGAACTGCACTCCTTTATTTTTAAAGGAAGAACCACAGATCATTGGAATTATAGCTCTATCCATAACTGCAGCTCTTAAAGCAGCATGCACTTCATCTTCGGTAATGGAATCTTCATCCTCGAAGAATTTTTCCATTAAATTTTCATCATATTCGGCAACTGCCTCAATCAAGGCCGCACGATACTCGTGAACCTCTTCTTTCATTTCTTCAGGAATAGCAACTATATCAAAGGTAGAACCAAAGTTATCTTCGTGCCACACAATTGCTCTATTCTTTGCCAAATCAACGATTCCCCTAAAATCAGCTTCATCACCAATTGGCAATACAATAGGAACTGCATTAGATCCCAACATCTCTTTAACCTGCTTACAAACCATTAAGAAGTTTGAACCCTGACGATCCATCTTGTTCACAAAACCGATACGCGGCACCTTATAGTTATCAGCTAATCTCCAGTTAGTTTCAGATTGTGGCTCAACACCATCAACTGCACTAAACAAGAAAACCAATCCATCCAGTACACGTAAAGAACGGTTTACTTCAACCGTAAAATCTACATGGCCAGGAGTATCGATAATATTAAAGTGATAAGGTTTTGTTTCATCGATTACCTCCCCATTCTTCATTGGAAAGTCCCAGGTGCAAGTAGTAGCAGCCGAAGTAATGGTAATACCACGCTCTTGCTCCTGCTCCATCCAGTCCATAGTTGCGGCGCCATCGTGCACCTCACCTATTTTATGACTAACACCAGTATAGAACAATATACGCTCTGTGGTAGTGGTCTTACCCGCATCAATATGCGCAGCAATTCCAATATTCCTTGTATATCTTAAATCTCTTGCCATTTCTTCTTAAAATCTAAAGTGGGAAAATGCTTTATTCGCTTCAGCCATCTTGTGGGTATCCACTCTTCTCTTAACGGCCGCGCCCTCTTCTTTGGCAGCAGCTAAAATCTCGGCAGCCAATTTTTGTGACATACCTTTTTCATTTCGCTTACGCGCAAAACTGATAAGCCATTTCATTGCCGTAGATATCTTACGATCTGGTCTTATTTGCATCGGAATCTGAAAGGTAGCCCCTCCAACTCTTCTACTTCTCACTTCAACATGTGGCATTACATTGGAAAGTGCATCTTTCCATAACTCCAATGCTGTTTTTTCTTCATCAGTGTTTTTCTCCTCAACTATATCTATTGCATCGTAGAAAACACTAAATGCAACTGATTTCTTGCCATCCCACATCATCATGTTCACAAAACGTGTCACTAATTGGTCGTTAAACCGTGGATCTGGTAATAATGGTCTTTTCTTTGCCTGTCTTTTTCTCATTACTGTCTTTTAAAAAAGTTCTGATTACTTCTTTGGTCGTTTTGCACCATACTTAGATCTACGCTGAGTTCTACCTGCAACACCTGCTGTGTCCAAAGCACCTCTAACAATATGATATCTAACACCTGGCAAATCCTTTACTCTTCCGCCCCTTACTAATACTATCGAGTGCTCTTGTAAATTGTGACCCTCTCCTGGAATGTAAGCATTCACTTCCTTTCCATTGGTTAACCTTACCCTAGCAACTTTACGCATTGCAGAGTTTGGCTTCTTAGGAGTTGTAGTATATACCCTGGTACATACCCCTCTCCTTTGAGGACACGAATCCAAAGCAGCCGATTTACTCTTCTTAGTAATCGTGGCCCTTCCTTTTCGTACTAATTGTGAAATTGTTGGCATACTATATATATGTATAAAAATTCTACCCTTTGTTTAAGGGCTGGCAAATGTAGTAATATTTCATAATAATTCAAACATTGCCAGATTAATTTTAAACTTTTTTTTATTCCAACCAATCGAGATCATTTCCATTTGAATAATCTTAATTTTTCCTCCTATTAAACTTAAGAATTGCCAAAAAAACGTTACTATTTCTAAGTTTTTTATATTTTTATTATTATCAAAGTATTTTTATTATGTTATTCGCAACTTTTTTATCAATCTACTGCATTATACATAGTTTATAACAAAAAGAACTGAGAAAGTTGTATTAATAAATTGATCTCTTAAAGTTTTATTAAAATTCTTTTGGATTATTAACATGAAATTATGATTTTTGTCGATAGCTAATTCAAATAATTTAAAAATGAGAACAAATTTAAATGGAATCTTAACGCTGTTATTGGCGTTTGTTGTGCACATTACATTTGCACAAGAGAAAACGATTTCTGGTACGGTAACTGACCAAGACGGTCTGCCCCTTCCCGGAGTTAACATCGTTGTAGAAGGTACTACTACAGGTACCCAGACCGATTTTGACGGTAATTATTCAATCAGTGCCTCAGAAGGTCAAACACTTCTGTTCACTTATATTGGACAAAAAGACGTTAGACAAGCAGTAGGTGCAGGAAACTCTATGAACCTGCAAATGCTTGAAGACGCACAAGCTCTTGAAGAGGTAATAGTTACCGCCCAAGGGATTAAAAGGGAAAAGAAAGCCCTAGGATACGCTGTAAGTTCAGTGGACAAAGAAGCACTAGAAAATAGAGCAGAAGGTGATGTTGCCCGTGTTCTTGCTGGTAAAGCTTCTGGAGTCCAGATTACAGCATCCGGTGGTATGTCCGGATCTGCAACTAGTGTTACCATTCGTGGTCTTAGTTCATTTAGTGGAAGTAACCAGGCCTTGTTCATCGTAGATGGTGTTCCTTTTAGTAATGACACTAATAACAATGGTGGTGACTTCTTATCTGGTAATACAGGTTCATCCCGTTTCTTGGACCTTGATCCAAACAACATTGCCAATATTGAAATTTTAAAAGGTTTAGCCGCCACCACCCTTTATGGAACATTGGGTAAGAACGGTGTAATTTTGGTCACAACCAAAGCTGGGGCAGCTACAGGTGGAATTAAGAAAAACGAAATTTCAGTAAGTACTTCGTTTTTTACCAATGAATATGCTTCATTACCTGATTATCAAAGCTCTTACGGAGGTGGTTTTGATCAAGCTTTTGGATGGTTCTTCAGTAACTGGGGGCCAAGTTTCAAAAAAGGTGGTACAGCAGGTTGGGGCGGACAATCCGCAATTGATAATAATGGCACATTAGCGCACCCTTATTCTACCACGGCGATTCAAGCTACTAGGGATGCTTTTCCTGAATTACAAAATGCTAGATATGATTTTAAACCATACAGCTCAGTTGAGGATTTCTTCTCACCAGGGCATGTTACAAATACTTCTGTGAACTTTTCAGGAGGGTCTGAAGATGGGAATACAACCTTTAATGCCAACTTGGGTCATTTAAATGATGTTGGTTTTACACCGGGTAACCAATTAAAAAGAATAAACTTTTCAGTTGGTGGCCGTTCTAAACTTAGCAATAAATTTACCATTGCAGGAAGTATGAACTATTCAAGAACTGATTACGACACCCCACCAATTGCAGCGAGTAGAGGTAACGGGGGTATTAGTTCAAACTCAATTTATGGAGCCGTTCTTTTTACACCAAGAAGTGTTGATTTAATGGGACTTCCTTATGAGAATCCAGTTACTGGTGGAAGTGTTTACTATAGAAACGGTAACGATATTGTCAACCCAAGATGGGTTGGAGACCATATCAAGTTCAACCAGCTTACCAACCGTTTTTATTTTAATACATCGCTTGCGTACGAGATAAATGAAAATCTTGGTGTCTCATGGAGAACAGGATTGGATTTCTATAATGAAAGAAACACACAATTTTCAGATAGAGGAGGGGTAGAATTCGAATTCGATATCTTCGGTTTCTTAAACACTTATGACAATAACAATACCATTTGGGATCATACAGCTTCTTTAAATGGTAATTATGACTTGTCAGAAAAAATTGGTATGACTTTCAATGTTGGTGCTAATGCTAGGGCTGATGATCGTGATGTTTCAGGCGTATCCAGTACGGGTCAAATCGTTTTCGGTATAAGAAGACACTTTAACTATGAAAACCAATCTCCAATCCAATTTTCGCAAAAACGAAATATTGTAGGTGTATTTGGTGATGTTAGTTTTGATTATGATAATTTTCTTTTCTTAAATATCAGTAGTAGAACCGATTGGGTATCTAACTTGGTCAAGGATAATAGAAGCTTAACGTATCCTGGTGTTAGTTTATCATTCTTACCCCAAGGTGCATGGGACGGATTGAAATCTGAGAATGTCTTAAATTACTTGAAATTAAGAGCTAGTTATGGTACATCTGCAAACTTCCCAACGGGTTATCCTACGGTAAGTGTAGTAGAGCAAAATACCCAAGCCTTTGGCGAAGGTGGTGAAATTACTACCAACCAAGTAGATAACTTCCGTGCCAACCCAGGCTTAAAGCCTGAACTTCTTAAAGAGTTCGAAGTAGGTTTTGAAACTAAATGGTGGAAAAATAGAATTAAATTTGATGCTACCTATTATGATAGACGTACAGATGATTTGATCGTTTTTGAACCGTTATCCCCGTCTACCGGATTTACATTGACGCAAAGTAACATTGGGCAGATCAGTAATAAAGGTTTCGAGGGAGATCTAGCAATTGATATATTTAGAAACCCAGATGGTTTCAGCTGGAACTCCATGATGAACTTCTTTGCTAATAAGGAAGTTGTTGAAGAGCAAGAGCAGGATATTATATTTTATTCTGGTGATACTGCCTTGTTCATTGGTGCCAATGCGGCTATTAAAGGAGAATCTTTAGGTACCATTGTAGGTACGGCCGTCTTGCGTGATGCTGCTGGCAACTTAATTACCAACGATGCAGGTAACTATGTAATTTCTGAATCTGACCTTAACGGTGATGTGCCGATTATTGGTGATGCTGTTCCTGATTATACCATGAACTTTATCAATAGTTTATCATATAAAAATTGGAGATTAGGTTTTCAAATAAACCACATAAAAGGTGGGGATATCATGTCTAGTACAATTGCCACCTTATTAGGAAGGGGTTTGATTACAGAGACAGATAATCGTTTGAACACTTATATCCTACCAGGTGTTAACCAAAATACTGGAGAACCTAATGATGTTCAGTTGAACAACTCGACTTATTATTTTAGCAACTTGTTGTTCGGTCCTGCAGAGCTTAAAATCTATGATGCATCAGTGATTCGTTTACAAGAGGTTTCTTTAGGGTATTCATTACCACAGAAGTTCTTGGAAAGAACACCTTTTGGAAGTTTAACATTTACTTTGCAAGGTTTTAACCTTTGGTACGACGCATATAACACTCCTGACGGTGCTAACTTTGATCCCAATGTTGCGGGTGTCGGTGTTGGTAACGGGCGAGGGTTTGACTTCCTTAACGGTCCTAGTACCAAAAGATATGGTATGAGCGTTAAAATGACATTTTAAAAATTGCTAATTAAATTAAGTAAAGATATTATGAAAAAAATAATTAAATATATGCTGGTTGCATTCATAGGAGGTGGTTTTCTAAACTCCTGTGAGACAACCGAGCTAGACCTAAGAACGAGCCCTAATGACTTGGCCGCAGATCAGGCCGATCCTAACTTGCTATTGAATTCTATTCAATTCGCATATGCAGCTAACATGGCAGCCATTAATGATATAGGATCTGAAGTAACACGGATAGATAATATGTCTGGCAGGGATTATTTCAACAATTATCCAGGGGCAACCTTTTCCTTTATATGGTCACG
>RCND010000308.1_pt1 | contig 27572 bp, 20 predicted proteins | sample 2041351 | NCBI WGS metagenome assembly RCND01 (sample SAMN09708230, study PRJNA481090) | Marine sediment metagenome, whole genome shotgun sequencing project. | biome: marine sediment; feature: ocean; material: sediment; isolation source: Sewage treatment plant 12B marine sediment (STP12B) ... | reverse complement strand
TATTTTCTTAATTATTATCATACTATAAAGATTTGAAATGAATAATAATTAAGTGAGGTGTTTTTTGCAAGAAGATAAAACGAATCGAACTACAAATAGCTCCAATTGAAGTTTAATAATTATTGAGGAAAATGGCTTTATGCATAATGAAATATGTAAAAAAAGACATTATTTTGTTACCACCATCTTCTTTACAGATGTAAAATCATTAACTGATATTTTATAGAAATATACACCGCTGCTTAAATTAGAAGCATTAAAATTAAGTGTGTAAATACCCTTAGTTTTAAATTCATTAACTGCTTGAATTATCTTTTCTCCAAGAAGATTATAAACCGATAAGTTTACCATACCATCTTCTTTAATACTATATTTTATTGTTGTACTTAGATTGAACGGGTTTGGGTAGTTTTGATCTAAGCTAAATTCAATTGGAAATAAGGGCTCTCCTATTTTGATATCAGGTGGAAAGAGAGAGTGCTTTTCTCTAGCGTTAGTAATAGTTTCTGTTAATCGAGTTAAATTATCTGCCGCGGCGATGAGAAAATCGAACACTTGTTTTTCATCTGGCAATAAAGTGTAAGGTCCGCCGGAAATTAATACTGAAATATCATTTGGCCCGCTTGATAAGAAGTTTTTACCACTTGTAAGGGCTATCCATTTTTCATTGTCATCAAAACCATCCCAAGAAACCGTTGGATTGCTGTCACCATCTGCATCCATCGCAAAGTAATTTACTGAGTCCGATGAAAGCAGAGCTAATCCAATATGTGTATCAACCGGATCACCATCATCATCAAAGACATATCCAAAATTATTTTCGTTGTCAAAAGCTACAACATCATCATCATAGCTTGTATCATCCACATCAAAATCGTAATATTGTCCAATATAGAAGTTATTAATCGCTTGGCTTTTTGTATTTGTTAAAGCATAACGAGTGATAATATAATCTGCATTTTCGCTTCCAAATAAGGAATAACTGTAAAACTCGGTTTCTATTCCCATACTTTTTGGTAGTGCATTAAAATCATTAAATTTTGAATAACTTAATTTATCTATCAATCCGGTTTCATAATTAATCACAATTGGTGTCACATATTCAAAATCAGTATCCTTATCGCCGTTTACATCGCGCGCGCAGTTCATAATTGATGAAGCTGAATTACCATAAACTAAAGCACCTTCAAATAATAAATTGGGACCACCTTTGTAACTCAATCCGCCGCCTTTTGTATTGCCAGGATAATCATCAAAGCCAATTGATCCGCTGCTGTTAAAAGTAATTGCAAGGTTATCGGTTGTATGAATCTGGTATGTAGGATTTATTGAGATTGTAATCCATTCAAAATCAGAATAACTGCCATCAGAATACTCTACAAATAAATCAACTTCCATATCTGTTGCCTGGTCTGGTAATATTTCAATCTTTAAAAAGTCATTACTTGCTGTAATTGTTTGGAGAGTATTCATTGCCCCAATGGAGCCGCCATCATTTAGAACATTCACCTTACTGTAGGTTGATGTTAATTTGACTTGAAGATTGGAAATCGGATTTAAATAGTTAGTAAGCTCGGTTTTTATTTCAACCGTTTCACCTGACTCAAAAATTCCATCATTATCACCAATCTCAATGAATTCAACTTTCGAAAGTCGAACGGATTTAGAGGTATTATTTGAAAGTGCTTTGAAAGCATTAATTCTTCCTTTGCCAAGTTTATTTGTATAACCGGGATTAATTGCATCTACATTATCTGTATTGATTCTTATCTGTTCAGCAATTTGTAATGGTGTAAAGTTTGGGAATTGGCTTTTAACAAGTGCCGCTAGACCAGCAGTAATTGGAGAAGCCATTGATGTTCCTTGCTTCTTTACATAAGAATTATTTTGCCAAGTTGAATATATTCCTACACCCGGAGCAGTTACATCTAATTTGGTGCCATAATTTGACCAACTTGGTTTTTGATCTACGAAGCTTGTTGCTCCAACCGATAAGACACCATCATAACTTGAAGGATAAAAATTCCTTGAAGAACCATCATTCCCAGCTGCGGCAACCACTAATGCTCCTTTTGATGTAGCATAATCAATAATTGCTTGTGAAGCAGAGGATTTGTTGTATCCGCCCCAACTGCAGTTTATAATATCAGCACCATTATCTGCTGCATATTTAATTCCTTCGTACCCGTAAGCAATAAGCGCAGTCCCTAGATCGTTTCTTAAATCATTGCGTGAAGTCTTAACCGGCATAATTTTACTTTTATATCCGATTGAAGCAATACCAATTCCATTATTTGTTGATGCTGAAGCCAGACCTGCAACATGAGTCCCATGATCTGCTCTATCTTCAATAGGATCATTATCGGGCGTTCCATCCCATCCGCCAAAATCCCAGCCTCTTATGTCATCAATAAATTCATTCCCATCATCGTCAACGCCGTTGTTTTCTATTTCATCTGAATTCACCCAAATATTTGCAGCTAAATCTTCGTGGAGCCAATCAACACCGGTATCAATAATAGCAATAATTACATCTTCACTTCCTTTACTTATATCCCAAGCGGCATTCGCTTTAATTACATCGAGGTGTTCGACCTTTAAAGTGTCTGGATCATTATAAACTGGATCATTCGGATCAAAAGCCAATTCATACAAATAATGTGGTTCAGCCCATTCGATATTTTTGTTCTTCAAAATTTCTTTGGCTAAGTAAATTGGATTGTATGGAGTAGAGAATTTTAACGTAAATATTTTAGCAAGTTCAATTTCCTTTTCACTTGATTCTTTTTGTGAGTTTGTAAAAGTTGTTGAGACACTTTCGATGTTAAATTTAGAATAAAATGAAGACGTTGATTTGCTTAATAAAGCCGTTTGGTTTTTATATTTAACAATAATCCGATCAGCAAAATAGTATTGGCCACCATCATTTATAACATTAGGTTGAGCAATATATACCGATCCCAGTATGATATAAATTATTACATAAATTAAACGTTTCATTTTTTCTTAACCGTTATAAATAAAAAATTAAATTAATGAATTGTGAAATAAAAGTCACGATACAAAAAACCCCGCAAAAAGCGGGGTCAATAATAAATATTTGGCAACTATTTTTAAACTTTATCTAAAGCTTGTTTTAAGTCATCCAAAAGATCGTCGACATTTTCAATACCAACAGAAAGTCTTACAAGTCCATCTGTAATTCCGGCTGATTCTCTAGCTTCTTTTCCCATTGTTAGGTGCGTCATGCTTGGGGGATGCTGAATCAATGTCTCTACACCGCCAAGGCTAACAGCAAGCTGACAAAGTTCAACAGAGTTCATAACTTTCTTGCCGGCTTCAATTCCACCCTTAAGCTCGAAAGAAATCATTCCACCTGGTGCAGAATGCTGTTTTTGGGCAACTTCGTAGTTAGGAAATGATTTTAATCCGGGATATCTTACCCATTCAATTTTGGGATGAGATTCTAAAAACTCGGCAATAACAATTGCGTTCTCAGAATGTTTTTTCATTCTTAAAGCCAAGGTCTTCAATCCTCGATGAACCAAAAAAGCATTGAAAGGATCGATTACTCCACCAAGCTGATTTAACGTTTTTCTAAAGTGTTTATAGGTTTCGTCATCTTTCACAACAATAACTCCAGCAACAACGTCAGCATGACCGTTTAAGAACTTTGTCATACTATGAACAACAATATCAACACCAAACTTTATTGGCTGTTGCAATACCGGGCTCATAAAAGTATTATCAACAACCACCAAAGTATTATGCTTGTGTGCTATTTCAGATACTTTTTCAAGATCGGTTGTTTCAAGTGTTGGATTTCCAGGTGTTTCAATGTAAATAACTTTTGTATTTGGTTTTAATGCTTCTTCAACTTTTTTTGTATCAGAGGTATTAACAAAAGTCGTTTCAATATTGAATCTGTTCATAACCGTTGCAAGCAAAGTGTTTGTTGGTCCGTATACAGATTTAGAACAAATCACATGATCACCAGCATTTAACAAAGCAGCAAAGACCGTATGGATAGCTGCCATGCCGCTACCACATCCCAAAGCTTTGTAGCCACCTTCCAAGGCAGCAACGGAATCTTCCATTGCTTCAATTGTCGGATTCAGCATTCGACTGTAAATATAACCCTTTTGCTTCCCGGCAAATAATGATCCGCCATGATCAGCTGATTCAAATTTAAATGTTGAAGTTTGATAAATTGGCGGGACAACAGGCCCATGCTCATATTCTCCAATTCCAGAATGTACACATTTTGTTTCGATGTTTAACTTTTCATTTGATTTCATATTTTAAATTCCCAAATTTTCTTCGTCGGAAACGACCTCATCTCCATTTGTTCCTTCATCGTCACTCACAACTTTAGCAACGTCTGCAATTGAGTCGCCTTCCTTAAGATTTATTAATTTAACTCCTTGTGTTGCCCTACCCATTACCCTTATTTTTTTTACGCCTTGTTTAATAACCATTCCAGAGTTAGTTATAATAACTAGTTCGTCATTATCATTAATTTCCATTATAGAAATTAAGTTTCCAGTTTTTTCACCTGTCTTAACGGTTATAACACCTTTTCCGCCTCTTCGAGTTATTCGATAATCATCAATACTGCTGCGTTTTCCATATCCTTTATTGGTAACCACGAGTAATGATGACATGGAACGAACAACTAGGAAGCCTATAACAATATCTCCAGCTCCCAATCTAATACCTCTAACACCAGTAGCTGTTCTTCCCATCTCACGAACATCTGATTCGTTAAAACGTATTGCCAAGCCTTTTTTAGTTCCAATAACAATATCATTGTTTCCATCAGCCAGTTTTACTTCAATTAACTTATCACCTTTAACTATATTAATAGCATTTATGCCACCTTTTCTTACATTTGAATAAGCCGACAATTTAGTTTTCTTGATTGTACCATTCTGAGTTACCATTACAATTGATTTATCATCAACAAATTCTTTTACTGTAACAAAAGCTGTAATTTGTTCATCTTTCTCTTTTTCAACAAGATTTTGAAGAGACCTTCCTCTAGTAGCACGCCCACCTTCAGGTAATTCATGAACTTTTTTCCAATAACACTTACCTTTGTCCGTAAAGAACATTATATAATGATGAGTTGAGGCAACAAACATATGTTCAATAAAATCTTCATCCTTTGTGCCAGCTCCTGAAACTCCTCTTCCACCCCTAGCTTGTTTTCTATAACCGCTAACAGGGAATCTTTTTATGAAGCCAGAATGGGATATAGTAACAACAACATCTTCTTCAGCAATTATATCTTCGAGTGAAAATTCTTGATAATTTTTAATTATTTCTGTTCTTCTTTCATCGCCGTATTTATCTCTTAGAGCAATTAACTCGTCTTTTATAATATTATTTCTTTTTTGTTCATTATCCAGAATCCCTCTTAATCTTTCAATCAATTTAATAATTTCTTTATATTCATCTTCTATTTTCTTTCTTTCCATACCGGTTAAACGTTGTAAACGCATATCCAGTATAGCCTTTGCTTGAATTTCGCTTAACTTAAATTTAGCCATTAAACGAGTTCTAGCAGTCTCAACATCTTTAGATTTCTTTATTGTTTCAATTACTTGATCAATATTATCTAAGGCGATTATGTAACCTTCTAAAATATGTGCTCGTCTTTCAGCAGCATCCAACTCATATTGTGTTCTTCTAATAAGAACTTCCATTCTATGAGTTAGAAAATGCATCATTGTTTCTCTTAAAGTGAGTACTTTCGGAGCGCCATTTACCAATGCAAGCATAATTACACCAAATGTTACTTGCATTTGTGTGTGCTTAAATAATTGGTTAATTATAACTTCTGGTTGAGAACCTCTTTTTGTTTCAATTACCACTCGCATTCCATCTCTATCAGACTCGTCTCTAATATTAGAAATCTCTTGAACTTTTCCATCTCTAACTAAATCAGCAATTTTCTCAATTAAGTTCGCTTTATTTACTTGAAATGGTAACTCAGTAATAATTATACTTTCTCTATCATTTTTATGAGTCTCAACATTTGCACGAGCTCTAATTATTACTTTTCCACGACCAGTAGTAAATGCAGATTTTACACCCTCATACCCAAAAATTATTCCGCCTGTAGGAAAGTCAGGAGCTGAAACATATTCTATCATTTCTTCATTTGTTATTTCTGGTTTATCTATCATTGCAACTAGTCCGTTCACAACTTCAGTTAAGTTGTGTGGAGGAATATTTGTTGCCATACCAACCGCTATACCTGAGGCACCATTTAATAGCAAGCTAGGTAGATAGGCAGGCATTACTGTTGGCTCTTGAAGAGAATCGTCAAAGTTAGATGAAAAATCAACTGTGTTTTTGTCTAAATCCCGGAGAATCTCATCAGATATTTTGGCCAATCGTGCTTCTGTATAACGCATTGCAGCAGGTGAGTCACCATCGATAGAGCCAAAGTTTCCTTGCCCATCAACAAGAGGATATCTTAATGAAAATTCCTGCACCATTCTAACCATACTTTGGTAAACGGCCGAATCTCCATGGGGATGGTATTTACCAAGAACTTCACCAACTATTCTTGCGGATTTTTTATATGGTCTGTTATTTGCCAATCCTAATTCATGCATACCATAAAGTATTCTTCTATGAACAGGTTTTAATCCATCTCTAACATCAGGCAATGCTCTCGAAACAATTACAGACATTGCATAATCAATGTAAGAGGATTTCATTTCGTCTTCTAGCGCAACTGGTAATACTTTTTCAAAAATTGTAGTCATTTGTGTTTTCGTTATTTTAGTTAAAAACTATACGTCTATTTTTGCATATTTAGCGTGTTTTTCTATAAATGCTCTTCTCGGCTCAACTAGATCACCCATTAGAGTTTCAAATATTTTATCAGCCGATGCGGCACTTTCTAAATTAACTTGTAGTATTGTTCTTGTTTCCGGGTTCATTGTGGTTGACCATAACTGCTCAGGATTCATCTCTCCAAGACCTTTATATCTAGAAATAGCTACTCCTTTTGGAAGATTGCTTTCTTCATTATTAATCTCTTTTGAGTTTCCATTTCCTCGCATCCTGTCAAGAATTTTATCTCTTTCCTTATCATCGTAGGCATAAACTTCTTCTTTCCCTTTCTTTATTTTGTACAAAGGGGGCTGAGCAATATAAACATGTCCGGATGTTATTAGGTCTTTCATTTGTCTATATAAGAATGTCAATAACAGGGTTCTAATATGACTTCCATCCACATCAGCATCAGTCATTATTATTATTTTACCATATCTGGCTTTTTCAGGATTAAACTCAGCGCCAATTCCAGCGCCGATTGCTGTTACCATAGTTTTTATTTCATCGTTGCCTAATACTTTGTTGAGGTTTGCTTTTTCAACATTTAATATTTTCCCTTTAATTGGTAAAATCGCTTGAAACCTTCTATCTCTGCCTTGTTTAGCAGAACCACCCGCTGAATCTCCCTCAACAATATATATTTCACAATGTTCGGGATCTTTAATAGAACAGTCGGCTAGTTTTCCGGGGAGATGCATTGAATCAAGAGCACTTTTTCTTCTTACTAGATCACGAGCCTTTCGTGCGGCTTCTCTAGCTTCTGCTGATCTCATACATTTTTCAATAATTTTTTTAGCAATCGCAGGATTTTCTTCTAAATAATCAGAAAGCTTTTCACCAACAATACTTTCAACAATGGATTTTACTTCACTATTCCCTAACTTTGTTTTTGTTTGCCCTTCAAACTGAGGTTCCATTACTTTAACTGATAGAACAGCTGTAAGTCCTTCTCTAAAATCATCACCGGTAAGAGTAACTTTTGAGTTTTCTTTAATTATTTTATTTTTAGTAGCATAAGTATTAAAAGTTCGAGTTAACGCAGTCTTAAATCCAACAAGGTGAGTTCCACCTTCATGAGTATTTATATTGTTTACATAAGTACAAATATTGTCAGAGTATGCATCATTATATTCAAACGCAACTTCCACTGGAGTATCATCTTTTTCCCCTTCAATATATATTGGTTTGTGAAAAGCTGTTCTATTCTCGTCTAAATATTTTACAAACTCTATTAGGCCGCCTTTATAATGAAATGATTCATCTTCCTCTTCAATTTCGTCCTTAATGTTTATTGTAATGTTTCTATTTAAGAAAGCTAATTCACGCATTCTTTCGGAAAGAGTATCAAATTTAAACTTGGTGGTATTAAAAATTGTATCATCAGGCATAAAGGTTACCTTTGTACCAGTATCATTCTTTTTGGTTTTCCCAATTTCTTTTACTTTTTCTTTAGGAATACCCCGTTCATATTCTTGAAAATAAATAACTCCACCTCTTCTTACTTCAACTTTGAGCCATTTTGATAGAGCATTTACAACAGAAACACCAACGCCATGAAGTCCACCGGAAACTTTATATGAACTTTTATCAAATTTTCCACCAGCATGAAGAACTGTCATTACTACTTCTAGTGCAGATACTTTTTCAACGGGATGAATATCAACTGGAATACCACGCCCATAATCGATAACCGTTACGCTTCCATCTTTATTGATCGAAATATCAATCATGTCATTAAAACCACCAAGGGCTTCATCTATACTATTATCAACAACTTCGTTGACTAAATGATGCAAACCTCTTGAGCTGATATCTCCAATGTACATGGCAGGTCTTTTTCGTACTGCTTCAAGTCCTTTCAACACATTTATATTTGTTGCGGTGTACCTTTTTTGAGCTGCCTCTTTAGTCACTTTGTTTTCCTATAGATATTTCTAAAATTTGTAAACTTTACATCGTTAATTATTTGCAGATTAAAATGTTTGTTTATTTTTTCAATCATCATTTTTTTTCTTAAGTGTAATTCATTTCTAAGTACCGAATTATCAACGGTTAAATAGAGAATTCCTTTGTGAACATTTGATGGTTTAATAACCTTGTTGAATTCCGGAAAAATTTCACCAAACATTACAACAACATCATTTTCCTTAACGGATTTTCTAAAATTTGAAAATCCCTTTTCGCCAGTAAGAACCTCAGCTAAACTTTTGAAATCTTTAGGCATATGCTGCTTTACCATTTGTCATATTAATCACAGTATCAGATTTAGTTTTATTTAAGTTTTCGAGCTTTGAAAAATCCGTCATTGTAATAAATGCTTGTCCAATTTCCTTTAAGTACTTACTTATTCTTTCAGCCCGAAAAGAATCTAGTTCTCCAAAAACATCATCCATTAAAAATATTGGGGTAGTTCCGAGTTTATCCTTAATGTAAAAAAACTGACTAAACCTAAGAGCAATTTGGAATGTTTTATTTTGCCCTTGAGAGCCGAATTTTCTTAGATCCAGTTTATCAATAAAAAAGTCAAAATCATCTCTATGCGGTCCGATTAAATTTCTTGCTCTTCGTAATTCATATGATCTAGTTTCTTTTAATTTTTGTTTGAACTCCAACTCTATTTTATCTTCCAAAACCCCAATGGATGAATTGTAAGTAATTTCAGGGATCTCTTTTAGGTCCATTATGTGTTCATAAGGTTGCTTGATATAATCGTTAAATTCTTGCACAAAACTTCGCCTATGCTTTATAATTTCGGTTCCAATTTTTACCAAGGAGTTTGTCCATGCCTCCAGTTGATCGAATAGATTAGCACTATTATTATCTTTAATTTTAGATAGAAGAGAAGATCTATGACGCAGAATCTTATTATAATCCATCAATAATTTAAGGTACGTGGCGCTTGCCTGAGAAATAATTGAATCGACAAACCTCCTTCTTTCAATTGGCGGCCCTTGAGTTATTGCATGATCTGACTGGAGAAGAGCAACAACGGGAAACTTACCTATTATATCTGAAGCTTTATAAATTTGCTTCTCATCAAGAAAAATATTTTTTTTGTTGGCAACTGCTTCAAAAAATATTCTAACTTTATTTTTAGAATATTCAGAGAAATTACCGTTTATTTCAAAAAATTCCTCATTAAATTTTACAGCTTCTAAATCAGCAGAACGGTTAATACTTTTTGTTGTACAAAGGTAGTAAATTGCTTCAAGTAATGATGTTTTACCTTGTCCGTTTCCTCCGACTATGTAATTAATATTTTTAGAAAACTGTAATTGCGTATTGTTATGTAATCTAAAATTTTTAAGATCAATAAAATTTAAAACCATAATTAGTTATTTAACCGCACAGGCATCAGCAACATCATCAGTTCATAGTTCTCCTTTTCTTTGGTCGGTAAAATAATAACTGCTTTTGTGGCCGAATGTAACTTAAAAACAATTTTTTCTTCAAAACTTAAATGACTCAGCACATCATTAACGTAAGCTGAGTTAAATCCAATCTCTATAGGATCGCCTGTGTATTTACAAGTTATGTTTTCTGTTCCGGATGCTCCAAGATCTAAATCTTCAGCTGATATTTCCAAATTATCTTCTGAAATTGAAAATTTAACACGTCTAGTATTAGATGTTGAAAAAAGCATCATTCTTTTAATTGCATCGTGAATCTCTTTTGTATTTACTTCCATCGCAAATTCGTTTTCAAGTGGAATTACGCTAGAGTAATCAGGATATTTTTGCTTAATTAAACGAGAAATAAGTTCATATTCGTTGAGCTTAAAGGACATATGGGTTTTGCTCAAGAAAATCTTTACATCTTTTTCATCCAATATTTTTAACAACACCGAAGTTGCTCTTTCCGGCAAAATATAACGGACTTCGACATCGAGCTTAATATTTTTATTAAGTAAGTTAACCAAGCGATGACCGTCTGTTGCAACAAATCTTAATCCTTCATCGGTAAATTCAAATAGAGTACCCATCATAGCAGGTCTCATCTCTTCCTTACTAACAGCAAATGACGACTTTTCAAAAGCAAATCTAAGATCAGTTCCATTCATGCTTATTTCATTTAGATCTTCTTTCTCCAGATCTTCGCCGGGGAAATCCGGAATATCAGGATACTCTTCAGTATCAAGATAGCTTAAATTATATTTTCCATGATCTGTGTTTAAATTAGCTTTACCACTGCTTTGAATATCAAAACGAATGGTAGTGTCTTTTAACGATTTTACAACATCGTATAAAAGTTTAGCAGGTAAAAGAATTTTTAAGTTTTCTTCTGCGGCAATTTTAAGGGAAGACTTTAATGAAATTTCTAAATCAGTTGCATAAACAGTAAGAAGTCCGTCTTTTACTTCAAATAAAAAGTTCTCTAAAATAGGCATTGGAGTTCTTGATGGAACTGCAGGAATGATTTTAGAAAGTAATTTTTCAAGCTCTTTGCTGTTAACTTTAAACTCCATTAAATCCCTCATTTTTTAAAAGTTTTTAATATAGAAATATAGCAATTTTGAGCAATATTAACAATAAATTAAGCTCTTTAAAAGGAAGCAAATTGTTAAAAATAGCGAGAATTTTAGCGGATTAATTGATTAAAAACAATCAAATGCTTTATTAAAATATCATAGCAAATTTAATAAATTTATATCATGTTGGGATTATAAAATGTTAAAAAACAAGAAGTTATAAAATATATTTGTTTGGTCTTGTGAGATAAATATAATTGTATATTATTTTTAAAATACTTAGTTTTGTATTCTTTGTAAAATTAAGGTAAGTATAAAAATGAAAAGAACGTATCAGCCGAGTAATAGAAAACGTAAGAACAAACATGGGTTTAGAGCTAGAATGGCTTCTAAGAATGGTAGAAAGGTTCTTGCAAGAAGAAGAGCTCGTGGAAGAAAAAGATTAACAGTTAGTGATGAATTTTAGTCTTGAAAAATTTTAGTCTTTCAAAAAATGAGAGAGTAAAACTTAAAAAAGATTTTCAAAAGGTTTATACAGAAAGAAGTTTTTTTTATTCATCGCATAACAAAATAAAACTTAATTATTATTTGGAAAGCAGCGTTAATGAGTTTGGTATTAAAGCTGCTTTTGTAGTTTCTAAGAAGGCTGGTAATGCAGTTTGGAGAAACAGAATAAAAAGACTATTCAGAGAAGCTTACAGACATAATAAACTTCCATTACAGGCAATTTGTAACCAAAAGAAAATGCTTCTCTTAATGATTTTTTCCCCAAATAGATTAAATCAAAAACATAACAATAAAATTAAACTTGATTATATTATTGATGATTTTATTGAGTTGTTAGATAAAATGAAAAATAAATTAGAAAATGCGTAACATTTTTATTTACCTGATTAAATTTTATCAGAAGTTAATATCACCAATGTTTCCCTCATCTTGCAGATTTTACCCTACGTGCTCACATTATGCAGTAGATTCCTTTACAAAATATGGTGTGGTCAAGGGCGGAGCAAAAGCAATATGGAGAATATTAAGGTGTAATCCCTTTAACAAGGGCGGTTACGATCCCGCCTAATAAATATTTTGGTATTTCTTATGGATAGACAATCAACTATTGCTTTTATTCTGATAGGTGTAATTTTAGTTTTCTGGCTTTATATGAATGCGCCGGAACCTCAACCTATTCCTCAGCAAATTACAGATTCAACTACCGTTGTTGATAAAGCCCAAACGGAAACAAATCTGGAAGAAGAAAAAGTTAAAGAACAAGAAAGTAAAATTGTTCAGACTGATGAAACCAAAACCGAAGATACTTTTGTTTCATCCGTTCCCGAGCAAATAATAACCGTTGAAACTGATTTGGCTTTAATTGAATTGACTTCAAAAGGGGCAAGAATTCGTAAGTTTTATCTTAAAGAATATAGAACTTGGTACTACACTAAAATTAAAGATGAATCAGATTTTTATAATAGGCATGTTCAGTTAATAAATACATCTAAAGAAGGCGGCGATTTTAATATTGTCTTTGTTACTAAAAGTGGTCAGCTTGTAAACACTAAAAGTTTAGATTTTAATTTAGATAAATCCTCAGCTTACTTTAAAGTAGAAGAAAATGATTCACTCTCACTAAGCTATACCTATGATGCCGGTGAAAATAAAAATTTAACAAAACATTTTGTTTTTTACGGAAGTGATTATAATTCGAAGGTTGATATCATTCTTAATAATATGGATGATTTGATAAGCAGTTATAGATATGATGTAGAATGGTCGAATGGATTAAATTTTGTTGAAAAAAATTCAGTTGATGAAGCAAACTATTCTAATGCCGCGGCATATTCAGGTGATGAAAAAATTGTGATTGATGCCAGTTCCGAAGGTGAAACTGTTGAAAAGGTAATGAATGGAAAAATTGACTGGATTGGTGTTAGAAACAAATATTTTACAGTTATTATAGCTCCTGAAAAGCCAAACCAGGAAGGCGGTGCTGATTTTAAAGGTGACCATTTAATGGGTTCCTTCGGTACCAGAGAAGTTTACACCGCCAGCTTAAGAATTCCATTTAATAACCAGAATTATCAAAAAGACAGCTTCAGATTATTTATTGGTCCTCTTGAATATGATATACTTAAAGATAACGAGAATAACTATGAAGCAATTTTTGAGTTTGGCAGTTTTCTGGGATTAACATTTATTACGAGACCAATCTCTGAATATCTCTTATTGCCCTTATTTACCTTCTTGCATGAGTTTATTCCTAATTATGGCTGGGTTATTATTGTTTTTTCAATCATTCTTAAATTTGCTTTATACCCACTTACCAAGCAAAGTTATAAGTCAATGAAAAGAATGTCTCAGCTTCAGCCTAAAATAGCTGAGCTTAAAGAGAAACATAAAGGTGATCAGCAAAAAATCCAGAAAGAAACAATGAAGCTTTATTCCACTTACGGAGTAAATCCTGCCGGTGGATGTTTGCCGATGTTATTACAGATGCCTATTCTATTTGCGCTATTTACTTTTTTCAATGTTGCAATTGAAATACGAAATGAACCCTTCATGTTCTGGATTACTAATTTAGCAGCACCCGATGTAATTTATCAACTTCCATTTACATTACCATTATTTGGGATAAGCGTAATAACCGGATTGGCACCATTACTTGGTATTACAATGTTCTTTCAACAGAAAATGACAGTGAAAGATCCAAACCAAAAAGCTATGGTTTACATTATGCCATTCATGATGACATTCTTATTTATGAGTTTTTCATCCGGATTAAATCTTTATTACTTTATGTTCAATTTACTTTCAATCGGTCAGCAATATATAATTAACCATCAGCAAGGAGATGAACTAGTTCCTGTTAAAAATCCGAAAAAGAAAACAGGTTTTATGCAAAGAATGATGGCAGCTGCCGAAAAACAGCAAAAAGTACAGAAACAATCTGGTAAAAAAAGAAAGTAAAACTTTTACAAAAGAGAAAATAAAGAAGCTTAGTAAAGTAGAATAGCATGAGAAAAATTAAGCTTTACATTGCAAGCAGCTTAAATGGAAAAATAGCTAGAGCTAATGGTGATGTTGAATGGCTTAATTCCATTCCAAATCCTAATAAAAATGATTTTGGATATACTGAATTTTATCAGTCCATTGATACAACTATCCAGGGGTATACAACGTATAAGCAAATCTTAGGTATGGGAATTGAATTCCCATATGCTGACAAGAAAAACTATGTTCTATCCTCTAATAAGAAATTAGATAATACAAAATATGTTGAGTTTGTAAATACAAACCACTTAGACTTTATAAAAACACTTAAAAAAGAGAATGGAAAAGATATTTGGCTTATTGGAGGAGGAAAAACTAATACTTGGCTATTAGATAATAATTTAATTGATGAGTTAGTTATTTTTATTATGCCAATTGTTCTAAGAGACGGTATTGAGTTGTTTGAATTCAATCCAATTCAAAAATCATTAGTTTTAGCCAGCACTAAAAAATATTCAAATGGAGTTGTTCAACTAAACTATACATTAGACGAGACCCTTGAAAATTCGAAAGATTAAAATGAGCATCAAGAAAAATATTTTAATAGTTCTATTACTCTTTTTACCAATTACTGTTTTTGGTCAAGAGACTATTTATTTAAATCTTTCCCTCAAAGAAAAACCACTTCCTTTTGGACTGATAAAAAAAGTACCGGCAGCAAAACCAATAGTAAGTCTAGCTTTAAGTGGGGGCGGCTCCAGAGCCATTTCGCACGTTGGTGTGTTAAAAGCAATTGAAGAATTAAAAATCCCAATTGATCATATTATTGGGACAAGCATGGGAAGCGTAGTGGGAGGTCTTTATTCCGCCGGTTATAAATTAGAAGATTTAGATTCTCTAATTACAAAAATAAACTGGGAAGAGTTATTCTTTGTAACCGGAGCTGATAGGACAGATCTTTTTGTTGATCAAAAAATCACTGAGGATAAAGATTTATTTACTATTCGTTTAGATGGATTAAATCCGGTTTTCCCTCAATCACTAAATACCGGAAAAAAAATATCTAATTTATTAACCAGCATTACACTAAATGCTCCAATAAACAAGTACAATAGTTTTGATGATCTACTTTATAAGTTTAGAGCTGTTACTACTGAACTTGTCTCAGGAAATAGAATTGTTCTACGGGAAGGCGCGTTAAGCGAAGCAATGAGGGCAAGCTCTAATGTTTCTTTTTTACTGCCCCCAATAAAAATTGATTCTATGATGCTTGTTGATGGTGGTCTTGTTGATAATTTGCCTATAAAAACTGCAGAAGAATTGAATCCCGATTATATAATTGCGTCTGATGCAACTAGCAGCTTAAGATCAAAAGAGGAATTAACTTATCCATGGGAAATTGCAGATCAGCTTGTTACAATTCCTTCTCGAAAGCTTTGGGAAGAGAATAAAAATAAGGCTAATATATTAATTACACATGACTTGAAAAAAAGGAAGAATGATAATTTCAAAAATCTTGATGAGGCTATATTACTCGGTTTTAATAGCTCCATATCAAAATTGCAGAAAGTAAATTCAGAGTTAAAAAGACAGTTTTTAGAAAAGCTAGAAAATGAAGATGTAATATTTGAAAATGTAAAATTTAATTCTAATCCAAACACATTAGAAAAGAAACTATCTGAATTATTAGCTGATCAACCAAAAATCAAAAAATCAGAATTGCTCTATCATCTTTATTCTTTTTACGAAGAAGGAAATTATAAGGATATTTCAGCGTCTATAACTATTGATTCAATTTCAACAATTCAAGTAAAGTATGAACTTAATAAACTGATCAATTCAGTTAATCTAACTGGTGTTTCACTTTTCCCAATTGACTCAGTTTTAGTTTACTTTGAGGACATTTTAAATAAGCCATATAATTCTGAAAATGTTCTAAATTCCATTTTGCCATTGTTAAGATATTATAGAAATCATGATTTTATGTTTGCAACGGTTGATGAAATTATTTTTGATCAAGGAAATGGAGCATTGAAAGTATCAATCAACGAAGGAGAAATATCTGAGCTAGTAATTGAAGGAAATGAAAACACACTATCTTCAATAGTAAGTAGGGAGTTCCCCAAGATTTCAGATAATTACTTACTAAAAACTGAATTTGAGGAGGGCCTTCAAAACTTATCGGCAACTGATCTTTTTGATAATATTGTTGTGCGATTTCAAACGGAAGGCTCACTTAAAAATAAGCTGAAACTCACTTTAGATGAAAAACTGCCCAATGTTTTACGTCTCGGGTTACGCATTGATAATGAAAATTTCACACAAGTGGCCGTTGATTTAAGGAATGAAAATCTATTTGGAACAGGCTCGGAGCTTGGTTTCTCCTTTGCTGGCGGGACAAGAAATATATCTTATGTACTTGAACATAAAACCAATAGAATTTTTGACACATATCTGACCTATAAAGCACAAGCTTTCTATAAATTTAACGATGTAAATCAATATAAGGATGATGATTCAGACGAAGAAGACAGATTTTCCAGATCAAGGTTTGCAGAGTACAGGCAAAGATTCTATGGCGGTTTTATTGGTATTGGTGCACTTTATAAAAAGTTAGGCACATTAACAGCCGAATTAAAGTACGAACGAAATGAAATTGATAATATTTTTTCATTCCCCAAAGAAAATGAGTACCAGCTTGATATTTCCAGTTTGCGATTCAGACTGCAAATCGATTCACAAAATAAATATCCATTTCCAACACGTGGAATTCATCTAAATACCTTCTATGAAACAGCACAAAAATTTTTAGGAGGCGATGTAAGTTTTGCTAGATTCAGTTTTGATTATTCAAGTTTCTTAACTCTGAATCAATCACATACAATTAAACCAAGAATAATATTTGGCTTTGCGGACGAAACATTGCCTTTAAGTCAGCAGTTTAATTTTGGCGGACAGTCCGTATTTGCCGGCTACCGAGATTATGAATTTAGGGGAAGACAGATATTTATTTCATCGCTTCAGTATAGATACAAATTGCCATTTAAAGTCTATTTTGATACATACATTAAATTAAGATATGATATTGGATCATCATGGATAAATCAAGAAAAAATCAAATTGGATGATTTAAGACACGGTATTGGCTTAACGGTTTCCTTTGATACACCGGTTGGCCCGGCTGATTTTATGGTTGGAAGAAGTCTATACCTAAAAGATACTTCACCCAAAAGGATTGTAAGTCGCGGACCATTTATGTTTTATTTTACAATTGGTTATTATTATTGATTATATCGACTAAATTAGACTTTGAAAATTTTGGAAGATCATCACTAAATTTTACAACCTCATTTTTATCCCAAGCTTTATTATTTACAACTTCGAATTTGTGTTTAGAAAGCAGTGCAAATCTTCTATCTTTTAAGTGATTATTTTTATCGAATAAAAAAAAGCAGATTACCATTTGCATACTAAGTTTGTTGCTCCAATTGGTATAAGAATCAATTGCTCTTTTATTAACCCAAAATGCTTCTTTAGATTTTCCTTTCCAGTCGATCATAAATTTTAGTTCATTATATTCAGCTATAACATCAGGTTTGTCTTTCCCTTTTTCCCATACCTTTTGATAACGATTATCTTTACCAAAATCATTAAAGTCAATGCCCCATTGGGTAAGAAGATTTTTTCCATGATATTCGGCTAAATCATGGAGTTTATAATTTTTTCGAAAATCTTCTTTCGATTTTGCTGGATTAAAATCTAATTTTTTCATTATAAATTAAAAAGCAGTTTCTATTTCATTTTTTAGTTTTAGGAATTTTGCTTTTACAATTTCTGAATTTTCAATCAACGGCATCAATCTTTTTTCTTCAGTTTCTGTATATTCATAGAAAGGAATAAAGCTTCGGTTAATATCCTCGTAAATTAGACTTAGTTTGCTATTTAATTTTTCGGTAAGCTCACGTTCAAACTTATGTTTACCCGAATCTAATCCTTCTTTAAATTGTTTGATAATTTTAGCTTTTTTAAAAAGCAGAACTCCACCTGCGATTAATAATCCGGCTCCCGTTAAAATTCCTCCGGTTATATCTAAAAAAGCAATCTTTGTTGTTGATAAAATTATAGCCCCAATAATTGCCAACAAACCACCGCCCATAGCAGTAGGCGCAAGATTAGATGGATTTGAATTCAAGAAAGTTGTGAAAGAATCATTTGCTAAAAGATCAGTTACTTTTGATTTAACATCTTGAATTACTTCAATCCGTTCCTCTCCAATCTTAACATAGAGTTCATCTTTCTTTATTTTCTGCTGTTCTTTAATATCGAGCTCATCAATCAATGTTTGCAGTAGTTGCCTTATTCCGTTTAAGAAATGTTTTGCTCCGTTATCTGCAATTTCTTCGAACGAACTTTTTAGTTTACTTTCAAATCTTTTTTGAAGTTCTTCAATCCAATTCTTAATTGAACTTTCTTTATTAAATATTGCGCCAAATGTTCTTTTAAACAAGGAAACAATTGAAAGTCCTTCTTCAAACTCATCTTTTACTTCATAAGACACTTTATCATAATTTGAAACAAGCCGCTCAACCAAAGATTTAATTTCAAAGGTTGAATGTTTTTCTCCAGTTTCTAATCGTAGTTTAATTTTAACGGCAAATGCCAAGTCTTTATCAAGAGTTGCTTTTAGCTGGCTTAAACTTACACCCGATTTAGAAATTACTTGGTCGGCAGTTTCTAAAATTGATTGCAGTTTTAATTTAAGATGTTTTCCGCCGGTAATTGTATTGTTAATAAAATTTCTAACTTTATCAAATCCGCTATTTTCTTTTCCCTCTAACTCTAAAATTGCAGACGTTGAAAAAACAATTGGGGAATCAATCCCTCTTTTAATTGCATACTCTTTTACTTTTTCAATGTTTATGTTTAGCTCATCCGGTCTAGCAAGATCTGCTTGCTGTAGGACAAAAACAACTTTCTTCTTCCATTCATCGCTAACATAGTCAAGTAAATCCCAAGCAGATTGTGTGTGTGGGTTTTTAGCGGGGAAGACAAATAAAACTAAATCGCTGTTGGGTACAAATTTTTGTGTTATCTCTTGATGATGCTTAATAATTGTATTGGTTCCGGGCGTATCGACAATAGCAATTGATTTTAAAATTTCTGCAGGCACTCCAATTCTCTTATAAAATTCACTTAACTGATTTTCATTTCTTGTTTCGGAGTATTCTAATTTTTGAACTACATCTGTGCAAGGTGCTGCATCCACTTTGCAAATATCATCTTTAAGCAATGCATTAATAAAACTGCTTTTGCCTGATTTAACTTCTCCAACAACTACAAATAGAAATGGCTCGTTTATATTAGAACGTGCATCGCTAATTACTTTTTGAAATTCGGGATTACCAACTTCAATGGTAAACTGATGAAGCTCTTTTAGAAAATCAATAATCCTAAATTTATAGATTGAAAAATTTTCATTGATTAAATCGGCGTGCATGTGTTTTCCTCTAAAATGCAAATTGATCTTTAAATATAAGGAATGTAGAAATGATTTGAATTTAAATTTTTATTAGAAGCAATTATAATTTTGGTAATGTCATTTCGACCCAGGGGAGAAATCTTTGTATTTGTAAGGTTTCTCAAGAGCAAGCTCATCAGAAATGCAATTGCATATTTAAAACGTTAGAGTTTTTGCCCAATAAACTTTATGACTATTGATTCTTGCTGAACGCCATTTTTTATACGAGATAATTTTTCTTTTTTTAATAGTTCAAATTCTAAATCAATAAAATCTTCCACTATATTATCCAAACTATATAGGAGGTTTAACGTGGAGGGTCCATTTGTATTTAGCTTTATGTGATCTTTTTCGTAAACTAGACAAATTAATCTACCATCAGATTTTAAAGAGTCAATAAAACGTTTATGAATTTGTTCTCTAACATTTTCATCAACATGAAAATAAATAACTACAATTAAATCATAATTTTCTACGGGGTAATTGAACTCAATTGCATCTGCAAGGATGTAATTAATTTTAACATTGTTTTCAGCAGCTAATTTATCAGCCTTACTTTTACCAATATCGCTAATATCAATAGAATCAACACTCCAACCTAATTTTGCAGCATAAACAGAATTTCTGCCCTCACCATCTCCAACAAACAGAGCTTTGCCAGGAGAAATATTTTCAATAGATTCTTTTAAAAAATCATTTGGCTCTTTACCAAAATAATATTCCTCTGAGCTATATCGATAATTCCACTTTTGTTTCATATACACTAAATAATTAAAAATAATATTGCCGGAATAAAACGGGCACGAAAAAATAGGTAATTATACCGGTTAACAAAAATTATTGATTCCTTAAAGATTGCGGTTTCAGACTTTTAATTGTTGCAATATGAATTGTTACACCAACGGCAACAATAAGTAGTAGTATTCTTATAACTAAAATTTCAGTAAAGAAATAACTTGATATTAATATTGAAGTCCATAATAGACAAATAGAGCTGATCTTAGATTTTATCGGCATTCCTCTTTGTTCGCGGTAGTTTTTTATATACGGACCTAAATATTTGTTGTTTACCAATTTATTGTTTAGCTCAGGAGAACTTTTCATAAAAAAATATGACGCCAGAATTAAGAAAATTGTTGTTGGCATCACTGGTAAAAAAATACCGATTATACCAAGCAGAATGAATAAAACACCGATTGAAATAAATAGAAACTTTTTCATCCAATAAAAACCTGATATATTTTAAAATTAAGTCAAAATTTCGATTAAATTAAATAAGAAGATATGATGTATAATAATATAAATTTTCTTTATTAATGACAATTATGCAATAATTACAATAATGTTAATTGATAACTTTAAAAACATTACTTTTGCTTCACTTTGATGAGATTGTGGCCCTATTTGACATTATAAAGCGAGAAACACTATTTATTGCGGAAGTTGAAATGTTATCGACTGAAGACATTATTAATGAAGCTTTAAGAAAACAGATAAGTTTAATTGCTTCTTAGTTCCTTAAACAAAATTGTTTTGCTATTTTTGAGCAGAAAATTTAAAACAAAAATGATGATATGATTGATACTACTAAAATAATTATTGTTGGCGACCGTGTTTTGATAAAGCCTGAAGAAGATTTAGAAAAAACAAACAGCGGTCTATATTTACCACCTGGAGTAAAAGAAAAAGAAAAAGTTCAAGGCGGATACATTATTAAAGTCGGACCCGGTTATCCAGTCGCTTCAACGGTGGATGATGACGAACCTTGGAAAGAAAACAAAGAAACGAAATACATTCCACTTCAGGGCAAAGAAGGTGACTTTGCAATATTTATGCGTAAAGATGCTATTGAGATTGAGCTCGATAAACAGAAATTAGTGATAGTTCCACAAGGCGCTATTTTACTACTTATGCGCGATGAGGAATTGTTTAATTAAAATATTATTTAATAATTATTAGAATTTTCGTCATTCCGGTTTTCGCAGTTTTTTAGCGGAATACCGGCATCTAATATACAATTAACAGATTCTAGTATTCAAATGTCGGAAACCGGCATGACAGCAATTTTTAGTTCTGCTAATCACTCGGCAGACAGGTAAGTATTAAATTTAAAGAAGGTTATGTTTTGGAAAAAGAATTTTTAAAATTTATAAAATCATTTGAGAGTAAAGTGATTGGATTAAGTAAAGATTTAAGTGTCTCAAACTTTAATGCGACCATTTCCGGGAAACAAGAAGACTATGCAAAAACTGCAGAACTTGAACTTAAGTTAAAAAAGATATTCTCTAACAAAGAAGATTTTGCAAAGCTCAAAAAGTTTAAAAACTCCAATGAAATTAACGATGAAGTTAATAAAAGGGAATTAGAAGTTTTATTTAATGTTTTTTCAGAATATCAAATTGATGAAGAGTTGTTGGGGAAAACAGTTAATCTTGCCAATATAATTGAGCAGACCTTCTCGACATATCGTGCAGAAGTAAATAACGAAAAACTAACGGATAATGAAATAGATAAAATTCTAGAAACCTCAAAAGACTCAATAAAATTAGAAGCAACATGGAAAGCCAGTAAACAAATTGGAAAACATGTTAACAAAAATGTTATCCAATTAGTTAAATTAAGAAATGAAGCTGCAAAGAAATTGGGTTACTCCAATTATCATCAAATGAGTTTAACATTAAGTGAGCTTGATCCGGATTTTATGGATGATCTTTTTGACAAACTGGATGAATTAACCGGCCCAAAATTTTTAGAAATCAAAGATGAAATTGATGAATATTTAGCAAAACATTATGATCTTAAAAAAGATAAGCTGATGCCTTGGCATTATCAAGATAAGTTTTTTCAGCAGGGACCAAGTATTTATGAGCTAGACCTTGATAGATATTTTGAAGATCAAAACATTGAAAAATTGACCGAGGATTACTATTCAAGTATTGGTCTAGAAATAAAAGATATGCTTGAAAAGAGTGATTTGTATGAGAAAGAAGGAAAATACCAGCATGCATACTGCACTCAAATTGATAGGGAAGGCGATGTAAGAGTTTTGTGTAATATTAAACCAAACTATAAATGGATGGGAACAATGCTGCACGAATTTGGTCATGCTGTATATGATAAATACGTCAGCGCCGAATTACCATGGGTTTTGCAGGAACATGCTCACATTTTTACCACCGAAGCAATTGCAATGCTATTTGGAAGATTTGCATCAAATCCCAATTGGTTAAAGAGTATGCTTGGACTTACCGAAGATGAGAAAAACAAAATTAGTGATAAAACTTTTAAGACACTTCAGCTTGAGCAGATTATTTTTTCTCGTTGGGTACTAGTGATTTACAGATTTGAAAAATCAATGTTTGAAAATCCAGACAGAGACTTAAACTCACTTTGGTGGGAGTTGGTTGAAAAATATCAAGGATTAAAAAAACCTGAAGGTAGGGATGAACCGGACTGGGCATCCAAAATTCACATCGCACTTTATCCGGTCTATTATCAGAATTATATGTTGGGAGAACTTCTTGCGTCTCAACTTTATTTCTTTATAAAAGAAAAAGTTATAAATGATAATTCTAATGAAAAAATATCTTTTATTGGAAAAAAGGAAGTCGGGCAGTATTTAACAAATTTATTCTTTTCATACGGTGCTTTGTTTAGTTGGGATAAGTTAATCAAATCTTCAACAGGCGAGCCATTAAATCCAGAGTATTGGGTTAAGCAATTTGCCAGCTAGCGTTTAATTTAGGTTATTTATAAATCCAACCAGTATGAAAATTTGGCTAAGAAAATATCGTTAGTCTCTGCACTTAATAAATCATCAAAATCTCTACCAAATTCAAAATCTCCAGCATTTTCACTGTTTTGTCTATCATGAGACCAGACTAAATAAAAAATAGACCCCGGTAGAATTTCCCATCTATAAACCAAAGTTCCTCGTAATGATTTAAAATTGAAATCGGGGTTTTCAAATCTAAATTCATCTGCCGGCCCATTATTATCGGGATCAATTATGTATTCATCGTCTTCAGTACTATAACTAACCGTTCCAATCTCCTCATAGTTGTTAAAATCAATAGAAGAAGGACGTGCTAGCTCTTTAAAGTTGGAATAATTCCCAACAGAAATTAAAGGCTGCATGAATAATTGTAAACTCATTTGTGGTGTTATCGTCCAATTAAGTCGAATGTTTGCAGCAATTGTTTCCTGATTAATATCACCGAAAACATATCTTTTATTGTAAGTTTCCGTTGCTAACGGATCACTAAAATTATCAATCCACTGCCGTTTGGAAAATCTTTTTGAATATTCCGGTCCAACTGTTATATTGATTTGTGTGCTTGGTTTCCATTCAATAAATGGTTCAAAGTCAAATGAAGTTTCATTCAAACTATTATTATCATATCCCACATCAAAACCTAAGACAATATTTTTTCTATTATCTGATGAAAATTCAAAACTGATATAATGTTCTGAAGGATTTTTTGATAAAGGTCCGCCGCGCGTTAATGTTTTATTATATTCCTCAAAATTATAACTGGCTTGCATCTCCAAATTGTAATAGTTTAATAATTGAGCAGAACTGAAAATCATAAATCCGTTATTTAATTTATTCCCTTCATAGTCATAGCTTTCAAAATGTGCAGCGTAAATAAACTTTCTTCTAAATATGTTATCAGGTTCATACCATCTGTAACCCAAAACTAAGTGTCCGTTAATTTTATCGGCCATCCATTGAAAGCCTAAATCGCTATTTTCAAATCCCGGAGAAACCGCACCAATTGCTGTATTGAAATAGAAATTACCTTCTTGTTTGTTCAGCATCAATCTTGTGTAATAACCTGAAAGTGTTGTTTGATTAGAATCCAATTTCATATATGTAGCATCCGGTCGCTGAAAATATCTGTATGGTTGTTCCTGAATATTAGCTAATGCTTCTTTTGTTCCGCTTACATTTGAACCGGCCAAATATCCGGTTAGTACATATTTCTTTGCACTATCTAAAAAGGTCCACCCATCGAGCCCATATGTAAAAGCATTTTTTGTAAGATTATTGGAGAGCTCATCAGTTCTTAAATTTCTATTTGTGGAAGTAAACATTAGTCCCAATGATTGACGGCTTTCGTTAAATTCTTTTTGAGTGCTGAGCACACCATAATGAGTAAAAGGTTCAACCTCGTTACTTGTTTTTATTCCATTTAATAGTGTAGTTGCATAGGTTCGTTCTGTAAAAGCACTCAACCCTCCAATTGACCAAGTTTCATCTAGTTTGCCGGTAATTTTCGCAGCGCCCAGAATTCTTGTTTCGCCGGGATAATCTTGAAAATCATTATCTGGTACATTCCCGTGGGGTGATCTTCCAATTCTTCTTGAGTAAAAAAGCTGTGGATTACCAAAATTAAATCCCCAATTATTATTTGCCCCACCTGACCCAAATCTAAATAAATGCTGCCCTTCAATAAAAAAGGGTCTTTTTTCATCAAAGAATGTTTCGAAAGCCGAAAGATTCACGACTGCTGGATCAACTTCTACTTGTCCGAAATCCGGATTAAAGGTTGCATCAAGATTTAAACTGCTTCCCAAACCAATCTTCAAATCAGCCCCCAAGGAAGTCTTGTATTGATTATCTGAATAAAACGGATCATCATTTTCGTGAACAAGGAATTGTGCTTTTTGAACAAAATAAGGTAAAATTTCCAAACGCTGTTTTGGTTTGATTCCATCTAATCCTACCAGATCAGCAAAACGAGAAACAAAACCGCTTTCTGTGCTGGGCACCATAACAAGAAACGAATTTTCATTTCTTCGTTTAATATCTCTATTAAGATTTATCCCCCAAACCATATTCTCAGATTCTTGAAACCTTACTTGTGAAAAAGGAATTTTTATTTCTACCGACCATCCATCATTGTTGATTTTAGTTTTGTAATCCCAAATTCCATCCCAAGAGTCATCCATCCAACCATCATTATAAAGGGTACCGTCTGCAATTGAACCGCCTGGATTTACTGCAAAAAAGTAACCTGTTCTGTCATCATTGTAAGGATCCATATAAATCCATAACCAGTCTGAACTGATAATCTGATCGCGGCGCATTAAGTTCTGATCAATCGTTTGCGGTCTGGAATCAAAGAAATTTGCACTGAAATAAATATTTTCATTATCATAACTTATCCATACTTCAGATTTTTCTGTTGCTGGTTTACCTTCATCCGGAATTTTTTGAATAAATCCAGTTATTGGATCATTTTTATAAACAGATTCATTAAGGATGCCGTCTAATTTTATTCCTTTTGGGGCTTTGTATGCTTGTACTTTTAGCTGATCGGTATTTTTTGCTTGTATTATTTGTGGGAGGATGATAAACGTAAAAATTAAGAAATATTTCTTCATAAGAATCTTTTACTTTAGTAAACGTATTTTATTAAAATATATTGTATTAGATGTATGAAACATCAAAATGTTAGTGAATTTTTGATTATTAATCTAGAGTAAATTATTACCAGTTATTTTCTAAGTAATATTAACTCTTTTTCCTAAAACAACATTCCTCTTTATTCTCATTTCAGGTGCAAATTGTTTGCTTTAAATCACATTATTCGTTTCGATATGCTTCTTATTAGCAATAGAATTTTTTTCAATTAGGAGGAAAAAATAATGAAATACAAAATACTTACATTTATTTTAAGCTTTTTGATCGCAGGTAGTTTATTTGCACAATCTAACACAATCACCTACACATTTATGGTAGAAGGATGTGGTGAAGATGAAGATTTAGTTTTATTCAGCGGAGCAATGCTTGAAGGCGAAAATCTTATTTTTGATGAATATACGTTTCCAAATGATAACTCCAATGCTCAATTTTTGTACAACCTTATGGTTGGTGGAGAGTTAGGATTTCCGGAAACAAGTTTGAATGAAAATATTCACTGTGACATTATGCTTGCCGGATTATGTGATCTTGATTTATCTAATTTAACCGTTGAAGATGATTTACTTAAATTGCTTTATTTAAAAATATTAGTCTCTGGTGAAAATTCCGGGGTTCAAGGTCCAAATGAATATTATTACTTAGAAAATGGTATGGAATCATATTTAAGATTACCTTTAGACAAACTTTCAGGATTCTTAAATTATATCTCCTTCTCAATTGAAGATTTCACACCATTCTATGTTAATCCACAATTAGATCCTGATTTTAATGGTATAAGAAAGGTAGTTGAAGAAGAATTTCTCTCAATTTATTCGCAGCACTTTTCAACAATTGGGGTTGGTTTAAAAGTTGATGATCCAACGAATGTAAATAACTTAAATGTTACACCAGATGAATATGGTTTGGCTCAAAATTATCCGAACCCATTTAATCCTACAACAACAATTAATTATACTTTACCAAATGCAGGATTCACTAAATTATCCGTTTACAACACAATTGGTGAAGAAGTTCAATCTTTAGTTAATGAAAATCAATCAGCGGGTACTTATAGCCTTAATTTTAATGCTTCTGATCTTCCATCGGGATTATATTTTTACTCATTAACTTCTGGTAACTTTACACGAACAAACAAAATGATCCTAATGAAATAGAAATAACATTTAAGAGCAACTATATTTTTTGAGCCGGGTTCTAATCCTAGAATACCGGCTTTTTTATGAGATTTGTCTCGTCCTGAAATAAGTTGACACATTAGGGACTTATTAATGGAAACACAAACCGACACTTCAAAAATCAAGAAAAAGCGAACACAA
>RCND010000304.1_pt1 | contig 27694 bp, 27 predicted proteins | sample 2041351 | NCBI WGS metagenome assembly RCND01 (sample SAMN09708230, study PRJNA481090) | Marine sediment metagenome, whole genome shotgun sequencing project. | biome: marine sediment; feature: ocean; material: sediment; isolation source: Sewage treatment plant 12B marine sediment (STP12B) ... | reverse complement strand
AGGAGTAGCCTTCTGAAGAAGCTCACCTTTTTGCCCTGCTGATAACCCCAGGGCTGGATCATCAGCGACAGCGATTATCGCGAGGCCTTGGAGCACTTTGCGCAGTGCAGGGTCATCACCGCGTAATTCAAACTCTGCGGCTGCACCATCCGAGAGTGAAATAGGTGCCAGTGCTGTATCGGAACCAAGGTAACCTGTTGCTGCATATCCTGCTGGATCATCAAACCATGCCGTCGCAGCGGCTAACATATCATCAACCGTTCCGGCGCCAGCCATCGATACGACGAGGTCGGAAAGTAAAATCTCTGATGAAGCGAGGGCTGTAACATCTGTGGCGGTGCCGGAAAAAAGTGATCTGCCGCCGACGTTTGTGTTTAATGCACTGATAACATCATCAAGCGAACCTTGCGCCTGGGTGATAAGTGCGCTTGAAGCTTCGCCCAAGGCAGAACTTGAAGAAGTGAGGAGCGTATTGCGAAACTCGGTACTCACGTCATTTATCCGAGAAAGCGCATTTTGTACGCCAGCGGCAAACTGGCTTGCTTCGCGGGCGGCCAAATCATAGCCGTTTAACTCTGTTAGACTGCGCTCAATATCAGTGATGTAGGCTGTATTTCCCCCTATGGCTTTACGCACGTCACTGACTTTACCGGACGCCAGTTCCAGCGTGAGGCGTTGGATGTCAGTCTTGAGAGCAGCATTGCGCGACTGCATCGAATAGGATTGGGCTAAGTCACCCAGAGAACCAATTTGCATTTTATAACCTCGTCAGTGTTTCCAGCATTTCATCCGCCGCCTGAATAACACGTGCATTGGCAGCATAGGCTTGCTCAAGGATAAGCAGGTTTTGCAGTTCCTGATCTGTATCGACGCCATCAGATAGCTGTAGCTGTGTGAGTTCTGTCAAACGTGCAGCGGTGAAAGTCATATCTTGTTCTGCGCCACTACGGGTTGAAGCCAATAGGCCAGAAAACGAGGAGAAGAGCGCAGCTGTATCGTGCGGAGCTGTGCTAAAGTCACCTGAAGCAGGAATGCGTTTTACTTCCAAGGCTGCCCGAAGATCATTTAGAAGGGTCGCATCGCCTGCTGGGCCAGGCCCTATTGCACCCATCCCGTCACGCAGACGCCAAATCTCACCGCCTGCAGCAGGATCAACTGATGCATTCAGGGTCAAGCGCCCACTCAGCCCAACTTCATTTGCGGGATCGAATGCTGCGCCTGAATCGGTAAATAGTCCTGGATCACCAGCCCCGCGAGTGGGGTCAAGTGAAGGGTCATCAAAACGCTCAACGAGGTCACGTGCAAGTGCGTCCAGCTGTGTTTGAGCCTGAACACCGTGTGTATCGCGCACGGCAAAGTGCCCTCCCAAGCTGCCCCCGCTTAGGGCACTGATCCGCAAATCTTGACCGTTGAGGCTCAGACCGGAAAGTGTACCCGCTTCAAAAGACTGGAATTCGGTTACAATATTTTTCTGATCGAACCCAACTTGAGCGGCATTCACGTCAAGTAAAATTGCGCCACCTTCCGTGTAAATTGCAATGGCGCCATTATCGCGCGGAATGACGTTTATCGAGACAATTGAGCCGATTGTATCAAGCACAGCTTGCCGCTGATCCAAGAGTGCAGGGCTGCCATTGCTGCGGGACCTCGCTTTCAAGATCTCTACGTTGAGTTTTTCAACCTGCTCCAGCGCGTTGTTCAGTTTGGAGACATCCTGCGCAATTTGGGTGTCTGCATTGGTGCGCATATCCTGAACTTCTCGCGAAGCGCGCCCGATTCCGTCTGCGAGACGTTGCGCATCACTTACACTATTTGCGAGACGTTCAACTGAATCCGGTCTGCTGGCAGCTATGATCAGCCCTTCTTCAAATGTTGCAAGACGCCCGCTGAGTCCCTCAGGATCACCTGCAATACCAGTGACATCTTCAAGGCGGCGAAAGAAATCGACGGCGGTTTGCGTGTTTTGCTGGGCCGCATTCGCGAGGCGTCTGTCGGCCACAACCCCTTCGTTCATTTGGCGGCCAATTCCATCAATACGGACACCGCCAGTTGCCCCATAGCTTAACGTCGAAAGTTCGAGCCCGCGTCGACCATAGCTTGGCGTGAGCGCGTTCGAGATATTGTTTGAAACAATCTCTGTTCCGCGTGCGGCGGCACGCAGTCCCGACACGGCTGCATTCATGGCTCCGGTAATCGACATGGTATCTCCCTTGGTTAGTCAGGGAGGCGCCTACCACGCCCCCCAGCTCCCGATAGATTAACGCTTGATGTTGGTTGTTTCCTGCAACATCTCATCCACGGTCTGGATTACTTTCGCGTTTGAAGAGTAGGCCCGTTGGGTTTGGATCATCGCGGTCAGTTCATTCGCCACATCCGTGGTGGATTCTTCACGAGCGTAACCGACTATATCACCTGTTGGCCCTTGGCTGGCATCCCACAAGAAGAATGAACCACTGTCCACCGAAGGCTGATAGGTTTGGCCATCCAGCGCCACCATCCCGTTCGGGTTTGGTAGGTCTACGAGCGGCACCTGATAGATTGTTCGAGTCACGCCAGTGTCAAACGTGGCATGGACATATCCGTTGCTATCCACATTTACGCTGGTCATGTTCCCCACTGGGGAGCCATCCTTGGTGATCGAAACCGGTGCGAACGTATCTGAAAGTTGTGTAAGCGCATCGCTTTGTCCAATAACGCCAATGTCGATTTCAATCGGGCCACCTGCAACATTTACGATCAAATTGCCTGTTGCATTGTCATATGCACCACCTGTGACGGTTGTGACTGATGCCAGCGTCCCACCAGCCGTGCGATTGTCTTCAAACGTAAGAACATATTCTCCGATAGTGACAGCGGGGTCCACAGAATCGGTTAATGTCATTGTCCATTCGTTAGACGCGCCCGAAGCTGGAACCGTTGGTGTGAAAGTTACATTCACATTCTCCGAAGTACCAAGGTTACCGTAGTATTCGACGGCAAGTTGCTGGGCCTCTCCTGCACTACCTGCAACCGTCCCAGTTGCAGGTAGGTTAATGCCAAGAGTCATACGAGTTGTGGGTTCACCCGTGAGTTGGTTTACATTGATTTGGATAGGCTCCAGCCCCTCATCCGTATCGCGCGAAAAGGTTGGAATTGAACCGTCTGGCTGCGCGGGCCACCCAAGTAGAACGAGACCTGAAGATGTCGTGAGGTATCCTTCTGCATCCGTGGTGAAAGACCCGGTGCTGGTAAGCAACATGTTGGTATCGCCATTCCCTACGTTCAGGTCCGATACACGTCCAACTGGCAGCATTCCGCGGCCGCGTACGGCAAGATCAGTGGCATTTGAGGTCGCAACAAGTGATCCGCCTTGATCAATCTGTCGCGTTGTGTCGGCGCGTACACCGCCAGCTGAGTACCGCCCACCGTTACCGGAAATTACCATAGATTCGAAATTGGTTTCGACCCGTCTGTACCCAAAAGTTGAAGAGTTTGCGATGTTATCCGATATACTGGCTAACCGAGTTGCATTGGATTGAAGCCCTGCAACACCTGCGTTTAGCGAAGATGATATGGTCATAGACACGCCTTTCTGCTTTGCCGATCTGTGCTGGAACAAGGCATAGCCCGACACACTTTAATGTCGGGCTAACAGATAAAATGCAGTCTATTTTCAGCGTTAGGAAACATCCCGCAAAAGCACGATTTCCAATCTGTCGTTGCGTAGCGCCATGGGATTGCGCACAACGTGCTCGCGATCTGCATGGCCTGTGATCCGCTGAATCCGCTCTGGCTTAATGCTACGCCCCTCCATCAGCCGCCGCATTTGCGTGGCGCGTTCTTGGGATAATTCCCAAACAGGGTTTTCCTTCAAAACAAGAGGCCGCGCCCGCACATGCGCGCCGATTGCGATGTCATTGGTCACGGTCTTGCTGATTTGGGAAATCAACGTAGCGAGGTCACGCAAGAGGGGTGTCGGCGTGGCGCTGTCGCCCTCAAATATCTGCAAACGGTCATGGGAATAGATTTCGATCACCAGCCCTTCATCGGTAATGCGGGTCACGATGTGCTCCAACATATTTTCCATCACCTTTGATTCACCGCCATGACCCAACAGCAGTTCATTCAGGCTCTCGAAGGTTTCGTTTTGCGCGTCGGTATCCTCCGCGGTAGCGCCGCGCGCTTTATCTTCTGCCGAAACTCGATTAACCGACGCTCCGGTTCCATTCTGGGACAACGTCTGCTCCGAAAAAATGCTGTCCCCACCAAACGCGCCATTTCCACCGCCAGATTTCTGCACGACGGGAATTGTTGGCGTAAAGTAGTCTGCCAATCCCGACTTTTGTTGTTCCGTCGTCGCATTCAGCAGCCACATCAGCATAAAGAACGCCATCATCGCAGTTACGAAATCTGCATAGGCAACTTTCCAGGCACCACCATGGTGCCCACCTCCTTTGATGACCTTTTTACGCTTAATAATGATTGGTCTGACGTTTGCTTGCGCACTCATACCGACCCCCTCTTTTTCACCCGACCCAAGCAATAGCGGAGGAGGTGTTAGCAAACGGCTAATGCCCGAAACGGTGGTTATCAGTAGGTTAATCTTGCAATCGGTTCCTTTTCGCGGCCACATCAGGGCCATGGACAATTTGATCACCGATAGCCGCTACTCATGGACCCGTCTTGGCCTCACCCTATTGATTGCAACGGTGATCAATGCGGGTATGTGGGCGATGATTGTGATCATGCCTGCGGTTGAGGCAGAGTATGGTGGCAGCCGCGCGATGGCCTCGCTCCCTTACACCTTCACGATGATTGGGTTCGGTACAGGTAACTATGTGCTGGGCCGAGCAGTAGATCGGTTCGGGATTACTTTATCGCTACTGATTGCGGCTGTCCTTACGGCGCTGGGCTATGGCTTGGCGACACTCTCGAGCTCCTTGTTGATGTTGTCATTGGCACAGCTGCTGGTCGGCTTTGCCTCGGCTATCGGGTTTGGTCCTTTGATTGCGGATATCTCGCATTGGTTTGTACGTAGGCGGGGCATTGCTGTGGCCGTGGCTGCGTCTGGAAACTACCTCTCGGGCGCGATCTGGCCAATCCTGTTGGCCAATGTACTTCAGGACAGCGGTTGGCGTGCGGTCTATCTGGTTCTGGCAACTGTGACACTTGCAGTCGTGATCCCGCTTTCCTTCGCATTACGCCGGTCCCTTCCAGACGAGGCGCATGCAGCGGCAGAGCAAGCTTCTGTTCTCAATGCAAAATCGGCAGGTTTGTCGCCTCGCGCCCTGCAATATCTGCTGGGCCTTGCGGGCATCGGATGCTGCGTGGCGATGTCGATGCCGCAGGTTCATATCGTGGCGCTGTGTGTCGGCCTCGGCTACGGGCCTGCTGTTGGTGCACAAATGCTCTCGCTGATGCTATTGGGCGGTGTTGCATCCCGTATCGTTTCGGGACTGCTTGCGGATCGTTTGGGCGGTGTGCGAACGCTTCTAATCGGCTCGATCCTGCAATGTCTGGCGCTCTTTTTGTACCTCCCTGCGGGCGGGATGGTTTCGCTCTATTTGGTGAGCATGGTCTTTGGCCTCAGCCAAGGAGGCATCGTGCCAAGCTATGCGCTCATTGTACGTGAATACATGCCAGCCAAGGAGGCGGGAGCGCGCGTCGGCTTTGTCATAATGGCAACGGTCATGGGCATGGCGCTGGGCGGTTGGCTCTCTGGCGTAATCTATGATGTGAGCGGTTCTTACACGCTGGCCTTCGTCAATGGAATCGTCTGGAATGGTCTGAATATCGCAATCATCCTGTGGCTGATTTCGCGCAGCCGTCCGCGTATCCCAAAAGCGGCGATGGCCTAGACTACCACTTGCGCCGCTTTGCCAATGTCATCTGCTTTTGCCGCTCGCGGAAGCGGTTCTTGTCGTCCTCTGTCGTCTCGTCAATGCAATGATGACAGCTCACGCCCGCCTCATATCCCGCGCGCTCGGTATCTGCGGGGAGAATCGGACGACGGCAGCCGTGGCACAGCAGATGCGGGCCAGGTTTCAGCCCATGCTCCACACTCACACGGTTATCAAAGACAAAGCAGGAGCCGGACCATGTACTCTGAGCGGCAGGTACTTCTTCGAGGTATTTCAGGATGCCACCCTTGAGGTGATAGACATCCTCTACCCCTTGGCCGAGCAGATAGTTGGTGGATTTCTCACAGCGGATACCTCCGGTACAGAACATCGCAATCTTTTTGTTGTGAAATCGATCCTTGTTTGCCTCCCACCACGCAGGAAACTCTCCAAAACTGGCGGTTTGCGGGTCAATCGCGCCGTTAAACGTGCCAATCGCCACCTCATAGTCATTGCGTGTGTCGATCACAGCAACATCATCGCGGGTGATTAGGTCGTTCCAGTCTGCGGCGTCCACATAGTTGCCAACACTGGTGGTCGGGTCCACATCAGGCTGTCCCATGGTCACGATTTCACGCTTGATCTTGACCTTCATCTTGCCAAACGGCGGCTGGCCAGCGTGTGAAATTTTATGTTCTAACTCAGCACAACCGGGCAGGGCGCGTATATGGCCCAGCACAGCATCCACTGCCGCTTGCGACGGCCCTGCGATGGTTCCATTCACCCCTTCGCGCGCGAGCAACAGGGTGCCAGTGATCCCATGCTCCACGCAAAACGTGAGCAACGGCGGCTTCATCGCGTCAGGATCGTCAAATCGGGCGAAATGATAGAGGGCGGCAATGGTATACATGGGATGCCAAATAGGCCGTACAGGGGTTGTTGCGCAAGAGGGGTGCGGGTTAAAACCGTCCCCAAGTTGTATTCATGCAGAAAGATAGCCCCATGCACGCGCTCCTTGTTATCGACGTCCAGAACGATTTTTGCCCCGGTGGCGCACTTGCTGTTGCAGGAGGAGACGAGATCGTCGTGGGCATTAACGCGATCATGGGGGAGTTTGATGCGGTGATCCTCACCCAAGACTGGCATCCGGCGGGTCATTCCTCCTTTGCTTCCGTGCATGCCGATAAGGCTCCTTATGACATGCTTGAGATGCCCTATGGCCCGCAGGTTCTATGGCCTGATCATTGTATCCAAGGGACGGATGGTGCTGCATTTCACCCCTTATTAGAGACTGATCATGCCGACTTAATCATTCGGAAAGGCTATAATCCCGCTATCGATAGCTATTCTGCGTTCTTTGAGAATGACCACGAAACGCCGACCGGTCTTGAAGGCTATCTGCGCACGCGGGGCATCACAGAGGTGACACTGGTTGGCCTCGCACTGGATTTCTGCGTGAACTATTCCGCCGTCGATGCGGCACAGCTTGGTTTTAAAACCCACGTTCGCACAAACCTGTGCCGTGCGATTGATCTCAATGGATCACTGAATGAAGCGAAAAATACGATGTCGGGCGCAGGCGTCACTTTAGACTAACCACTTGCCCCCTCACGCAGCATAGGCCACAAAAACAGCGGCCCTTACGGAGATTGCACAATGGTTGATATCGCCACCCGCGTTTGGAACCACAAATGGAGGATCGACCCGATTGTGCGGTCGCTCATCGACACTGACTTTTACAAGTTATTGATGTGCCAGTCCATTTTCCGCAATAAGCCGGACACGCAAGTCACGTTCAGTCTGATCAATCGATCCAAGCATATCCCGCTGGCCAAGCTGATCGACGAGGGAGAGCTACGCGAGCAACTCGACCATATCCGCACACTAAGCCTGAGCCGTGGCGAATCCACATGGCTGCGCGGCAATACCTTTTACGGCAAGCGCCAGATGTTTCGCCCCGATTTCATGGAGTGGTTCGAGAACCTGCGCCTGCCGCCCTATCACCTTGAGCGGAAGGGCGATCAATACGAGCTGACGTTCGAGGGCAAATGGCATGAGGTCATGCTTTGGGAAATTCCTGCACTGGCCGTCTTGATGGAGCTTCGCGGGCGTGCGGTTTTGGGTAATATGGAGAAGTTTGAACTTCAGGTGCTGTATGCCCGCGCCATGACCCGCGTGTGGGAAAAGGTAGAGGCGTTGCGCGATGTGCCTGACCTGTCGATTGCAGACTTCGGTACGCGCCGCCGCCACAGCTTTCTCTGGCAGGACTGGTGTGTGCAGGCGATGAACGAGGGTCTGGGGGCCAAATTCACGGGAACGTCCAACTGTAAAATCGCTATGAAGCGTGAGCTGGAGGCGATCGGCACCAATGCCCATGAACTACCGATGGTCTATGCCGCCTTGGCCGAGACAGACGAGGAGCTATACCAAGCACCCTATAAGGTGCTCGAGGATTGGCATGACGAGCATGAGGGAAACCTGCGCATCATCTTGCCTGACACTTACGGCACTCAGGGGTTTCTCGACAACGCGCCAGATTGGCTTGCGGGTTGGACCGGCATTCGCATCGACAGTGGCGACCCTGCGACAGCAGCACGGCAAGCGATTGACTGGTGGAAGTCCCGCGGCGAAGACCCGCGTGGCAAACGTATTATTTTCAGTGATGGCCTCGACGTGGCCAAGATCAAGGAACTGCATGCACAGTTCGCTGGCAAGACGGCCATTTCCTTTGGTTGGGGCACGCTGCTCACCAATGATTTCCGCAATCTGGTGCCTGACGATGCCCTCGCGCCCTTCAGCCTTGTTTGCAAAGCGGTGAGCGCGAATGGATCGCCAACGGTCAAGCTGTCGGACAACCCGAACAAGGCGATGGGACCAGCGGACGAGATTGAACGCTACAAACGCGTATTCGATTTGGGCGAGCAAACCGCACAGGAGGTATTTGTATGACCACGACCCATGAGGCCGATGAAGACGCCCGTAACCAAGATATTCTGATCTACATCAACGGGGAGCTGAAGCCGCGCGCCGAGGCAACAGTGTCGGTCTATGACAGTGGTTTCCTGCTGGGCGACGGCATGTGGGAAGGGATGCGGCTCTATAACGGCGTTTGGGCGTTCTTTGACGAGCATATGGACCGCTTCTTCAACTCCTGCAAAGCGGTCTCGCTGGATGTAGGGATGGACAAGGCGGGCATCGCTGAGGCGCTGCGCCTCACGGCTGAGGCCAATAACATGACCACCGATGTGCACTGTCGCCTAATGCTGACACGCGGCGTTAAGGTAAAGCCGTTCCAACATCCTTCATTGTCACGCTCTGGTCCGACCTTGGTCATCATTATGGAACATTCCAAGCCTGTGGAAAAGCTGAGCGCGCAAGGTATCCGCCTTGCTACCGTCCCTCAGGTGCGCGGATTGCCCATGTCGCAGGATGCGAAATACAACAGCCATTCCAAGCTCAACTGTGTCATCGCCTGTCTTCAGGCAGAGCAGGCCGGAGCAGACGAGGCGCTGATGCTCGACCCGCATGGGTTTGTGAACACAACCAACGCCTGCAACTTCTTTATCGTGCGGCGTGGAGAGGTTTGGACCTCGACGGGTGACTACTGCATGAACGGTGTGACGCGGCAAAAGGTGATTGACCTGTGCCGAGCCGACGGAATCCCCGTATTTGAAAAGAACTACTCCCTCTACGAGGCGATTGGCGCGGATGAGGCGTTTCTAACCGGCACATTCGGCGCGCAAACGCTGGTGTCCGAGATCGACGGCAAGCTTATTGGAGATGGTACTCGCCCCGTGACGGAGCGGATCAGGCAGCTTTATAAACAGGCGATAGCCGAGAATATCGCGCGCTAGCCCTTGGCCGAGGCGCGGCGCGTGACAATCCCGGAGCGTATGAACGCCGCAATAAAGATTGCTGTTAGAATCAAGATGATCGTGGGCGCAGGGGCGCTGTCGAGAAAGAAGCTGGCATAGATGCCCAGCACACCTGAGATCATGGTCACGCCGACAGCGATTGGCAGCATGCGCGAGAACTGCTGGGTCAGCAAAAACGCAATCGCTCCGGGTGCGATGAGCAGACCAATAGACAGGATAATCCCGACCGCCGAGAGTGTCGCCACAATTGTGAGCGAGATCAGCGCGAGCAATCCATAGTGCAACCAGCCCACGCGCAACCCTACCGCCTGTGCCTGAATCGGGTCAAAGGCGTGCAGCATTAGATCGCGCTGCTTGGAAATAACGATCACTGCTACGAACAACGAGATGAGGCCAGCTGTCCACAGATCAGCGCTCCCCACGCCCAGCATGTTGCCGAACAGAATGTGATCGAGGTGCATATCGGTGCTGATCTTTGTGTACATCACGATGCCAAAACCGAACATGCCGGAAAAAACAATGCCCATCACCGTATCTTGTTTCACGCGGCTGTTTTCGGACAGAAATCCAGTGGCCAGCGCACAGAACATACCCGCACAAAATGCTCCGATGATGAGCGGGATACCCAGGACATAGGCCGCTACAACACCCGGCAGGACCGCATGGCTGATCGCATCGCCCATCAGCGACCACCCTTTGAGCACCAGATAGCACGACAGCAAACTGGTCGGTACCGAGATCATAAGCATTATGAAAAAAGCGTTCTGCATAAACGCAAACTGGAACGGCTGGAGCAATGTGTCGATCATGGCAGCAATGCCTCGCGTGCCCTGCGCCGTGCAGAGAGGTAGCCATGTTTGGGCGCAAATACGAAAGCAATCAGGAAGATCACAGTTTGCAAGCTCACGATAATGCCACCCGTGGCCCCGTCGACGAAAAAGCTGAGGTAGGCGCCGAAGAATGAGGTGAGCGCGCCAATCGCTACGCTGACGACCAAAAGGCGCGGAAAGCGATCAGTGAGCAGGTAAGCTGTCGCCCCCGGTGTCACCACCATCGCAATAACAAGAAACGCGCCAACCGTTTGCAATGCGGCTACGCAGGAGGCCGATAACAACATGAAGAATACCACTTTGAGCAGGTCAGGTTTCAAGCCGATGGAGCGGGCGTGGTTCTCGTCAAAGAAGGTGACCATCAAGTCCTTCCATTTTGCCAGCAGCACGGCCAGAGTGACAAACCCGATAATCGCAAGTTGCAGCGTGTCAGAGGGCGTGATGGCAAGGATATTGCCCATGGTAATGGTTTGTACCGAGACGGACGTGGGCGATAGCGACACCATGAACAAGCCCAACCCGAAGAAGGAGGTGAAGATCAGGCCGATGATAGTGTCTTCCTTGAGCCCCGAGCGCTGGCTGAGAAACAGCATTGCACCAGCGGCCAACCCCCCGGCCGCAAAGGCTCCCAAAGCAAAGGGTAGCCCCAGCATATAGGCACCCGCCACACCGGGCACGATGGAATGGCTCAGCGCGTCGCCAATCAGCGACCAGCCTTTGAGCATGAGATAAGCGGACAGGAAGGCGCAGACACCGCCCACCAGTGCGCTCACCCACATTGCGTTGAACATATAGCCGTAGGTGAAAGGCAGCAGGAGTGTCTCTATCACTTGGCCTCTTCCTTTTGGGTCTCGTCAGCATAAACGACAAAGGGGCGTTCATCATCGGTAATTACGCGGATGGTACGGGCATCATCATCATCATGGAGGTCCGCGCCGCCAATGACGAAGTGGCGCAGGACACCACCAAACGCGAGTTCGAGGTTGTCATGCGTAAACGTCTGCTCCGTCGTGCCATAGGCGATCACGGTTTCTTTGACCAAGACAGTGCGGTCGCAAAACTCCGGCACCGATCCAAGGTTGTGGGTCGATACAAGCATCACCCGCCCCTCGTCGCGCATTTCGCGCAACAGATCGATAATCTGGTCCTCGGTCTGGACATCGACGCCGGTGAATGGCTCATCCAGCAGGATTACCTTACCCTCTTGTGCCAAGGCGCGGGCAAGAAACACCCGCTTGCGCTGGCCGCCGGACAACTCCCCGATCTGGCGGTGGCGGAATTCAGTCATGTTTACACGTTTCAGGGCATCGCTCACTGCCGCATGATCGGCTGCTTTCGGGCGCCGAAAGAACCCCATGTGACCATAGCGACCCATCATCACAACATCCTCAACCAGCACAGGGAAGGACCAATCGACCTCCTCCGACTGGGGAACATAGGCCACAATATTGCGCTTCAACGCCTCTTTGACAGGGAGGCCAAGCACGGTGATCTCACCCTTGGCAGCAGGAACAAATCCCATAATCGCCTTGAATAGGGTCGATTTTCCCGCCCCGTTTACACCAACCAGCGCTGTAATAGTTCCTGTGGGAATCTCAAATGTCGCATCGCGCAGGGCAATATGCCCGTTGCGGTAGGTGACGGTTACATCGCGTGCAGAGATGCCTTCGCTCATTCGGTGAGACCCTTAACAATCGTCTCGGATGTGACGCGCAGCAGGTCCAGATAGCTTGGCACCGGGCCGTCCACTTCCGTAAGGCTGTCTACATAAAGGACGCCACCGTATTCAGCGCCTGTCTCTCGTGCAACCTGCTTGGCTGGTGCCTGAGACACGGTAGATTCGCAGAACACGGCGGGGATGTTATTCTCCCGCACGGTATCAATCACTTTACGCACCTGTTGCGGCGTCCCTTGCTGGTCCGCATTCATCGGCCAGAGGTACAGCTCCTTCATCCCGAAATCGCGGATAAGATAACTAAAGGCCCCCTCGCAGGTTGTGAGCCAGCGTTGCTCCTCTGGCAGGGCGATGATGGCATCGCGCAGAGGTTCAATCGCAGCGCTAATCTGGGCCTTATAGGCATCGGCATTGGTGCGATATATATCTGCGTTATCGGGGTCATGGGTGATGAACGCGTCGCGAATGTTGTCCACATAGATCAGCGCATTGTTCAGACCCATCCACGCATGCGGGTTCGGCTTGCCGTCATATTCGCCCTCGGTAATGCTCATCGGTTCGATCCCGTCGGTGAGCGTGGCAGAGGGTACATCGCTCAAATTGGACAGAAACTGCTCAAACCACAGCTCGAGGTTCAGGCCATTCCACAGGATCAAGTCAGCGCCCTGTGCACGGATGATATCACGCGGGGTGGGGGAGTATCCGTGAATTTCCGCACCCGGTTTTGTGATGCTTTCCACAATCGCTGCATCCCCTGCCACATTGCGTGCCATATCGGCTATGACGGTAAAGGTAGTCACGGCTTTGAACTTGTCCTGCGCAATCGCGGCAGTGCTGATCAGCGAGAAGGCGCAAGCGGCGGCGAGAATCTTTGAAGAGCTGGCAAACTTGGACATGGTCGGATTCATCCTATTACATTGCATTTTCAGAATGCTTATGAGAACTATTCACAACTGTAAATAAGAATGATAACGACTTTCAAAGATAGTGAGTTGATGCGAAAATAGGGTGGGAATTATGGTTAGCGAGACTGATAGAACCGAAAAAATGACTGCCGCCCTGCGTAAAGCGGGAATTCGCGTTACACGCCAGCGTATCGCATTGCTGGGCGTATTGGCAGATGCCGATGATCACCCCGACGCTGTCGAGCTGCATGAACGAGCAAAACGCATCGAGCCGACGGTCTCGCTTGCTACAGTGTACCGCACATTGTCCGTGCTTGAAGAGGGGGGCGTCGTACATCGCCATTCCTTCGAGGGCGGTGGCGCACGGTTCGAGACGTCCCATGAGGAGCACCACGATCACATTCTAGACGTAGATACGGGCGAGGTGCTTGAATTCCAGTCCGACAAAATCGAACAACTCCAAGACGAAATTGCGCGCGAATTGGGGTATGAGGTCGTGCATCACCGATTAGAGCTCTATTGCCGCAAGAAGCGCTAGGCGCGGTTGAGCCGCCGTTCGCGCCAGACGATCAGCAGACCACTGGCAAGGATGAGCAGCGCACCTGGGAAAAGTTCATCCCATGGAGCTTCATCAAAGAAGAACCAGCCGAGCAAGAACGCGAGGGGAATCCCGAAGTAGTTGAACGGTGCCAAATTGCTCTGCTCTGCCATGCGGTAGGCCATGATGAGAAGCAGCACCGCCGAGCCGCCAAAGCCACCCATCGCGATAAGCCACCAGATGTCAGTCGCCTGATCCAACGGTGTGAACCCACCCGTGACGAGCGCGAGAATGATCGCCCCAAACAAGGCCACAATACTGGAATACAGATTAATGAGGGGTGTTGGTACATCCCCGTCCATCATGCGTGCGGTCACCCCGACAAGCGCATAACACATCGCAGCGCCTAAAGGCAGCAAAGCGGCAGGTGAAAACGTATCGGAACCCGGCCTCACAATCCAGACCACGCCAATAAATCCCAGCAAAACAGCGCTCCACCTGATCCACCCCACCTTCTCCGCCAACAGAACTGTGGCAAGGGCCACGGCAAAGAGCGAGTTTGCGTAAGTGATCGTCGAGGCTGTGGCGAAGGTTAGCAGCCCCAGTGACAGATAAAACGAAAACTGTGCAAACGTTAGGATCACTCCACGGGCAAGGGCCAAGCGCCATTGACGTAACTTCCAAACGCGCCCCTTTGCGTGCCAGTCTTTGGACGCATACAGCACAATCAGGGACGGGATGAGACCAAACGTATTGCGGTAAGCAGACAGCTCAGCCGCGCCGTACCGCGGTGAAAGATGCTTGATGATCAATCCCATCGCATCAAACAGCGTCAGTGCGCAAAGCAGCAATAGAACAGCTGTAAAAGTGCGATCGGTTTTCATTGCGCCATGATGTGCGTTTGGGGGTGCATTGACCAGAAAGGAAGTTCCTTAATGAACTATTACTGCCGAATTTTTTTGCACGAGCGCTTTCGACTCTGCATCTTTTAAGGAGCAACAGTGTCTTTGCGTGTTTGAATTGTTGATAACAGCTACGCCGAATGACGCTTCCGGCAGGATAAGTCAAAAACATCATCGGCTCTGATGATGAGAATAAGATTGATGAGAACCGAAGTGAAAGCCGACTCCGCCAATCGTACAGCGGCTCTTGCGCCTGCATTTTCGCTTGCGCCAGAAGTGCCAGGCATTGCTGCTGCGGATATTACTGCGCGGCAGCTTTGGTGGTTTGCTACGGTCGCATCAGCGGGCATCGCAATGTGGCTCTTTGCTTTTGGCCGTACTTGGCCGCTTTGGAGCGTTGCAGTAATCCTTCTTGCAGCACCGCATTTGATTGGGGCGCCACAGCCTTACACAATTGCCGGACCGGTACCATCTGAAATCGCCGAATTTTTTGCTGCACATCCCCTTGGTGTGGGTCCTGTCACGTGGGTAATCCTAGGGCGTTTCGCCGCCTATTTTTTGGATAAAGAGCAAAGGCGACAATTCTGAGGAGGCCGCCATGCGCACATTGATGATATTCGCAATTGGTCTTGTCTTTGGCGCTAGTGGCGGTGTGGTTGTTACCGCCTCAAACAGCGTCGTACTCAATGAGCATGATAATAGTGCCGCCGGGCGGCATGTTGACATGGATCACTCCGCGATGAGTCATGAAAAAATGGACCATGCAGCTATCGGTCAAGAGGGCAATGGATCATGCTATGTCTCATGACGATTTCCTAGGAATCGAAGCCGCATCAGTGCCCAAGCTGAACATCAAAGTGATCAAAGATCGGATGGCATGCTACAACCTCCAAGTTGCCATTGAAGGGAACGCGCATCTTTATGCAAACGGAGTCAAGTTCGGCCGCCTTCATAGCGAGTGGATGCACCTCGACGCGCTCCCAAGCGGTGAAATCCTAATCGAAGTATCGCTCAACAAAAATGAACACCGCCCGTTGGTTTTGGTTGGCACGCCAGTCGTGCAAATACGATGATCACCGTGGAGTAACCGGTCCAAGTGAACCGAAGGCTCGCCAAAGCGATACGCTCAGTCAAGAAATACGCTTCTTTAGCTTTTAATGAACTTTATCCCATATCATCCGCGAAACGCGGTCGTGGTTAATCGGGATCAACCTTCCCGCGCATCGCTTTCACTTCGCCCCGCACCTTTTTAGCTTTCAGGCGCCGCTTTTTGGACCCAAGTGTCGGGCGTGTCGCAATCCGCCTCTTCGGTGGCGCAAGTGCCTTTTGGATCAGCTCTTTGAGACGCGCGCGCACCAAATCGCGATTGCGGGCTTGGCTACGGGTTTCGTCACATTGCAGGACAAGCGCCCCCTCATTTGTCCAGCGCCGTCCCGCGAGGCGTCTAAGCCTGTTCTTTACCGGAACAGGAAGGGAGGGTGAGGTCGCCGCTTCAAACCTCAGCTCGACGGCAGACGACACCTTATTCACGTTCTGCCCACCAGGACCAGAAGCCCGCATAAAGCTCTCGGTGAGTTCCCAATCTTGAATGATGATCGTATCGGTGATGTGCAACATGGTGCAGATCATAGCGTGCAATAGCCCAAGGTGAAGGCCCGATGCTCAAAGATACGAAAAGGGCCGCCCTGAAACAGAACGGCCCAATCGAATTGTTTAGGAGGTGGGATCGGTAAGACCGATGGTCCGCTCCGGATTTAAGTAAACTAGGGGCTGCCCTAGCAAACGACCTCCAAAGTTGTTCCGACACCTTTCTCCAGCACATTTCTAATCACTAGATCACCTCCTTTACATTTGTTGAACTCACTTCGAAGTTGGCACAACTTCATCAAAACGCAAAGTGTTTTCTGAGATCGCTACCCTCGGTCCGGCTGATGGCTTATTCTGTGACGCGCAGTCGCGCAGTGATGATCCTGAACGGCACCAGCGCTATTAACGCCAGCGTCAGTTTTACCGCCCAATCAGCTATGGCTAGTGAAACCCAAAGCGGTGCCTCGGGGCCTGTGCCAAGGATGGGCATGATCTCGGACGCCCATGAGACATCAGTGCCCGCATGAATGAACGAGAGTGATCCCGAAAAGGCGATGGAAAAGAAGATTACCGTATCAACTGTGCTCCCGATGAGCGTCGAAACAAGCGGTGCCTTCCACCATTTGCCATCGCGCAGCGCGGCAAAGATGCCGACGTCCAGCATTTGTGCAGTTAGGAAGGCAAGGCCGGATCCGATTGCAATGCGCACGGTAACCAATGGGCCAAATTCGCCCATGATCTGGGTTCCGATAAGTGAGCAGAGGAGGCCCACAACAAAGCCCGCCAGCACCACGCGGCGCGCAGCCGCTGTGCCGTAAACGCGGTTCATGATGTCGGTCACAAGAAAGGCCAGTGGGTACGTAAATGCACCCCAGGTTAGCCAGTTCCCATAGAGAAATTGAACAAGAATGTTGGAAGCCACAACGATGGCGGCCATGGCAATGATGCCAGGAAGATGTGTGCGTGTCATAATATAAACCGTTTTGTGCAAGGGTGCGGCGACTTGGCCTGCGGATATCGCAGACAGATTTTCTATATGGCGCTTCGGACGCGGCTGCAACCCTATTCACGGACAAGGTATTCAACGATCTGGTTGCGTTGGATGCGGAGAAAATTGTCATCCGATATCATTGTGAGGTGCATTTGGCCGCTCGCATCCTCCCAAACGCTGATCCCTTCAAGATTGTCATAACGCGCAGGGATCGTTGTAAGCAGAACGTATTCACGCGCTTTGCGAGGGTCGAGCACAAACAGACGCACACGACTGCGAAAGCCGAGCGGGGTCACGGTGCGCTCCAACAGCCACAGCCGCCCCTTCGCGTCGATATCTGCGCCGACAGGTACGAAAGGACCGCGCTGAGGGATGCGCGCATTTACCCGCCACTGACCGTCCGAGTAGGTATAAAGCAAAAAGGGCTGCCCATTTTCAGGGGCCGCTTCGGTTAGCGCGTATAGCGTCCCGTCGGGTCCGATTGCCAACGCTTCAACGCCCGAATTCTCTCCCATCGTATCTTGAAACGGAAGATTGATCTGGCCGCGGGTGCGCCCTGTCGCAAGGTCGACTTTCATGATCCGGTGGCGATGCTCAAAAGACACATAAGCGCTGCCATCATGCCCAATCGCGAGACCTTCTGCATCGCTGGCCTTCTTTGGCAAACGGCCACCAGATGAGTTACCCAGCCGTTTGACGTTCTGTACAGCAACACCAACCAGGCGCCCGTTAGAGCGTTGGAGCGACGCCTCCAGCAGATGACCACGATCACTGATTACGGTCATTTGCGTGCCCTGACCGCCAACCTCAATTCCCGACCAGCCGCCAAACCATGGCGCATCAATCTTCCAGCGCATGGTACCATTAGACTGCAGTGAGGGCTCAGCCGATGCGCTTGCGCACAGGCAGATCAGGGCTACCGTCAGTCGTATCAATTTGAATCGAGAACGGATTTACACTGTGCCGGGAGGTCGGCCAAAACGAGTTCGCGGCGCGGTTTTGGCTTTGTCTTGGGTTTTGACTGTGGCTTTGGCTTCGCCTTTGGTGGATTAAGAATGTTCGCCTGCCATTCGCGCGCATCGTCACACCCATCGCCGCGTGGGGGTGGGTTCTGATCACGACAGCTAGCCGCCCCCTTGGGGCAGGCGAGGCGAATATGGAAATGGTAATGGTGCCCGTACCATGGGCGAATTTTGTTGAGGTACGCGCGGTTGCCACGCTCATCATCGCACATTTGAACCTTTGCGCCGGGGAACACAAAAATACGCGCAACGCGCGGGTCCTTAGCTGCTGCTTTGATGATCTCATGGTGGGGCCGCGTCCACGAATTATTCACATAGGCACCACTCGCACGGCGGGTCGAGATCGAGGAGATGTTCTCACGTTGTTTGCGCGTCAGGCTCAAAGAATTGGGCGGCAACATCCAGATGTCAGCGTCCAGCCCAATTTGGTGACTGCGGTGTCCCGTCAGCATCGGACCGCCACGAGGCTGACTCATATCGCCGATGTACAGACCATTCCAACCGGGCTGTTGAGCGGCAAACTGGCTCAGCTTGGTGACCATATCAATCAGCTCGGGGTGGCCCCAGTTGCGGCCGCGTGAAAGCCGCATCGCCTGCCATGTGGGACCGGATTCGGCTAGCTGCATTCCTCCTGCCAAGCACCCTTTTGCGTAGCTTCCGAAGGGGGCAGGGGATTGGCCAGTGCCAGAGGATTTGGTCCCGAACAGTTTTTTCGCCTGAACATTTGCCAGCGGTCCGGCTAACTCACCAATGGTGGGCAGTTCGGCCTTCTGAGCTTTGGAGCCGCTGATATCACGCGCGCCGCCACAGCTTGCGGCGAGCATGCCCAAAGCAGCGATAGTCAGGAGTTTTCTAATCTTCATTTGGAGAAGTCCCCTTTTGGTTTCACCCAGATTAACAGAATGAGTCCTATGATGAACAGCCCCACAACCGGACTAACGCCCAAACGCTGGCTGCCTGTGACTTGACTTGTAAACGCGATGAGAGCGGGCGCCAAAAACGAGGTAGCCTTACCTGACAGCGCGTAAAGGCCGAAACCTTCAGTAATCCGCTCAGGGTTCGCCTGCCGCGTGAGCATGTTGCGCGACGATGCTTGGAGTGCGCCGCCCGCCGCACCAATCATCGCACCTGCGATAAAGAACGTAATATCGGGCAGTGCAGAGCCTTCAGCAATCGGGATCCCGAGAATCGATGTGGGCGTGATCATCACGACCAGCAACGCGACGCAGGTGAGTGTCACAACGCAAAATACAATCACGGGCATAGGCCCAAAGCGGCGGTCCATGCGCCCCGAAATCCAGCATGCGATGGCGCCCGAAATTGCCGCGATAATGCCGAATATACCCACTTGCGTGATCGACCAGCCTAATACGCCAAGCGCGTAGATGCCGCCAAAAGTGTACATTCCGTTGAGGGCGTCCCGGTAGAACATCGAGGAGCCAAGATACACCATCAGCGACGGATGCTGCGGCAGTCCTTTGAGCGTTGTCATTAGATCACGGAGGCTTTTCGAGATTGGCAAGCGGCTCGCACCTGTTTGAAGCGTATCGCGGGTGTAAAGAAAGAAGGGAACCATAAAGACCGCAAACCAGACCGCAGCAAGCGGTCCAACAATGCGGGTGTCGGCCTTTGTTGCGGTATCAAGCCCGAACAGCGGTTCAAGCCCGACGAGCGTTCTTCCGCTTGGCGTTGCTTGAAACAGTGCGATCATGATGGCCAAGGCCAACACGCCGCCGACATACCCAAAACCCCATCCAGAGCCAGAAATGCGCCCTAGCTCTGCGGGGTCATCGTCCAGATCAGGCAGATAGGAATTTGTGAAAATTGTCGCAAATTCCATCCCGATGAGGCCGATGCCAAAGAAGAACAGCGCCCATACGATCGAGAAATCTTGTGGTGCGGTCCACCATAGCGCGCCCGAACCTACAAAATACATAATCGAAAAGAGCCATATCCAAGGCAGCTTGCGTCCTGAGTTATCAGCGATCGCGCCAAGGACGGGGGCCAAAACCGCGATGCAAATTCCTGCAGCAGCAAGCCCCCACCCCCAATAGGCCTGAGCCTGCGCACGCGCAGCACCGTCGGCCATGCCCTCTGCGATCAGATTAGCGGTCACTGTGCCGGTGAAATACGGCCCGAAGATGAATGTAAGTAGCAGTGTGTTATACGGCTGGCTGGCCCAATCAAAAAAGTACCAGCCCCAGATACGCTTGCGCTTTGACACCACTGACATTCAACATTCTCCCCGTTTGGATCATGATAGAACAGGCCGCATGAGTTCGTGCAAGAAGTGCTTTTTCTGCGGGACCTTTTCAGTCCTGCATTGGTGGCCAAGGGCGCGCACTTTCGGCGCGGGTCCAGTGGGCAATCCATTCGGGCATATCCGGGGAAGCGGCGTCTTTTCCCAAGGCGGACAATACCCTTGCGGTACCGATGATCCCGTTCTCATCTGTCACAGCAGAGCGGTACAGAACATGGCTTGCACATTCTCCATCGCGTTTCCACATGGACTGCTCGATATAGATAAATTTGTCATCCCAGCAGACGGCCCGGCTACGCACTTCAAATCGCTCAAAGCCACGGATGCGCCGGCGGAACCTTACATGGGAGCCAGCCATCGTTAAGCCCCATCGCTCACGTTTGAGAACCGCCACTAGACCCCCGCGCTGGGCCATCGCAATGCGCCCCAAATCATACAGTGTCAAAGCGCGCCCGTTATTAAGCTCCAAGAAAATATCGAGATCCTGCGGCCAGCAAATATGCTGTGACACATGAACGTCTGTCAGGTTTTCGAGCGGAGGCTGGCGGCTGGCCAAAGTGACATCTTTAATGAGGCGGAAGAAGGGAAACACGGCAGGACTCCTTTGGCCATTGAATTGACGCATCGAAGCGCTGCGTCAACCACGAACCTCGCGGCACCCTTGTCCTTTTTGCACAGCAAGCTTAACTGCGTCCTACACGCTTTGAAAAAGGACGACCGCCTGTGACCTCAATCTTTATGATTCTGATGCTTTTGCTGAACATCTTGTGGTTTTTCATCATCGCCCATGTGGTGATGTCCTGGCTGATCAATTTTCAAGTACTCAACACGCGCCAGCCGTTGGTTGCGCAAATCTGGTACGGTATTAATCGTTTGTTAGAGCCGATTTATGCCCCGATCCGCCGAGTGCTGCCCAATATGGGCGGCCTTGATCTTGCCCCGCTGGCCGTGCTGATCGGTGTGGCCATTGCGCGGATTGTTCTGACCAACAACGCGGCGCTGTTTTACTAAGGCCACAACATTTCTGGCGTTAAAAAGGGGCGCATCGGGCTGACAAGCTCTTGCCCCTCACCGATTGATATGTGACTCTGAAAAAGCTGATTTCCCAACACTCAGGTTTTCTTATGTCCGGCGCTGCCCCGCTGCTAAAAGATGTATTCGGCTTTGACGGGTTTCGCCCCGGACAAGAAGAGATCGTGGAGGCCGTGACCGCAGGGGAAAACGTGCTGGCCATAATGCCCACGGGTGGCGGGAAATCCCTGTGCTTTCAGCTCCCTGCGCTGATGCGAGAAGGGGTCACTGTTGTGATCTCGCCCCTCATCGCCCTAATGCGTGATCAGGTCCGCGCTTTACAGGAATTGGGTGTGGGTGCCGGTGCGCTAACCTCCGGTAATACCCCCGAAGAAACGGATGCGGTTTGGGAAGGGCTTGAGGCGGGTACGCTCAAACTTCTCTATATGGCGCCTGAACGGCTCGCCGCTGGTTCGGTCATGGGGATGCTCAAGCGTGTAGGCGTTAAGATGATCGCGGTGGATGAAGCGCACTGCGTCAGCCAATGGGGCCATGATTTCCGCCCTGATTATTTGCGTATCGGCGAGTTGAAGCGTGCTTTGGACGTGCCGCTTGCCGCCTTTACCGCCACTGCGGACGCGGAAACACGCGACGAGATTATTCAAAAACTGTTTGAGGGCACTCCGCCGCGTAGCTTTTTGGGCGGCTTTGACCGACCTAATATCCATCTGATGTTTGCTGCGAAAAACTCACCGCGCAATCAAATTCTGAACTTCGCCGCCGCGCGGCGTGGCCAATCCGGCATCGTTTATTGTGGCACGCGGGCCAAGACGGAAGGCATCGCAAAGGCACTTAACGATGCGGGGCAAACCGCGATCCACTACCACGGTGGTATGGAAGCGGAGGATCGCCGGATTGCGGAGCGGAAGTTTCAACAAGAAGACGGGCTGATCGTGGCAGCGACAGTTGCGTTTGGGATGGGTATCGACAAACCCGACATCCGTTGGGTTGCCCATGCCGACCTGCCCAAAAGCATCGAATCTTACTATCAGGAGATCGGTCGTGCAGGTCGTGATGGTGCACCAGCCGAGACATTGACGTTGTTTGGGCCCGAAGACATCCGCCTGCGCCGCACCCAGATTGATGAGGGGTTGGCCCCGCCAGAACGGCGCGCGGCGGATCATGGCCGTCTCAATGCGCTGTTGGGATTGGCCGAGGCACTAGAATGTCGCCGCAAAACTCTGCTGGGGTATTTTGACGAGAGCGAGGTCACCTGTGGCCGCTGTGATCTGTGCGACAATCCTGTCGATACGTTTGATGGCACAACGGCGGTGCGCAAGGCGCTATCTGCCATGCTGCGCACAGAGGAATGGTTTGGCGCGGGCCATCTGATTGATATTCTTCTGGGCAACGAGACGGATAAGGTTAAACAGCGTGGTCACCAATCCTTGCCCACTTACGGTGTCGGGACCGAGTATTCCAAACCGGAATGGCAGGCCGTGTTTCGCCAAATGATGGGCCGTGATCTGGTTCGACCTGACCCGACCCGCCACGGCGCACTGCGCATGACCGATGCGGCCCTGCCCATCCTGCGGGATGAAGCAAAGATTACTCTGCGCCGCGACAGCATAAAGGCGGCGGGCACTTCTCGACGCCCGGCGGTGAAGGCCATGGTGAACGAAGAAGATGCGCCATTGCTCAGCGCGCTCAAAGCCAAGCGGCGCGGTCTGGCGGAAGCTGCAAAAGTGCCTGCCTATATTATCTTCACCGACCGCACCTTGATCGAGATGGCCGAAACGCGGCCTGCCAACCTTGACCAGATGGCAGGTGTAAGCGGTATTGGAGCCAAAAAGCTAGAGAGCTACGGTGCCGCATTTCTGGAGGTGATCAACGGTGAGGCCGAGATGATGCACCCTCAACGGCGCAAGCTGGCAGGGCGCGGTGCTGGTGATCTCTATGATCAACTATTGGAAACACAGGCGCAGCTTTCACGCGGTGCACTGGGCACGGAAAAGCCGCTCAGTTGCTCCGCCTCTCTGTTGGCGAAGGTCGCGCAACTGCACAACGCCGATGCAGGCTCGATTGAGCGGGTATTGGGCGACAAACGGGCCGAGCGTTTTGGCGCTGCATTTCTGGACGTGCTGCGGGGCGCGGACTAGTTACTGATCTAGGATAAAGAGGAGCGGATATGCTTGTTGTGATTTCACCTGCGAAAAAGCTGGACTGGGCCGAACGTGATGTGGCTGCGTCCACACCTGATTTTCTGGATGACGCGGGCACGCTGGTTGAAGCCGCGCGCGAGCTGAGCGTGGGCGATCTGAAATCGTTGATGTCGCTTAGTGAGAACCTTGCCACACTGAACCGTGACCGTTTCCAGTCGTATGTCGAGGCACCAAACACCGATCTGACACGCCCTGCCGCATTGGCCTTTGCGGGTGATACCTATCAGGGATTGGAAGCTGGCACCCTCGACGCAGACGAGATGGAGTTTGCCCAGGACCATCTGCGCATCCTTTCAGGGCTGTACGGTGTGTTGCGCCCGCTTGACGCGATCCAGCCGTACCGCCTGGAAATGGGCAGCAGGCTAAAAACCGAACGCGGTAAGAATCTGTATGAATATTGGGGCAGCGCATTGTCCGAAGCACTCAACACGCAGGCAAAGTCGACAGGCAGCGACATTTTGGTGAACTGTGCCAGTCAGGAGTACTTTGGCGCTGTTGATCTAAAGGCGCTCAAACTACGTGTGATCACGCCGCAATTCATGGAAGACAAGGGTGATGGCAAAGGTCCAAAAATTGTCAGCTTTTACGCCAAGAAAGCGCGCGGCGCGATGGCGCGATTTGTGATGCAAAAGCGGATTGATACGGCAGATGGTATCCTCGATTTCGACGTGGGCGGATACCAACACATGCCGGAGCTGTCCAAACCGGACGCACCGGTGTTTTTGCGCCCCTATCCCGCGTCCTGAATCTCGCTCTCCTTGAGAGGTTCGGTTCCGGCGGGCTGGGCAAGCATCACGTGCTCCTCAATCTTGGCGCGGCGCAGTGGCTTGGTCAGGTAGTGATCCAGCCCCGCTTGCAGGATTGATTTGTCATCATCGGGCATTGCATGCGCTGTCATAGCTACAATCGGGATATGGCCGCCGATGTGCGCCTCAATCTCGCGTATTTTCTGGGTTGCTTGCTTGCCGTCCATGCGGGGCATGGAGATGTCCATGAAGACCAGATCGGGCTTGAATGATTGGTACATTTCTACTGCTTCCTCTCCGTTGGCTGCAAACTCCAGCGTGATATTGAGGGCTTTTATCATCTTGCTAAACACAAGCTGGTTGGTCCGGTTATCTTCTGCAGCGAGTACCCGCATTTTGCGGAGCTTCTCCGGAAGCTCAGATTTCTGACCAACAGGAGAAATCTTCTCTAAGGCGCTAAACAGAGCGTTGCGTGGCAATGGCTTTTGCAGCATTCCGGTAAAGGTGGAAGAAAGTGGGCTTTCCTTCACACCGACCAAATTCGAGCTTAGCAATAACAAAGGCACACTGCTGCCCCGCTCTTTCAGACCTTCCGCGAGGGTGAGCGCATTCACGTTGGGCAATTTGTGATCAGTCAAAATTAGATCAACAGTATCATCTAACGCTGCCAGTGCCGCTGCGGTATTTGCAACACCAACCGTCTGCAAACGAAGTTGTGCGAGCTGCCGCTCCAATATCGCGCGGTTGGCGGGCATGTCATCGACAACCATCACGCGCCGCATTTGACGCGGCAAGGTAGGATAAGCGGTGTCAATCTCGCCATTCGCCTGCATCTGCATCTTGAAGCCAAAGCAGGAGCCAACCCCCTCCTCGGAAGTGACCCAGATTTCGCCTTTCATCAGCTCGACCAACCGCTTGGTAATCGTGAGGCCGAGTCCGGTGCCATCGAACTGCCGGTTCCGCTCGTTCTCAACCTGGTTGAATTCGCCAAAGATGTGATCAGTCATATGTGCGGGGATGCCGATACCCGTATCTTCAACTGCGATGTGAACCGTTACGCAGCCTATTGTCGCGTCGGCAACGCCTGTCACACGAATTAGAACATGCCCATGGGTCGTAAATTTGACCGCGTTTCCAATAAGGTTAGTGAGGACCTGCCGGACACGCCCCGCATCTCCCATCAGATCGGTTGGTAGGAACAGATCGTAATCGAGTAACAGCTCCAACCCTTTTTCGCGGGCCATCGGTTGCAGCAACATGATGACCTCCTGACAGGCGCGCTCAAGGTCAAACGGCGCAGTTGTCAGTTCGAGACGGTTCGCCTCGATCTTGGAATAATCCAGAACGTCGTTGATGATCACCAAAAGCGCTTCGCCAGAGTTCTTGATCGTCTGGACATAAAGCCGCTGCTCTTCACTTAGCAGCGTATCGTCCAACAGCTCCGCCATGCCAACGACGCCATTCATCGGGGTGCGGATTTCGTGGCTCATATTGGCAAGGAACGCTGACTTTGCACGGTTTGCAGATTCAGCAAGTTCACGCGCAGCGTCCAGTTCACGCTGATATTTCACAGTTGTCGATATATCGAGACCGAGGGAGACGACATCCCCACCCGGGCCGCGCTGGTCGATCATCTTAATGTAGCTACCATTCCACAGCTGAATCACCTCTGGCTCGGGATGACGCATCTGAAAACGGGTGAGCATGCGCTGCCGCCATGCCGTAGGTTCCATCCCGCCCAGATCGACAATCCCTTCATCCGTAAGGGCCTGAAGGATGGTCACGAAATTGACCCCCGTCTGAATGACTTCAAGCCCCTCGAAAACTGCCAGATAGGCTTGGTTTGCCATGATCAGCCGGTTGTCACCGTCAAAGAATGCAAACCCGTCCTTGATTGTCTCAATGGAATGCCACAATCGCCGCTCAACCACGGCGATCTTTTCTTGTGCTGCAGTCAGGTCTGATTTGACCTTCCTATTCTCCGCGCCCATGCTCTCCATCAGCGCGCGCGTATCCACAATCTCATCGCTCAGCTCGCGCGTATTGCGGCCAAGTTTGCGGTTCGCTGCAAACAGCTCTGCTTTCTTCAGCTCTAGCATTCGTTCTGCCGCCAAACGACCTCGCCGCTCTTCGGTGAGTTTTTGCTGTAAGCTCATCCATTCCTCATTGATCGCGCAGTGTAGCCCCCTTTTGCGGCACTGCGGGTAAAGATGGTCTTAAAACCAACAACCTTGCCTGCGCCCGTCACCGCATGGCACTCTGGGAGCATTATATTAAGAGGATTCTGTTATGCGTATTTTGATGTGGATTGTGGGTATGGCGTTCTGGCTGGCCGCCTGTGTCACTGGTGCATTAGCGCAGCAAGCCATGCCAGAGCATCGGTACATCTACAGCAGGGATGTAGATTTCTATGGGGCCGATCTGGTGCCCCAATTTGAGACGACACGCGAAGCTTGCGCGCGGGCGTGCTCTGCCCAATCCGAATGTGCTGCATTCACCTTTAACAGCCGCTCAAATGCGTGTTTTCCGAAAGCTGCCATAACCCAAGAACAATTCTTCGAGGGGGCCATATCAGCGCGGAAAACTCGGACAAGTCCGCAGGTTCAATCGTTGGCTGAAGCGCGTCAGAACAGCCTTGGATTCTTGAAACAAGCCGATTGGAGCGCCGCCAAAGCACTGGTTGAGACCAATGCAGAGCGGAATCCGCTGAATGGTGCATCGGCGTCTGACATCATCGCGGCGCTGGATGCGGCAATCGGGCGTAGTGACGTGGGCGCAGCTGCGCGCTGGGCGGGTCAAGTTGTTGCTTTGACGGACAGTGGTGATCTGTGGGCGCGTATGGCGTGGTTGGGGCTGCGACCGCGTGGCGACACCGCTCGCGACCTTGCGCGGCGTCTTTCCGGAGAAGCGCTCCCCGCTGCAATAAATGCCTACCTGCGCGCCCAGACGAAGACGGAGCAGGTTACCGCGCTTGATCTTATGGCCCGCGCCTTTGAGGTGAACGGCAGGGCGCGCGAGATGATCGCACCATTGCGCCTTGCCACAACGCTTGAGACACGTCCGGAACTCGCGGTGGCACTGGATAAGGCAATTGGTAAATATGGTTTCCGCATCACCAACACCCGCGTTGATAATAACAGCGCGCGTCCGCGCATCTGTGTTGAATTCTCCGAAAAGCTGGCTACGGCGGGAACAGATTATGACCCTTTCGTACGCTTGGAGGATCCAAAGCTTGTGGTTGAGGCGGACAGTCAAACTCTGTGCATTGACGGCGTAACATTTGGCACCCGCTACACAGCGACTTTCCGCGC
>RCND010000303.1_pt1 | contig 27700 bp, 18 predicted proteins | sample 2041351 | NCBI WGS metagenome assembly RCND01 (sample SAMN09708230, study PRJNA481090) | Marine sediment metagenome, whole genome shotgun sequencing project. | biome: marine sediment; feature: ocean; material: sediment; isolation source: Sewage treatment plant 12B marine sediment (STP12B) ... | reverse complement strand
GGGCACCCTACAAATTAATGTGATATGCCAGTAAAAATTAGATTACAGAGACACGGTAAAAAAGGAAAACCATTCTATTGGGTAGTTGCAGCAGATGCAAGAGCGAAAAGAGATGGTAAATTTTTAGAAAAATTAGGTATCTACAATCCTAATACCAACCCAGCTACTATTGAACTAAACGTTGAAAATGCTGTAACATGGTTACAGAACGGTGCACAACCTACAGATACAGCTAGAGCAATTCTTTCTTATAAAGGTGTGCTTTTGAAGCATCATTTATTAGGTGGCCTGCGAAAAGGAGCGTTAACTGAGGAGCAAGTAGAAGAGAAATTCAATGCTTGGTTAGCAGAGAAAGATGCTTCTGTTTCTGCTAAAGTGGGAGGATTAGATAAAGAGAAAGCTGAAGCTAGGTCTAAAGCATTACAAGCTGAAAAAGAGGTAAATGAAAAGAGGGCTGCTGAAGCTGCCGCTGCTGCATTACCAGAAACTCCAGAAGTAGAAGAAAGTGCTGCGGAAGAAGTGGAAGCTGTTGAAGCTGCCGCTGAGCCTGAAACTGTTGTTGAAGAAGCAGAGACTCCAACTCCTGAAGTTGAAAATGCAGAAGCAGCTCCCGTAAAGGAGAAAGAAGTTGTAGAAGCGCCTTCTGTAAAGGAAGTAGTGGAGAAAGTGGAAGAGGAAGTTAAGCCAGCTGACGCCGGAGACAAGAAATAAATAGAAAACGATGCGTAAGGAAGATTGTTTCTACTTAGGCAGAGTTGTTTCTAAATATAGTTTTAAGGGAGAGGTATTAGTAAAGTTAGATACCGATGACCCCGAAATATATCAAAATCTGGAATCAGTGTTCGTTTCTTTAGGAAACAACCTGGTTCCATTTTTTATTGATAGATGTCGGCTGCACAAATCCGACTTGTTACGTATAGATTTTGAAGAGGTAAAAACAGAATCCGATGCGGACCGTATCATGAGGTCAGCGCTTTATTTGCCGCTTGCCATGCTTCCCAAGCTAAAGGGGGACAAGTTCTACTTTCATGAAGTTATCGGTTTTACGCTTATGGATTCCGTCCATGGAGACATCGGAATCATACAGAGTGTAAACGATAGCACAGCACAATCACTTTTTGAGGTGCAAAAGGGGGAAAAACAACTACTTATTCCCATAACCGACGAAATCATTACCAAAGTAGATCGGAATAATAAAACCATAGCGGTAACGACACCAGAAGGGCTAGTTGCTTTGTATTTGGATTCCTAGATTCAATTTTATAGTCCTTTAGGTGTTGTTAATTGGACTATCTAGGGGCTGCACTTCCTATTGGTTTTAATACACTATTTCATATAAGTTAACACAGCACATAATTGTATGGATACAGTGTATGCCTAGCTACAAATAGTGTGATTGTTGTTAGAATATAGAATTTTTATTTTTGTCTGAGGCGAGCTCAAAGTATTGCAACGCATCATTATTATTTCCAACTAAGATTCCTTTTTTAGTACCAACAGTTATGATTGCTATTCGTTTTGCATCATTAGCAGCATAAAAACCGATTTCTGCACCGCGTTTAGCTGCAAAGCTACCTTTGCCGTTGCCAAGTAGCAGTAGACCCGTACCAGCGTCATTTCTTGGCGTTTCTATTTCTGATACATATAGGTTTTCAACTGCAAGTACATCTAGGAATCCGTCCCCATTGAAATCTTGTACTAGCATATCATTGATGTTGGATAGCTGGGCGAATGCTGGAAGTGGTGAGACTTGAAATTTCCCATCTCCTAAATTCTCTATATAAGCCGAAGCAAAGGTATCTGTCTTATAGTGAAGCGCATTTTTGAGCAGATCTTCTCCATACACATCTTCAAGTTCTAAGGATGCGAAAACATCATATTTTTTAATTTTATCCTTTAAGCCAGGGATTTGTTGCGAGGAACAGGAAAACCCACGAAGCGGGTAGTGCTTTTCATTATTGTAGTAGCCTAAAACGATATCTCCATTGCCATTAGCGTCAAAGTCGTTGTAGTAAATATCAAAGGGCTTTTCTGAACTTGTTTTGTATTTGTAGTTGCCACCAAGGTTTCCAGCAATGAAATCCATATCACCATCGTTATCAAAATCGCCTTGTTCCAAGCTGAACCACCATCCTTTTGTCTTCTCTAGCGATGGTATTTTTGTTTGTGTCAATTGTCCGTTTTCATTGTTAAAAACGGTAATTGCCATCCATTCACCAATTAAAATAAGGTCAAGGTCTTTATCGTTATCGTAATCGGACCAAACGGCATCTGTTACCATTCCAATACTTTTTAACTCGTTTGCCAACGTTTGTGTCTGGTTTGTTAACTGTCCGTTGTCATTTACAAGTAAGGAGCTAGCCGTTGGATTAGGATATTGGTGGGGTAGATGTCTCCCGCCTATGAAGAGGTCTACGTCTCCGTCATTATCATAGTCTCCCGCTTTTACCACGGATCCACTAACTCTGTCTCCATTAAGGATAGCACCCTTTTTAAACCTCCCTGAGCCATCGTTGAGGTACAAACGGTCTGTATAATGGAAATCGTTCTTAGGGTAGGCATTTCCTCCGCTAACCACATATAGGTCTTTATATCCGTCTCCGTTGATGTCTACAAAAAGGGCATCCATATCTTCATAGGCTTTTTCCTTGTTCCAAAATGCACCTTCAGTCGCTTTAAAAACACCTTCCCTGTTTTGGATGAATAGGGTAGGACTTTGTCCTGCGGCACCTCCAGCATAGATATCTTCTAGACCATCATTATTAATATCACCTACGGCAATAGCTGGACCAAATTGCGACATTTTATGGGGTAGTAGAATTTGCTTTTCAAAATCGTCGAATGTATTTTCTTGATGTGTAAAGGAAGCTGTAAAGCTATCAGTCGCATTTTTGAATAGGACAGGTGTGGCCTGTGCCAAGAGGTTTTCGGTGCCCGTAGTGGCATCGTTCATTGCTAATTGTAGTAGTTGATTAGCGGCAATATCTTTTTGTACGGTACTTTTTCCATTAGGCCATTGTACTACAATACTGTCTATTTGGCTAGTATTACCAAGACCAAAATGTACCAAAGGTTCACTAGTGGAATAAATGCCCCTAACGTTTGTAGTCTCTTGTGTTTGTGTGCCCTCTGCCGTGTGTACTTGAATTCGTGTACCAAACACAGGTTTGTTGTCCCTATCTGTTAGGTGTACCCTTAGATAATTGTTGTTGTCTAAGCTTTCAGAATTATTTCTGTAGATAAAAGCTTCCGCATTAATATTGTTGACCACCAAATCCAAATCGCCATCATTGTCTAGATCGGCATAGGCAGAACCGTTGGAAAAAGAATCTTCTACCAAGCCCCAATCTTCAGACGTTTTATTGAATTGCAGGTCGCCCATATTTTTGTAGGCATAGTTTTTTAAGGGCTGTGATGGCATCATGTTTACTGCCTTGTCCAAATCAACAATATCCCAAATACTGTTGATGCTTCCCCCATCCGGATTTTTGGACAAATAGTTCATCCTAGTTGTATTGATGTAGTTGGCAATCTTTTTGTCTGCATCGGTATTTCTAATATCGCGCAAAAGACCGTTAGTAACATAAGTGTCTTTTAGTCCATCGTTATCAAAATCAGCAACTAAGTTAGACCAGCTCCAATCGGTAGCCGCCATGCCGGAGTATTGGGCAACGTTACTAAATGTTTCATTACCATTGTTAAGTTGTAAGGTATTGTACATGTACTGAAATCCGCCGCCTTCATCAACAACGTCCCAAAAAGAATTGATGTCCATTCCGCTCATATTGGATTTTAGACGAAAGTTGTCCTCCGAAACCATATCTAAAACAAAAATATCTAATAGCCCATCGTTGTTAATGTCTGCTACATCTACACCCATACTATAGAAAGAAGTTTGTTTTAAAGATTTTTTCTCCATGCTAGAGAACGTGCCGTCCTGATTGTTCATGAATAAAAAATCTGGCGCATTAAAATCGTTGGCTACATATAGGTCTGTCCAGCCATCATTGTTTAGGTCACTTGCCGAAACGGCGTTAGGAAATCCTGTACGTTCTATGCCAGAGCTTTTGGTTACATCAGTAAAAGTAGTTCCTAGGTTCTTATAAAGTCTAAGGGTATATTCTGGTCGTAATAAGTTGTCGGCTGTAAAGTATTGTGAAAGACTGCCTGGATTTGGTGGTTGTGTAAGTAATAACAAATCTAAAAGACCATCCTTGTCATAATCTAAGAAGGTTGCATGTCTAGTACGTTGGTCGTTAGCTATATTATAGGCTTCTGCCTTTTCTTCAAAAGTGCCATCCCCTTTATTGATGTATAACAAGTTCTTTCTCCATTCTGAATTTTCATCATACAATTCTCTACTAACGTAGATGTCTACGTATCCATCGTTGTTGATATCTGCCACGGTTACACCGGTAGACCATCCTTCACTATCTAAAATACCGGCTGCTTCGGTATGATCCTCATAGACTAAGTTTCCTTTATTAAGATATAGTTTATCTGGCACCGTATTTCCAGCAAAAAATAAATCTTGTAATCCGTCATTGTTGAAGTCGCCAACACCAACACCGGCTCCGCCATAAAAATTGGCATATAAAAAGATATTTTTATCCGTATCGTCTTTTACAGTATTAACGAAATCAATCCCCGTTTGTGAGGATGGCATCAATGTAAAACGTTTTTGTGTAGTTTTTTGGATTTCTTGTTCTGAGTTACAAGACCAAAGTAAGGCAATGGATAGAAATGTGGAAAAGTGATGTAGTTTCATCTCTTAACTTTTATTTAGTTTGAAGGTCAATTTATTTTTGGCCTATAGCAATGTAAGTAATTTATGTAGCTATGTGATGATAGAATTAGTATGCACAAATGTTATTGTTACTATAGAAGCAACAAGATACTATTTTAAACAAAAAAATAAAGGAGAGTTGCCTCTCCTTTATAATCTCAATTAAAACTAACTCAAACTTTATAGTACTAATATATAAAGTATCTTAAATGTTATTGAACATCCCACCAAACTCTTGTAGTCAAGATATCTGGACCTTGATTTGCAACAGCTTCTTCGAAATTAGCTGCGTTAACAGCAGATTCGTTTTGATTGTAAGTAAGTCTTCTTGGAATAGTTCCACCAGTTTCATTACCGGGGAAGTTTACAGGAACCAAAGTTGGAAATCCAGTTCTTCTCCAGTTAGCGAAGGTTTCATATTCATTAAGGAATGTTGCTGCCCAGTATTGGGTGGCTAGCTGTTCTATGGCATTTGCCGCATCATAAGGGTTATCCCCTAAATATGTAGCAATAGCTGCATCATCAATGGCTGCATCAGCACTCCACAATGTTAATTGCTTCATAGCTGCGGTAACTCCATTATTGTAATGAGTTGCTGCATCACCACCTATACCCCAACGAACGTTAGCTTCTGCAAGCATGAATTCTACCTCAGCGTAGGTTTGGAAAACCATAGGTGCTTCAAAAGCTGCTAAAATAGTTCTGTTTGGCTCTGCGTAAGCATCCGTATTGTCCTCACCAGTCATTTCCAACAACATTGCGTTGTTTAATCCGTTAGGAAAACCAATTAAATCTGCGGGAACTGTACTACCATCTCCTCTTCTAGCTGCAAGTATTGGAAGTCTTGGGTCATTACCGTTTTGTAAAAAGTCTATGAAGGTTTTTGCCATTCTTGGATTACCATCAGCATCAAATACTTCGGAGATTCCGTTACGGTTGTTAGAATCATGCTGAAGATAAAATATATCCTCATTAGAAGTCATAACACCACCAGCAATAGCTTTGGTTACCCAAGCCTGTGATGCAGTAGGATCTACTTTGATTAATCTGAAGCCTAAACGTAGCATTAAAGAATTCGCTAGTCTTTTCCATTTGGCTTGGTCTCCACCATACATAACATCAGCAGCTCCAAAACCGGAAGTTCCACTGCTTAATGCGGCCGCAGATTCTTCTAGCTCTTTTAGCATGTCAGGATAGATTTCGCTCTGTTTGTCATACTTAGGAAGGAAAATACCTTCAATAACCGCTTTACCTGCTTCGCTATAAGGAACGTCACCGTGAAGATCAGTAAGTCTAGAAAAAGCAAATACACGCAAAATTCGAACGATAGCCTTCATTTCTTCTGGCGCCTCTTCGTTGTCCAGTTGAAATTTTAGGTCTTCTACAGTTTTTATTGCATTCCCGTAGTACCTGTCAATTAAAGAAGATGCATACCCTCTGTTCCAGGTATATTTATCACCATCCCAGTATCCGGCCGTTGTTGCAATGTGTTGCATCATGGTAGATTGGTAAATCATACCGGCCCTCCAGTTGTCATACCGTTGACTAGAAATAAATTTCTGTACTGCGGTTAACTTGTTTGCCGCTGCAATTTGTGGCGCTCTCGTAGGATTGACGTTTAATTCTTCAAATCCGTCATCACAGGCGCCGATTACTAGCGCCATCATTAATAATAGAATTACTTTTTTCATGCTTTTTTTTTTAAAATTTTAAACTAATACTCATACCGTAATTTCTTGATGAAGGTACACCAAAATATTCTAAACCTTGAGAGTTACCAACAGCATACGCACTTTCTGGGTCAATATTATCTATGCTTCTATAGATATAGAACAAATTGGAAGCAATAAAGGAAATATTCACATTGGTAAGGAATACATTTTCTAATGTCTTTTGTGGTAAAGAATACCCAATACTAATCTGTCTGAACTTAACATAATCGGAATCTTCTACAAATTCTTCAGCAATGTTGCTGATTCTTCCCCAATAGCTCTGTAGATTTTCTGGTGCAACAGTTGTAGTAAACGGTAAATCTGTAGCATTATCTATACCAGATACAACTAAACCATTTTCTCTTCCTTCTAGTGTCTTTTTATGCAGTCCATTACCGTAAAGCAAGGTGTTGGTTCCTGAAAAAACTTGACCACCAAACTTACCGTCGATTAACATATTAAGGTTGAAGTTCTTATAAGTGAACGAATTGGTAAAACCTAAAGTTAATGGAGGTACACCCTCACCTAAAATTTTACGTTCCCCTTCAACTGCTCTAGGTACACCTTCGGCATCAATGTCATATTTAATAGCACCGTTAGCATCTCTTTCGTAAGATACACCTACAATAGTACCATATCTTTCACCTACTTTGTGTGTTATTCTAACGTTCCTTGTACGTGGCTCATCTAAGTTAACATCGGAGTCACTATCATCAGTAGCAACAACAAGTCCTTCGTTATATGCTCCGTTCAAAGTAACGTTCCAGCTAAAGTCTTGCGTTCTAATTGGAGTACCACTAATTAAGGCTTCAAAACCTTTGTTAGATACTTTACCAAGATTGGCACTGGCGCCGCCATAACCTGACGATCCAGAGGTAGCAACATTTACAATGTCATTCGTTGTCTCATTGTTATAGTACGCAAGGTCAAAGGATAACCTATTCTTAAACATACGTAAGTCCAAACCAATTTCGAATTCATTTTTACTGAAAGCAACTAGATTTGCATTTGGTACGCTACCGTTACTAATTCTACCTGTAGGCTGTCCTTGTAATGGATTACCAAAAATCCCATAAGTTAATCCTAACTGATAAGGGGCTTGTGCACCACCAGCAACTTCAGAATAACCACCTCTTAGTTTTAAGAAATCTATAGAGGCTGGCATTTCAAATGCCTCAGATAACACTAAACTCGCGTTTACCGATGGGTAAAAGTCGCTGTTTGGTGTAGTTTTTCCTGGAAAGGATAAGGTAGAGAACCAGTCATTTCTTCCAGTAAACGTTACATAGGCCCAACGGTCATAAGAAAGTTCTAAAGAACCATATATAGATCCAATTTCTCTTTCACTAAGAGAGCGCGATCTTGATTGTTGTACTGTATTTCCTATATCTTCTAATCCTGGAACAATAAATTCGCCGCCACCAAGGCTAAGAACTTCACTTTTTATACTGTTAGAGTTAGCACCAATCAAAGCAGAAAAGGCAAATTTATCCGTAATATCCTTTGCAGCTGCAAGGATGATATCTGCATCTACTTGATTAGTTCTTCTCTCCTGTTCGTTAATACTTCCTTGGGGTTGAAACCCTGTGCCAAAAGGAGTTACTCCGGTTCTTCTGATTACATCGTTATCAATACCCATACGTCCTGTAAGCGATAACCAATCTGTAAACTCATAACGCAAAGAGGTAGAAGCTATAATTCTATTTCTCTTGTCTTCATTTCTAAAACTAAAAGCAGCAAAATAAGGATTAGTTACAAAGGTGTTGTCTGTAAACTGACGTTCAGCACCATTCTCGTCTGCGCCTGGGTCCATATCAAATACATTAAGGTTTCCAGGAAGAAGCCCTACGGAAAAGTTAGCATTACCCGGACTATCTGATAATCTAGGTCTGTTTTTTACTTTTTCAATGATGTATTTTGCATTTACTTGTTGGGTTAATTTTTTACCCAAAACAGCAGTGGTATTTAAAGAAAATGATTTTCTGTTGAATCCAGCATTTGGCACTACATCTTCGTTGTCCAAATTCGAGGCAGAGAATCTATATGTTAAATTTTCTGCTGCATCTGTAAGCGCTACCGTGTTAATAAAGGTAGTACCTGTTCTGTAGAACTTGTCCATATTGTTTCCAGTATAGGAGTAAGGTCTAGATTCGCCATCCCATTGAGGTACAGAGGAACCATCAAAAGCTGGTCCCCAAGAATTGAATCCTGCTTCTCTAGCTCCGTTTGTATTTGCAGGTTTAGCACCTAAAAGACCTTGTCCGTAATCTGTTTGGTAATCTTGTAAGGAAGTATCTACACGGTCAAATGTTACCTGACTGCTAAATTCTACGCCAAAACCTTCTTGTCCTTTACCTGATTTAGTAGTAACTATAATTACACCACCAGATGCACGTGATCCGTATAATGCGGATGCTGCACCACCTTTAAGTACAGAGATAGATTCGATATCATCTGGATTTAAACTGGAAATACCATCACCACCATCGGATCCACCCCATAAACTTGCGGAGCCGTTGTTGCCGTTACTGATAGGAATACCATCTACAATGTATAAAGGTTGGTTGCCGCCAGATAGCGAACTAGAACCTCTAATAATAACCCTACTAGAACCTGCGGCACCAGTAGAATTTTGTGAGATGTTTACACCAGCAATCTTACCTTGTAGGGAGTTGATAGCGTTTGGTGTTTTGATTGTTGCGATTTCTTCTCCGCCAACTTGCGTTAAAGAATATCCTAATGCCTTGGTTTCTTTTCGAATACCAAGAGCAGTTACAACAACTTCATCCAACTCGCTTGCACCATCTGCAAGTGAGATGTCAACGGTAGATTGGCCGCTAACAGCAACCTCGTTGGCTTCGTAACCAAGAGATGAAAATACTAATGTTGCGTTGCTTCCTACATTAATGGTGTAATTTCCATCAAAATCAGTTGATGTTCCATTGGAAGTTCCTTTTTCAACAACGTTGACACCTGGGAGTGGTATGCCAGAACTATCTGACACCGTACCGGATACCGTGCTGTTTTGCGCCACTACTCCTTGAAAAAAGAGTAAAGCCGCAAGAGTCAAAAAACTAAAGATTTTTTTGTTCATAAATGTTGAGTTAAGTTAGTCGTTAATTAATTGTGAATTCTTTAACAGATTTAAAAATGCTGACTTACTGTCTAATGGTAAAAGTTATTCGACTAATAACAGCCTAGAAAAGCTAAAGGACCTGTTTGCGAAAACGTTTTAGTTAAATTTATGTTATTAAAGCACAAGTTACGCTTTTTATTAAAACTGTTTTGAAGTTGTGTTTGGGAGTTAGTTGCACCATAAATATACTATGCTGTTCGCCTATAATTACCTTTATATTTACCTAATAAACCTTAGTAATTGAAATTATGATCAAAGCCGGTCTTCGCTTCTAAATTTCGTATAACAGGATTCTTTCTTAAAACTATTTTTTGGGTTTTAAGTGAAACTCAATGGTCTCTGAGCTTAATAACTCTTTATGGGTCACAAAGAAGCTAGGAAGCTTCTTGTTTCCAATTGTTATTTTGGAGATAGTTCCGTTGCCAGACTTAAGTATTACAAGTTTGTCTTTGTCATAGTACGTGTTGTCTAGATGCACCGTAATTTTATCAAAACTGGGTGTGGTTAAAGCATATATAGGATTTCCCGGGTTTATGGGATAGATACCCATCATTGAAAAAACGGCCCAGGCACTCATGGTTCCTGTATCATCGTTGCCAGGTAGGCCTGCTGGTTTGTTTTGATAATATTTAGATAAGAGTTCTTGTACTTTTAGTTGTGTTTTGTATTCCTGTCCTTCAACGTAGTTAAAGAGATACGGGTACATAATATCTGGTTCATTGGCCATATCGTACTGTCCGGTATCGAACACTTTTTCCAATTGGGCCACAAAAGGTTTCCTACCACCCATAAGTTTAATAAGGCCGGGAATATCATGTGGCGCCATAAAAGTGTATTGCCAAGCGTTCCCTTCTATAAAACCTAGGTTTTTTGTAAAGTTTGCCCCGTCATTAGGGTCATAAGGAGTCACCCAGCTGCCATCTCCGTTTTTTGGCCTCAATAAATTCAGGTTTTTGTCAAACAGCTTTCTGTAGGATAGTGAACGCTTGGAAAAGCGGGCATAGTCCTCTTTTTTGTTCAATGTTTTGGCCAGTTGCGCTATAGCATAATCACTAATATTATATTCCTGCGTGGTGGAGACTGAACCACTGCTTGTAGTTGTGGTGGTAAGATAGCCTTTGTTTATATAATCTTCCAATCCAGGTCTTAGTGGGTTATTTGCCAGTTGGTCAGCACTTTTAACCATAGCACTATACGCCTTTTCAATATCAAAATCCCGTATTCCTTTTAAATAGGTGTCAGCGATAATGATGCCAGCCGGGTCCCCTACCATAGTGGTGGTTTCCGTGGCGTTCAGTTCCCATTTGGGCAGCCAACCGGACTCATCATAAATACGCAACATACTTTTTATCATATCCGATTGTTGCTTGGGATATACTAAGGTCATTAATTGGTGTAAATTTCTATAGGTGTCCCACAAGGAGAAAACGGTGTACCGGGTTCCACTGGTTTTCAGGGTTTCCCTAGTTCCCATTTTTGGATATTCCCCGTTTGCATCGTTCAATGTACTAGGATGAATCAAGGTATGGTATAAGGCGGTGTAGAACTTTATTTTGTTTTCTTGAGAATCTCCTTCCACTTCAATCTTGGCTAAATGTGCGTTCCAATCTTGTTGTGTTTTTTTTAAAATAGCATCAAAAGAGAGGTCACCTGTTTCTTTTTTTAAGTTTTCACGAGCATTTTCTATGCTTACATACGAAATCCCAACACGCATTTCTACGCTAGTAGGTACTTCAAAACGATATCTCATGTAGGTGCCAATGCTATCTCCTACCACTTCCTGTCTAAAACCTTTTTTTATTTGGGCTTTTCCATTGTAGCCTTTCATCCATTCAGATTCCGCCCCTTCCGTTTTAGTTGATTTCTTCCAAACACCATATTCGTTTGCTGGTTTTGAGAATTGGGCTACAAAGAATACCGGATATGCCTCTGCTGGTTTATAGTAGCAAAAGGAACCTACAGTGCGCATACCTTCAATTTCGGTGGAGGAAACAATGCGCGTCCTTGCGCCTTGCTCGTTGGTAAGACCTAGGCCCAAATTTAGTAGAATGTTAGCGTCGCCTTTGGGAAAGGTGTACCTGCTTATCCCTACTCTGGTAGATGCTGTAGCTTCTACCAATACGTTGTATTTGTCTAGAGTGTTTGTATAATAGCCAGCTTTGGAAACTTCCTTGGAATAGGTGGATCCGTATTTTAGAGGGTCTATTTCCAGTTCCCCCGTGGTAGGCATCGCTAAGATGACGCCAAGTTCTGGACAGCCAACTCCACTTAAGTTCACATGGCTATATCCCGTAAGGAATTTATTTTCATGGACATAAGGGGTAGATAGCCATCTACTATCTTTTTCCAAAGGCAAATTTTCTGGACCTGAGACATTGAAAGGTGAAACGTTGGCCATTCCCCTTACGGCTATAGGTCCGGGATTGGTAGTGCCGTAGTTTGAAGTGCCTATTAAAGGGTTAACATATTGGATGTAATCTTTGGTTTGCGATTGTAACTGTACTTGGTAAAGCCCAAAACAGGAGAAAAGCAGTACGAGTTGGATGGTATTGGCAGCTGACTTCATAGATTAAAATTTTCGCTTTAAGCTTAAAGAATAGGGTACATCTTGTTTGTCTGAGGCCCAATTCTTGTTTGGTGTAGGTATCATATCAAAGTATAGGTCACCGCCTTTTTGGAGATCATCAAAATTCAAATAAGTTTTGGTGTGCTCCGTGCCGTTGAGTTGGGCTGAGTTGATGTAGAAATTGTCCTTGGAATTATTTGGTGCGTTTATGGTAAAGGAATTTCCGTTATCTAAATTAATAGTTGCTTTTTTAAACAAGGGACTGCCTATAACATATTGGTTTACCCCGGGGGTCACTGGATAAAATCCTAATGCGCTAAATACGTACCAAGCTGAAGTTTGGCCATTATCTTCATCACCGCAATACCCATCCGGTACTGCTGCATAAAGTTTAGTGAGTACTTCGCGTATTTTTTCTTGGGTCTTATGGGATTTGTTTACATAATTATAGAGATAGATCATATGCTGTATAGGCTGGTTGCCATGTGCATAATTTCCCATATTCATGATTTGCATTTCTCTAATTTCGTGTATCGTAAAACCATAGTAGGAATTATCGAAATCTGGTGGCATATTAAATACGGAATCTAGCTGGTCCTCGAAGCCTTTGTCCCCTCCCATTAACTCAACAAGGCCGTTAATATCGTGAAAGACAGACCAGGTGTAATGTAGGCTGTTACCTTCTGTAAAGGCATCTCCCCATTTAAGTGGGTTGAACGGACTTTGAAATTTACCGTCCTTGTTCTTGCCCCTCATCCATTTGGTGCTTGGGTCAAAAAGGTTTTTATAATTTAGGCTACGTTTATAAAAGGTATCTGCTAGTTGGGTATCGCCCAGTTTCTCTGCCATTCTGGCGATGGTAAAATCCGCATAGGCATACTCTAATGTTCTTGCTGCATTTTCATTGATGCCAACATCATAAGGTACGTAACCTAATTTGTTATAGTAGTCTATTCCCTCCCGTCCTACGGACCGGATGGTATTTCCATTTTCTGTGGGCCGGTTGGTAGCCGTTTCTGCATTTTTTACCATGGCCTCTAAAAGCAAGTCTTGATTTTTGAGATTAATACCTTTTAGATATGCATCTACAATAATAGGAGCAGAATTGGAGCCTATCATACAATCTCTATGGCCTGGACTTGCCCATTCCGGTAACCATCCAGATTCTTTGTAGGTATTAGCGAGTCCCTCCATAATGTTGGAATTTAACTCGGGGTAGACCATGTTGAAAAAAGGAAAAACAGCTCTGAATGTATCCCAAAACCCATTATCAGTAAACATATAACCCGGTAACACTTCCCCGTTGTAAGGACTGTAATGTACAATTTCATTGTTTTTGTCTAACTCATATATTTTTCTTGGAAAAAGAAGAACGCGATAAAGACAAGAATAAAAGGTTCTAATATTGTCTATGTTATCATCTTCAATTATAATTTTGCTAAGTTCTTTTTCCCAGACATTTGTAGCCTTTTCAAGTGTTTCGTCAAAGGAGTCGGTTCCTATTTCCCTATCCAAATTAAGTTGAGCTTGCTCAGGACTAATAAATGAGGAGGCTACTTTTACGTGAATTTGCGCTCCTCTTTCTGTATTAAAACCAACAATAGCACCCACATGTTCTCCCTTGTTTTCTAGCGTATCAGGATTTAGAGTCCAGTTATCTCCCCAAGTGCTAGAAATTTCAAAATCGGCATCAAACTCAGCAACAAAATAGTTATAAAAATTCTCCGGTACACCACCGCTATTATTCCTACAATACCCAATAATTTTACGTTCTTCGGGAATAATTTTTACCATGGAGCCTTTAAAAAAACCATCAAGTAGGATATAGGAACTATCTTTTGGGAAGGTGAATCTAAAATGTGCAGCCCTTTCTGTTGGGGTTACCTCAATTTCGGTATCATAATCTGCCAAATATGTTTTATAGTAATTGGGTTTTACGATTTCTGCCTTATGGGAAAACCACGAGGCACGTTCATCTTCTTGAAATTTAAGTTCACCCGTTACCGCCATTAGTGAAAAAGCAGCGTAATCGTTTATCCAAGGACTGGGCTGGTGCGTCTGTTTAATACCGCGTATTTTATTTTCGTCGTATTTATAAGTCCAGCCGTCTCCCATTTTGGAGGTCATTGGAGTCCAAAAATTCATTCCCCAAGGGGTGGCAATAGCGGGGTAGGTGTTTCCATTAGAAAGATCATAGGAAGAATCTGTTCCCATAAGTGGGTTTACATAATCTACTAAGGAAATAGCACTTTCTTGAGTCTGTTTTTCAACCTTTTTATCGCAACCGTAAATTACTATGGCTAGAAGAAGGAGTGTAATAACATTTTTGCGCATGTGTATTTATTTAATTAGATATACATATATGTTTCTCGTTTGCTACGAATGAAATGTTCATTTTGGCTGAAAAATACTTTCAAATTTCCCGTCGTTATGTACAATCAGTTTTTTGCCTGTAAAGGGACTTATGGTCCAGATGCCGAATCCAAGGCTATTTGTTTCCAATATTGGAGCGATCGATTTTCCTAGAATCTCTTCAGTTTTCGCGGTGTAGTGGTTGCCGTCTTTCTTCCAAATTACCTTTCTCTTTTCCTCATCCCTATAATCTCTGTGTAATTCATATAAATACCATTTGATATAATCATCTTGTGGGATTTTAAATTTAGCTTCGGTTCCAACGCTATCAGTAGAAAAATACACATAACCCCAATGTTCAGGTTCATGCATATTAATGACCCCTTGGGGAGACCATACCCAGTTATTTTCAGGAAGGTATTTGCCATCAGGAGCTTTTTTTCTGGAATACCGCCCATCAATTAAATCAAAAGCCCAATTCACTCTTGAGAAATTAACCCGCCAAAAATTATTTTCAGGTACTTTTGTTGGTCCCCCTGGAGATGTTATGGACGCCCATGGAATGGCAATCTCTAAATTCCATCCTTCATCAACGTCGTTTGGGTTGTTTAGTGTGCCATTTATATGTACTGCTGACCTTAAACCTTGAATATCCCAATTGTTGAGGACATGAGCGCCGTTGCGGTAGGGCTTGGATAAATATAAATCCCAAATAGTGTTAAGGGCATTGATTTCTAGTTCATAATAATTGTGGGTATCCCCATCTGGATCGATGAAAACTTCAAAATCGTTATTGTAAAATATCACGGTATCTTTTTCTTTCAAAGTAGCCCAAACGTGTGGTTCTTTCAATTCTGCAAAGAAATAAAGATTCTCTTGATCCCAAATCATTTTAACTCGTGTTTGGTACCCTGCAGGTTTATCACCTTCTATGTCTTTAAATAAATCTGACCACTGCGCTTCTTGCCAAGCAGTTTCGTTCATGCTTCCGTCCACTTTAATAACATCTGTAGTATTAAGTGCTGTATAGGTTTTTGGAATATTTTGCGCTAGCAATGTGATACACCCTATGTATATAGCAAATAGGAAAAATGCTACTATTTTTTTATGTTGAAGAGAACGTTTATTCATGAGTACAGGTAGTATTTAGTGCCAATTACCAATGCTGCTTTGTTGTATTCAGTGCTTGAGTAGTTTCTTTATAGTTTTACTCTTTACTTCATACTAAGTGTTTTTAAGTATTTTCGTCTCAGATAGTACGGAATTATACGCTTTTATAAATTATTCATATTGTTTTAAGTAAATTTCACGTTTTTTATCAATGGCGAAATTAAATTAGACCAACAACGATACGGTAGTGCTAAACGTCTGAACCAATAAGGTAACTCACAGGATATGCAAGTCAATAATAAAGTAGGAGAATTTTTGGGAAGGACGGGTTCTTCCTCTAATTACGGTGTTAAGTATTGGCATCATATTGTTTTTTGGGGGCTTTATTTTCTATTCAATACCTTGCGCTGGAGTAGTATTCATAACGATTTTTTTTATTCATTAAAAACAAATCTGATAGGCTTCCCTATCCACATGATGTTGGCTTATTTTAATGTGTATTTCTTAATGCCAAAGCTCGTGTACACGGAAAAATACTTTCAGTATACGATTGCCATCATAACATCCCTTTTTGTGATGCTTTTGGTTAAATACAATCTTACCTATTATTTGGTCAGCAACGATGTTTGGCCAGAAGGTCCTGTAGAAACGACAAGTCTTACGTTTGGTTATGCGATTCAGACAATGCTTGGAGAGGTCTATGTTATTTCGTTTTTTACAGCAATTAAACTTACTATAGATTGGCTGCGAGAGAGTAGTAAACTACATGATTTGGAACGAAGGCAATTACAGACAGAACTCCGATTTTTACGTTCACAAGTGTCACCACATTTTTTCTTTAATACCTTGAACAATATTTATTCCTTGACCTTAGAGAAATCGGACAAGGCTCCTGAGGTTATTCTTAAACTATCGGAGCTTATGAGATATCTTTTGTACGCCACCAAAAAAAGAAAACAAGCGCTTACCAGTGAAATAGAATGCATTCAGAATTATATAGATCTGGAACGTATTCGGTTTGATGATTCATTGAAAATTGATTTGCATATTTCAGGCGAAATCAACCGCGGAAAAATTTCACCTATGCTCTTGGTTCCTTTGGTAGAAAACTGTTTTAAGCACGGCGCAAGTAAAAATATTGGAGAGATGAGAATTGCTATAGATTTAGAAGTGTCTGATGGTTTTATGACCTTCAAAATAGCGAATACCATTCCCAATGCCAATAAAAAATCTGATTTTCCAACAAGGGAAGGCGGTATAGGCCTATCCAATGTAAAGAAACGATTGGAGTTAGGTTATGAGAAAAGTGACTATGATCTTTCTATTTTTGAAGAGAATAATATGTTCAATGTAATACTAAAGCTAAAAGTGATATGAATTTAAGAGTTATTGTTGTTGACGATGAACCTTTGGCCATCAACGTATTGAAAAATTACATTTTGCAAGTGAAGGAGCTAGAATTAATTGAAACGTTTTCGAATGCCATGGATGCTTCTTCTTTTTTAAGGGATAATGAGATTGATATAATGTTCTTGGATATTAATATGCCAATGCTAGACGGTTTGGAGTTTTTAGGCACCTTGCATAAAAAACCATTCGTGATTATGACCACAGCTCATGAGGAACATGCGTTAAAAAGTTTTGAACTTGAGGCCATAGATTATTTGGTAAAGCCTATTTCGCTGCCTAGGTTTCTAAAATCTGTTGATCGCATTATCGGTTTAAAACAAGGTGCTGTAAATGTATCTGAAAGTACTACAACTGAGAAGCCAAGTATTTTTGTGAAAGTTGATAAAAAGAAACTCCAAAAGATTTTCTTAGAAGAGATTATGGTAGTGGAAAGCTTAAAAGATTACATTAGAATCATTACCCCAACCTCCAAATATATTATTCATAGTACATTGAGTAGTTTTACGGATGAACTTCCATCAAATCAATTTTTAAGGATACATAGGTCTTATACCATAGCTATTGACAAAGTAAGCGTAGTAGAGGGGAATAGTGTCGAGGTTGGTGGAATTAGATACACTATAGGAAGGAGTTACCTTAATGCAGCAAAGAGTAGGATAATACCAAATTTTAATTCATAATGAAGAACTTTTTAAGCATGCTACATAAGCATCAGGCAGGTATTTTTTTTGGAATCGTAGCCTTGTTGGTCGGTTGTGAGAATAGGGAAAAGGAAGTTGTATCCCGCCCTCCAAATGTAGTGCTCATATTTACAGATGATCAAGGATACAATGATGTAGGTGTTTTTGGTGCTCAGGATATTGCCACCCCAAACTTAGATCAAATGGCAAAAGACGGTACCATGCTTACTAGTTATTATTCTGCTCAAGCAGTTTGTTCCGCTTCTAGAGCAGGAATTTTAACGGGTTGTTACCCTAATCGTATTGGTATTCATAATGCTTTAGGGCCTGGTAATACACATGGTATAAATGCATCTGAGACTACAATGGCAGAAATGTTAAAGGCAAAAGGGTATGCCACAGGGATTTTTGGGAAATGGCATTTAGGCCATCAAAAAAAGTTTTTACCTACAAGGCATGGTTTTGACGAGTGGTTTGGTATTCCATACTCTAATGATATGTGGCCTTATCATCCACAACAAGGTCCTGTTTTTAATTTTCCTGACCTTCCATTGTATGAGAATGAAACGGTAATAGACACGTTAAAAGAGCAATCTCAACTAACTACCCAAATTACAGAAAGGAGTGTAGACTTTATTATTAGAAACAAGGATAATCCGTTCTTTTTGTATGTTCCGCATCCACAACCCCATGTTCCTTTGTTTGTGTCGGACAAGTTCAAAGGAAAATCGAATAGAGGTCTTTATGGGGACGTGATTATGGAGATAGACTGGTCCGTGGGACAGATAATAGAAGCCTTAAAAGAAAATGGACTAGAAGAGAATACCATTGTTATTTTTACTTCTGATAATGGTCCTTGGTTATCCTATGGTAACCACGGTGGTAGTGCTTTTCCTTTGCGTGAAGGAAAGGGAACGGGATGGGAAGGTGGACAACGTGAGCCCTTTATCATTAAATACCCTAAAGAAATTCCTTCGGGTAAGGTGATTACAGAACCTGTTATGGCCATAGATATGCTACCTACTATTGCAGAGGAGACAGGAGCGAGCTTGCCTGAAAATATTATTGATGGTAAGAGTGTTCTAAAATTATTGAAGGGAGAGACGGATAAAGGTCCACAAAAGGCCTATTTCTTTTACTATCGGGTTAATGAACTTTTTGGGGTACGCTACGGAAAATGGAAATTGTATTTTCCACATAGATATAGAACCATGAACGGTCAGGAATTGGGGAAGGACGGTCTGCCTGGAGATTATCGTATGGTAGATTTGGAAGAAATAGAACTGTATGATGTGGAAAATGATATCAGTGAAACTACCAATGTGGCTTCTGAATATCCTGAGGTTGTGGCAGAAATACAGTTACTAGCGAATGATATACGCTTCCGTTTAGGAGATTCGCTTTTAGAACTGGAAGGTTCAGAAACTAGGGAGGCTGGACAATTGGAATGAGTAAACCTTTTATTTTTAAGCAGTTTGCCGTGCAACAAGACAATTGCGCCATGAAGATTGGTACAGACGGTGTGTTGTTAGGCGCATGGACTTCAATAAAATCGAATCCAAATACAATACTAGATATTGGTGCAGGTACTGGCCTCATTGCTTTGATGCTTGCACAGCGTGCGGTTTCAGAGAATATTGAGGCAATAGAGATAGACGATGCAGCCTATGAACAATGTGTAGAGAATTTTGAAGCTTCTCCATGGGCAGATCGCCTGTTTTGTTTTCATGCAGGTCTGGACGAATTTGTGGATGAAATCGATGATTTTTATGACTTAATTGTTTCCAATCCGCCTTTTTATTCCGAAGAAGTCGCAAGTGGAAATAGTGCTAGGGATATAGCTAGACAGAATCAATCACTACCCTTTGAGGAATTGATTGAAGCGGTTTCAAAGTTGCTTTCTCCTTCCGGTATTTTTTCCACCATCATTCCGCACAAAGAAGAGCTTCAATTTATAGATTTAGCAGAACAGGTAGGGCTTTACCCTGAACATATTACTAGGGTAAAAGGCAACCCTTCCTCGGAAATCAAAAGAAGTTTGCTACAGTTTACGTTCAATAAAAAGGAAGTTTTAAAAGATGAACTGACCATTGAAGTTGAAAGACATCAATACACCCCAGCATATATTGCATTAACGAAGGCGTTTTATTTGAAAATGTAGTTTTATTTTAATCTTTTTATAGGTCTTGTCAAACACGTAGGGCCACCGCCTCCTTTAACACTGATTTCTTGTCCGGGATAGGTAAAAACTTCGCACCCTGCTTTTTCAAGAGCAATCTGTGTTTTAGGATTTCCGTCAACCATTATACATTTTCGCGGCCCTATCGCCAAAACATTGCAACCCATGCTTTCAAATTCATCTTCGGGTACTTCTACCAATTCAAAACCCATTTCTAAAAGCAAATTTCTGAATTTTATGGGCATCAATGGAGAATATACTACTGCCAAATCCTTATCAACTGGACTTAGAATCGACATTAAATGAAATACATCATCAACCCCTTTATAGTGGGGTAAATCGGCGACTATGACCTTAACCCCTATTGGTGAAAGCAGGGCTTTCAGCTGCCTAATACCCTCTTTGTTGGACCTATAGGTATGTCCTACCGCTATAGTTTTTTCATCTAACCAGGCCACATCACCACCTTCAAGCGTCCCTGGAGCTTTGATTTCTCCTAAAACAGGAATGTGATTGGCTTTAAACAGTTTATGTTGCGCCTCAGGCTCTAACCGTCTTCCCTCTTTTCCCATAGAACAGATGATCATCCCATAGTCTGTAGCAATTGATGCGTCTCTACAATAAATGGAATCAATCTTTGTGTCAGAATCCTCAGAAAAGTATGTTACTTCTGTAGTATTGTTTAAAAGTAATTTTTTGAAATTTTCATATTCATCTATGCTTTTATCAAAATCAGGTTTTGATAAATAATTTAATTCTTGCCAATGTTCCGTGAGGACCTCGTCTGAAACAAATGCATTGTGTACAGATTTCAAGTAAACGGTCTCTAGTTTTAAATATTCTGAATGAGAAGTCTGCATCGTTATTTATTTTGTTTGTTCTATTGCATTAAAACATAGCATGGAATACATGCCAATACTATAAAATCATGAAACCCCGCTTTTGAAAAATAATAAGGTCCACCGCTGTTATTGACAAATATATTGCTAAATAGTTTCACCTATACTATGGCACCCGCTGCTGTGAAAATCTAAGCCAACAAGCTTAGGCTTCCAAAACCTGCTATAATAGAACGGGAAATATGCCGGCTCCATTCCTATGTGCTAGAACAAAGTAAATTGCGGTAATTACACCCATTTTTGAAGTTTTGAATTCATGTAAATAGTAGTATTGGAGTTTAATTTATTGCTTAAATTAGGTGCGTATTCATTATATAATTAATAATCAATGTCATCTAAATTCTTTATAGATCCGGATATTACCAAAGCAGAGACCTTGCCAGCATCTTTTTATCGAGATCCTGAGATTTTCGAAGCTATCAAAAACAAGATCTTTTATAAATCATGGCATTGGTTAGGGCATCAGGATTTAGTAGATAATGTGCAACATGCCCATCCAATGGTCTTATTAGACAATTTCATGACAGAACCCTTGGTTTTGACCAAAGACGATGAAGAAAATATTCATTGTTTAAGCAATGTTTGTACGCATAGAGGAAATATTGTAGTTGCTACCTCTGGAAAAGCTAAAAAACTAATTTGCGGGTACCATGGCAGAAGGTTTAAATTAGATGGCTCTTTTGAGTATATGCCAGAATTTAAAGATGCCAAAGGATTTCCGCGACCTTGTGACAACATGCACAAGTTTGAACTAAAATATTGGGGTCCGTTTTTATTTGCAGGTCTTGACCCTTCATTTGATTTTCAAAAAGTAATTGAAACCCTGAATGAGAGGGTTGGATTTTTGCCTTTGAATGAATACAAGCTTGATGAAAGTAGATCAAAAGATTACCTAGTTAATGCGCATTGGGCGCTATATTGCGATAATTTCTTAGAAGGCTTTCATATCCCTTTTGTACATGATGATTTGAACGCTGTATTGGATTATGGTAATTACGACACTATTATACATGAGCATCTTAATTTGCAAATTGGCTATGCCGAAGGCACAGATACAATATTTAATATACCAGAAGGGCATATAGATTTTGGCAAAAAAATCGCAGCCTATTATTACTGGGTATTCCCAAACATGATGTTTAATTTTTACCCATGGGGACTATCTGTTAATATAGTACAACCTTTAGAAATTAATCGGACCAAAGTTTCATTCTATAGCTATGTTTATGATAGCTCTAAGTTGGATGTTGGGGCAGGATCCATATTGGATAAGGTAGAAATAGAGGATGAAGCGGTTGTTGAAGGTGTGCAAAAGGGCGTACGTTCTCAATTTTATCAGGCTGGAAGATTTTCACCGACAAGGGAACGAGGAGTGCATCATTTTCATCGCCTTTTGGCCCAATTTTTAAATGCTTAAAAATATAACTATAGGCCTTTGATATGTTATATTTCTTTATTTATCTTTGATTTAAATACGCTAATATGAAGCCCGACTTATTTGAAGCCCCGGATTATTATAATATAGACGATTTACTTTCCGACGAACATAAATTGGTACGTGACGCTGCCCGCCAATGGGTGAAAAGGGATGTATCGCCAATTATAGAGGAATATGCCCAAAAGGCAGAATTCCCAAAACAGATTATTGGTGGCTTGGCAGAAATTGGTGCCTTTGGTCCGTATATCCCAGAGCAGTATGGCGGAGCAGGATTGGATCAAATTAGTTACGGGCTTATAATGCAAGAAATAGAACGTGGGGATAGTGGCGTTAGGTCTACGGCTTCGGTACAATCCTCTTTGGTCATGTATCCTATTTTTGCCTATGGTACGGAAGAGCAACGTAAAAAATACCTTCCAAAACTTGCTACAGGTGAATGGATGGGCTGTTTTGGGCTTACAGAACCAAATCATGGCTCGAATCCAAGCGGAATGGAAACAAAATATAAAGATATGGGAGACCATTATCTTTTAAACGGAGCAAAACTTTGGATATCTAATTCACCCTTCGCGGATATAGCGGTGGTGTGGGCTAAAAATGAAGCAGGAAGAATTCATGGCTTAATTGTAGAACGGGGTATGGAAGGTTTTTCTACGCCAGAAACACACAACAAATGGTCACTCCGTGCATCCGCAACAGGGGAACTAATATTTGATAATGTAAAAGTTCCAAAAGAAAACCTGTTACCCAATAAAACTGGACTAGGCGCACCATTAGGTTGTCTAGATTCTGCTAGGTATGGCATTGCTTGGGGCGCAATCGGTGCGGCAATGGATTGTTATGATACTGCTTTACGTTACGCTAAAGAGAGAGTGCAGTTTGGTAAGCCAATTGCAGCCATGCAATTACAACAAAAGAAGTTAGCAGAAATGATAACGGAAATTACGAAAGCCCAGTTACTTGCTTTTCGTTTGGGGCAATTAAAAAACGAGGGCAGAGCTACAACAGCCCAAATATCTATGGCAAAAAGGAATAATGTAGATATGGCCATAAAAATAGCACGCGAAGCAAGACAAGTTCTAGGTGGTATGGGTATCACTGGAGAATACAGTATTATGCGTCATATGATGAATTTGGAGAGTGTAATTACCTATGAGGGTACTCATGACATTCACTTACTTATTACTGGTGCAGACATTACAGGTCTTCAGGCTTTTAAATAAAATAACCTATTCCTTAGGTTAGCTTAACATTGGCTCAATTTAGACTATGTACTTTTGTGATGTTCAAGAGAACATACGTTCTTATTTTTTGAGTTAGCTAGTATAAGTCGGTGGGAGCATCGACTTTTTTTTGTTTAAAAAATAGATGGCTTTGAATTCTACTAGTGCAAGGTGTTTGAATAAATTATCATACTTTACACAGCACTAAAATCAAACCTAATGAGATATTTTTTTATTCTATTATCTGTACTTGTTTTTTCTTGTAAGTCGGAAGTAAAACAGCCTAGTTCTAAAGAGGCGTTACTAACAGAGACGAGACAATCGCAGGATTTTGAAATTGTTCCTATTGATAAAGCTTTAGGGGATTTATTTGTAGCTGTGCAGTTACAAGAAATATTTCCAGATAGCAAAACCTTTGTAGACTGTACCGCTAAGTTTACATATAAAGAAATTACTGATAAGTATAAATTGGAAAAATTAGCATCTGATTTTGATTTATCAGCGTTTATAATGGCAAATTTTGAACTTCCCCCATCCATTAGTTCAGATTTTAAATCAGATACAACTAAGTCTGCAGCCGAACACGTTACTGCTTTGTGGCCAGTTTTAAAAAGGGCTTCTGATAGCGCTGTTTTAGGTAGTACATTGCTCTCTTTGCCTAAGCCATATATAGTTCCTGGTGGCCGTTTTAGAGAGGTTTATTATTGGGATAGTTATTTTACCATGCTGGGCTTGGTAGAAAGCAAGGAGTTTGGGCTAATCGAAAATATGTTGGATAATTTTGCCCATCTAATTATAACCGTTGGGCACATTCCAAATGGAAATAGAAGCTATTATATAACCCGTTCACAACCTCCTTTCTTTTCGCAAATGGTTAAGTTATTGGCGCAACATAAAGGTGCTAGTGTTTATAAAAAGTATAAGGAAGCACTACGAATAGAATACGAATTTTGGATGGATGGTAGCACTGCTACGGATGCTCCAATAAGGCATTGTGTAGCAACACCAGATGGGATAATGAATAGGTATTATGATACAGGAAATACACCAAGACAAGAATCTTATAGAGAGGATTACTTGCAGGTGCAAAAAGTAGGTGGTGGTGAAAAGATGTATAGAGACCTTCGTTCTGGCGCAGAATCTGGATGGGATTATACATCACGTTGGTTCGCAGATGGGGAATCTATAGAAACTATAGAAACAACAGATATTATTCCTGTTGACCTTAACGCCCTTCTTTATGGTTTGGAAGAAGTGCTAACGCTTTGTTTTGAGGAGGATGCAGCCTATGTAGCAACCTTAAAAACAAGCATGACCAATCGTATTGCTTTTTTAAATAACTATACATGGAATGCTGAAGCTGGAGTATATGAGGATTACAATTGGGTAAGCCAAAAACAAACAGGGATAAAATCTTTGGCTATGGTGTATCCGTTATTCTTTAATATGGCTAGTACGGAACAGGCCAATGAAATAGCAGACTATATAGAAAAGTTTTTTTTAAAACCTGGCGGAGTGGTCACAACATTATACCATACAGGCGAACAATGGGATGCACCAAATGGTTGGGCACCGCTGCAATGGATGACGATTACGGGTCTGCGAAATTATGGACACGATGCCTTAGCTAATACAATAGCCGAAAGGTGGGTAGCCATTAACGAGAAGGTCTATGAAAATACGGGTAAGTTTGTGGAGAAGTATAATGTAGAGGATATGGGTCTTGAAGGAGGAGGGGGCGAATATCCTGTACAAGACGGTTTTGGGTGGAGCAATGGCGTTTATTTAGCACTTAAAAGTTCTTTAGAATAAAAATCTGTTAATCGATTAGGTGCGTAATAGGAACGGTTTCAACACTATTTGTGCTTGAAATTGGTTTTTTGAAATCGCATATAACAGATTTTAGTCCTTTCACCACAATAATGCCTTGCTACACAACAATAAATTTAAAAGAAGGTGAGAAGAAAGTATTTTTACTATGTAATAAAAACGAAATAAAATTTTTCATTTTCATATAGTGTTCTCGTAAAAGAGTCTGATTTTTTAAATCAGACTCTTTTTGGTTTATAAGGTTTGTAATCTTTTAGTCTCACTTTTTTTCTCTTTATGTATTTTCGGGAAAATAGTGTTTCAGTACTTCTTCCATAAAGGGAATCTTATCCATTGCTTTTTTTGAAAAATCGAATAGACTTATACAACGATCTAAATTTTGGTTTTCGTAAGAAACCTTATAATACGCATTGTTCTCAAGATAATCTGTAAGGGCTCTTAGTCCATGGATAAAGGGCATAAAAACTGCACCCATGGGTAAGGAAGCTATCTCTTTTTTTGTTAAGAATGTGGGGTTGCTGGCCAATCCCGCTACAAAGGTTGTAAATAAGGGTTCGTTAAAAGTGATACGTTCCAGCACTTTTTCGTCCTCCGGGGCTGTATTCACTATAGTTCGTATAGCGTCACCAAAATCATAGAAAAAATAACCCTTCATAATGGTATCCAAATCAATGAGACATAGCCCTTTGCCTGTTTGTTTAGAAAATAGAATGTTGTTCAGTTTTGTGTCGTTATGACATACACGATGTTTTAAGGAATTGAGCTGTATTTCCTTTAAGGTGTTTAATGTTTCTTTTGCAAAAGCTATGGTATCCTTGGCAATTTCCAACTTAAGCATATCTGCGGACGATAGTGCAGTTTTAAACTGTTCTTCCCGCAAGCTTAAGTCGTGAAAACGTGGAATGGTATCCGTATATTCTAAAAGGTTTTGGTCTTCCAGTAGCAAATGGAATTTTCCGATGACACGCCCTGCTTCAAACGCGGTTTCTTCTTGTTGCGTAGTATTATATGTAGTGCTATCTGAAATAAAGCTCATTAAGCGCCAATACCCTGAGCTTGACTTTGTGAAGTATGCACCATGTATCGTCTGAAGCAGTTCTATTTCCGAATAACCTTCCGATTTTAATGCTTCTAAAGCATTAGAGATATTTTGCATTAACCCAGGTACATTGGGGAAAACATTGTGGTTGATGCGTTGCAGGATGTATAAAGGCTTTTCTTCTTCGCAAACTAGAAACGTATCGTTTATTAAGCCTGCGGTAAGGGCCTGAAAGCTGAATTTTTTCCTTGCAATTAAAAAACACTCCAGAAGCTGTTCAAGATGTTCTGGAGTGTTTATTTTGTTCTTTAGTTCCATAAAGGAGAAACATACTGCCCTTGGTTGGTTTTGTCCTGTAAACTTTCCATAGCCGTTTCTTTATCGCTGGCATAAGTTACGCCAAACCAATCGCCACCAGATGGAATACATTTAACATCTATTTCTTTTGCTTGTAGCATCTCCTGTATCATAAAAGGTAAATAGAGTTCGCTATTCGCAATACGATCTTCATCATTTAGAAAAATTTTGAATTCCGATTCTATTTTTGAAAAAATTGACGTTCTACATATCCAAAAATTCATACTTGCTTGCTCATCACCGGTAAATTCCAAACCAGTATCCTCATCTAAGACTATGGCGCTTTTTTGAACTAGTTTTAACCGTTCCTCTACAGATAATAAATCATCACCGGATACTTTGCAAACACCTCTAGATACTGATCCATGTTCAGATAGTGTTTCTTTTAAAGTATACCCTAGTAAAGCGTATGCACTGTCATTGGATTTAATAAAATCTGCTGCCTTTTTATACGCTGCTTGTCCGTAGAAATCATCAGCATTAATAACAACAAATGGACCGTTGATTACGTTTCTTGCAGTCCAGACGGCGTGTGCCGTGCCCCATGGTTTTTTGCGTTCTCCAGTAAAAGTTATCCCATTTGGTAAATCGGTTATCTCTTGTGCTAAGACATCTAGTTTTATAGTTTTTGGCAGTTTTTGGCTTAAATATTCATGTAGGAAGGTTACATTTTCCGCCTTGGTAATGACAACAATCTGATCAAAATCATTTTTAATCGCATCATAAATAGCAAACTCCATCAGGAATTCTTCTTTAGGGCCGAGTTCATCAAATTGCTTTAATTTTCCGTATCTGCTACCGCTTCCGGCAGCCATTAAAAGTAATGTCATGGTTATTGTATTTATAGTGCAAAAGTAAGGATTGTCTTTAAAAAATGCAGCGGAAGTTAGATGTATGGTATTTTAATAAGATGATATCAATAAGAATTGACATCATATCACTCGCTATTGATGCAAGTTTTTCATAATTTCAACATAAATCCA
>RCND010000560.1_pt1 | contig 27714 bp, 22 predicted proteins | sample 2041351 | NCBI WGS metagenome assembly RCND01 (sample SAMN09708230, study PRJNA481090) | Marine sediment metagenome, whole genome shotgun sequencing project. | biome: marine sediment; feature: ocean; material: sediment; isolation source: Sewage treatment plant 12B marine sediment (STP12B) ... | reverse complement strand
CAATAGTCACAAATATCTTCCATAGCCACACGGATGGAAGGGATTGAATGTCCCCAGCCTGCAGCCGCAACGGGTACACCCGCTGCTTTTGCCATCTCAACACCCGGCTTCAGGTCATCCACCACCAGTAATTCCTCCCGACTCAGGCCAGTTGCTTCAAGAATACAATTGACCGGCCACGGTGAGGGTTTCCTTCTGGCTGGATCGTGATCCCACCCGAATATATATTTCGGGACTATTCCCGGGGCACCAACTTCATAATGCCTTCTGATATGGTTTTCCGTGGAATGGGACACGACAGCGACGATACCGCCGGATTCGATATAGTCCGATAGCAACTCGGGCAGACCCGAATAGAATGGCGGATTTCTGGTTTCATTAAAATCCTGCCATATTCGGTATTCTTCTTCCATTTCCTCGCTGTTCAGGCCGATTTCATCGGTCATATAAGCCATTACCCCGGGGTCGAAATTCTTTTCAAACCAGGTATTCAGATCGATAACGGGGTTGTCGGGCCGAAGTTTTTTCATCACTTCCAGGTGGGCCGGAAAATGTACCGCGGCAGTACTGTCTACAGCCGTATCATCATGGTCGAGTATCAGACACTTAATTTTCATCAATCTCCAGGACGCTCCCATGCGCCTTGATCGGTTCTTCGGCCCTTGTCAAAAAGCCCCTCAAAGCGGGTTCCATCGGCCCAGATAAAAACTCCGGGGCCATGCATTTTTCCTTCCAGGAACCCACCAGAATAGGAACTCTGATCAGCCCATATACAGCGGCCATCGCCTTCCAGAAGGCCTTGAATGAATTTTCCCTCCATCACTCTGCCGTCCGGCCAGGACATTCGCCCCGATCCTTCCATTGTACCATTCCGAAATTCACCTTCATATCGGCTTTCATCGTTATATTGAAACTGTCCGAAACCCTCCGGTCTGTCTTCAATAACCGGCCCGTCATAAACACCGTTGGCAAATGCGACCGTCTTTTGAGTGGTGAGAGATGTCCGAGACTGTTGGGTCCCGTAGGTAAATGATCGATATATAACCTCCCGTGGGCGCCGTTTCTCACCTGCTTTACCATCTGGAATCCATGAAACTCTCTCAAGCCAGCGATTTCCGTGCACGGCACCATAGGCATAGGATTCGTCCTTGATAATCCGGTCTTCGGAGTCCTGAATTCTCTCAGATATAAGTCTTCCTTCCTCATCGTAGGTGTACGAAGTCCTCCGATGTCTTGAACCATCCGGATCTTTAATGACGATAGAAATAAGCTCTCCCGATTCGCCGTAGCTGTATTCGGTTACCAGATCAGGTCGTTCGCCGTCATATAGATACTCCTGTTCGATACGGCCGTTTCGGTCCATTTTTTCAACCCGCACCCTGTCTCCCCGGCGTTCGGCGATCATCCGGCCGGCATCGTCATGTTCATAGGTCCAGATTTCTTCCGCCGGGGGTTCTGTCATTTTGAGTATTCGACGCAGCGGTCTTGACTGATCGTCCCGTTCCCAGATTTCCCGTCCGGTGACAATACCAGAACTGTTCAGGCGGTAGCATGCGATCCGGCAGCCGTTGGTGTCATAGGCGTACAGATGAACTTCACCGTCTTCTTCCCTGGATGTGAGCTGTCCCGTCTCATTCCAGCTGTATCTCGCGGTGAATCGGCGCTCCGTTTCCCGCCAGACGAAAAACCGCCTTTTGAATGCAGCTCTTTCCAGAGTGAGTGAGTCAACCTGGCCGGCTGTATCCAACAAGGGGTCGGGAATTGAAGGAATCATCCTCATATTATGGTTAAACCGGTTTCTCCTTTCCACAGTACCGTGTTTACGACATATAATAGAATCATGAAATCCATTCTGGTGATTAATGATTCCTCGTTTCTTCGGGAATTCCTGGAGAAGCAGTTGAAGGAATACGGCTTTGAGGTGCTCCTGGCCATCAACGGGCTCGACGGTTGGGGAAAAATCAGGCAGCTGCGGCCCGATCTTATAATAATGGATTATTTTCTTACCCGTAAAAGCAGCATGGAAATTCTCAAGGCGATGTCCTCAGATCCCAATATCGAGAATATTCCTGTTGTAATGACAATATCGAAGCTTGAAAAGAAGCAGGTTATGGAAATCGCGCAAATGGGTGTCAAGAAGATCTTGAACAAACCGGTGCGAATCGATGCCCTGCTTGAAACCCTGACGGAACTCCTGAATGTTGCCATTGAAATGGATGACACCCCCTGCATTCTGGACGCACATCTTAACGATCAAATTCTCTTTGTTGAGATCGCCCGGGGTTTTAATCGTGAGAAAATCAATCTTCTGAGATACAAGGTTGCCGAGCTCATCAGGTTGTATTCGGTGCAGGATCCCAGAATCCTGATTCTGATGACCGATATCGATTTCCGAAGTGAAGACGAGACTAAACTTGAAACCCTTCTTGAAGAAATTATAGGGTTTGTAAGCAAACCGGATAGAATTCGAATACTTACTGTTGCCGAAGAGATTAAGACCTATCTTTCCGGACATGCAGTACTGAGTGAAATTGAGGTGGCCAAGAACCTTGAGGAGGCGATGGATGGTCTTCTCGGTATCAAAGGTATGGAATCACTAACGGCAGAACAGGACAATGTTCAGGAACGGTTTTTCTCCGCAAAGCAAGACATTCAGAAAGAAGCATTCCAACTGAATTTTCAGAAAGAATCGCCGGCAGACCATCTGAGCCAACTCGGAGGGAACATCCGGATAGCTGTTGTCGACGATGATATGATTGTTCGGGAGATTATCCGAAATGCTTTCGGTGTCACGGGTTGGGAGATTGTTCCTTTCCGCAACGGTCTTGAGTTCGTCGAAGCACTGGATTCCGAACAGTCTTTCGATCTTCTTTTCCTGGACCTGATAATGCCGGAAATGAACGGTTTCGCGGTTCTGCAGATGATGAACGGCCGGAGCCTTGAGATTCCGACAATTATTCTCACAGCTCTCTCCCGTAAAGAAAGTGTTGTGAAAGCACGGCAGTTCGGTGTTAACAGTTATCTCATAAAACCTATTAAACCCGAGAGCATTTTAGCAAAAGCCGCTGAGATTCTCGGAGCAGATTTCTGATATGCCCAGAGCTTTCGACCGTCTACCGTTTGCACAGACGATTGAGAATCACCCCGAAGGCGTAGCATATGTCGGGGAACGGGTAGAGATAGAGGACTGCAACGAAACCTTCCGCCGAATGACAGGCATCGGAGAGGGCCCGCTTCAACGCTTTGATAATCTGGTTCACCCTTCCCATTTCGAAGCGTGGTCCTCGGGGCTGTCCCGATTCCTTGCCGAAAGATCCGGGACCCATCGACTAATTCTGAGGTTGTCCAGGACCGGTGTTCCCGACAGGTGGATTCGTCTTTCCTTTCTTCCGCTGAATATATCCGACGAGTCCGGTTTCCTTATATTGCTGAATGACATCACCGGTCAGAAACGACTGGAAATAAAGCTCATACGGGCCCGGGATGAAGCAGAGAAGGCGGCACAATCCAAGAGCGATTTTCTTGCCAATACCAGCCATGAAATCCGCACTCCAATTCATACCGTCATCGGAATGTCCGATCTTCTGATGGATACGAACCTGGATCAGGAGCAGGCATCTTATCTCGGTCAGATCCGGTTTGCAGCCGATGTACTGCTCACTCTTATCAACGACATTCTCGATTTCTCGAAAATTGAAGCGGGTCAGCTCCGTATTGAGCGTACTGACTTCGATCTGATCGACATGCTTGAGGATGCGGTTGACCTGGTAACCCTTGAGGCCCATAAAAAGGCCGTTGATGTCGGGCTCTACATCGATTCCAGGGTACCTTCCAGAGTCTTCGGTGATCCAACAAGGCTGCGGCAGATTGTAGTCAACCTTGTAAATAACGGTGTTAAGTTCACTCACAAAGGCCAGGTTGTTCTGGACGTGGAAACCCGGTCAATAGAAAAAGATATTGTCAAATTGAAGTTCTCGGTAAGCGATTCCGGTGTCGGTATACCTCCGGAAAAACAGGAAAATCTCTTTCAGGCGTTTCACCAGGCGGACAGTTCCACGACACGCCAATTCGGAGGGACTGGTCTGGGCCTGTTCATATCCAGAAATCTGGTGGGGCAGATGGGTGGAACTCTTTCCTTCACCAGTGAACCTGGAGAAGGTTCTTCCTTTTTCTTTGAAATGGACTTCGATCGAGCCGATGGAAACGCTGTGGTACCCGCAGTACCTGAGGACTTCTTCGGCGGAAGGCGGGTACTTGTTGTCGACGATAATGATGTCATCAGGGATAGAATAGGCAAAACACTCAGCTCATGGGGTTTGCGTATTGATGAGGCCGGCAGTGCCGAAGAAGCTTTGTACCTGATGCGGTCTTCCGATGGCAGATCCTACGATTTGATTATTGTCGACCAGACCATGCCGCATATCGATGGTTGGCAATTCGCCAGCGAGGTCCATTCAGACGCCAGTATCGCCACATCAGGAATGATACTGATGTCCATGAAAGGCGGGAGTGGCACGGTAGAGGCCAAAATGAAGCTCCTGGGCTGGTTTGATTACTACCTCACAAAACCAATAAAACAGAGTGAGCTATCCGCGACAGTCTTCCGCTTACTCAGTAAAGACATGGATCTGGAAGATGCCGAGGAGCTTGAGGAAGTCGAATCTCTTGGAACCGGAATCGCTTTTCAGCCTGCTGCAGGACTTCGGATCCTTATTGCCGAGGATCATGAAGTAAATCGAAAACTGCTCCAAACTATACTGGAGAAGAACGGTCATGAGGTTCTTGAGGCACCAAACGGTAAAGTCGCATTTGAACTTGCGGGGCGTGAAAATCCGGATCTCATTTTTATGGATTGTCAGATGCCGGTGATGAATGGCTACGAATCTACCAGAAACATACGACAGGACGGCTATAAAGCTCCGATTATCGCCGTTACAGCAAGTGCGCTAGCCGAGGAAAGGGAGAAATGCCTGAATTGCGGAATGGACGATCTGGTTACCAAACCATTCAAACAGGCCGATATCCTTATGATGATTGAGCGCTACCTGGGTTTCGGCCGAAAAACCTCCGAGCACAAAGGTATTGAGGTTGTTGAAGAGCTGGAACCTCTGGGTGATGAAGAAACCGAAGACCCGTCAGGCAGCTATACAGATCTGGCCGTATTTGATTTCGATTCCGCAATAAAAACTTTTCTTGGGAATGTCGGTACAGTTCGGAACCTGCTGACTCCCCAAATGGAAAAGATGCAGGGGGAAGTCGAGTTTCTTAAAAAGGCTGTTTCCGCCAAAGACTGGGAATCTGTTCGGACAACAGCTCATTCCATAAAAGGCAGCTGTCGCAATATGGATATGAATCGTTGCGGTGAGGCGGCTGCAGAACTGGAAGTCTCGGGAAAGAACGCTGATGAAGTCGCCGCAGTCGCGGCACTGGTTAATCTTGAGAGAGAATTTCCAATACTGAAAACTGAAGTGGAGAGGATTCTTTCGACCTGAATCCGATCAGAGTATTGTTATCGGACGAGCACTGAGAAAATTACGGATCCCCAACATTAATTCACTGTGTGTCTCAGCGGCGGAAAACGCCGGAAATTCGTCTTTGATCGAATCAGGAGCCCGGAACAGCATACCTCGATGGGCCGCTTTCAGCATGGAGAGGTCGTTATATGAATCTCCTGCCGCGAAAACCCGCAGACCCATAGAGCGAAACGCTTCAACAGCTTTGCGTTTTCCATCCGCCTGTCTGAGTCTGTAACCGGCGATCCGGCCGTTTTCCTCTACTACCAGTGTGTTACAGAATAAGGTCGGCAGATCGAGCTTTCTCATCAGAGCTGACGCGAATTGTTCAAAAGTGTCGGAAAGAATCACCAGTTGTGATTCCTTTCTAAGTTGTGTCGTGAATTCGAATGCGCCGTCCAGAGGTTCCAGGGTGCCGATCACCTCCTGTATATCCTTCAGGAGAATTTGCTCTCGATCCAGGATACCTAGCCGGTGATTCATGAGCTCGTCGTAGTCGCTGATGTCCCGGGTTGTAAGACGCAGTTCCTCGATACCGGTTTTTTCCGCGACGGCTATCCAAATTTCAGGGACCAGAACCCCTTCCAAATCCAGGCATACGAGCTCCATGGTTCATCCTCCGTGGCCGCATGATACCGGTCAGCCACGTTTAGTGCCAAGGCATAATAATGAAATTTTTTGTCAGGTGGTCGGTTCCGGCGGATCAGACCAGACTGCCTGTCTATCCTGTTCCCAGATATCGATTGCATCCCAGGGATAGCAGATCCATTGGTCTTCCATCTTCAGACCGCGGTAATAACGTTTAACTTCTTTGGGAATCTCCCGACTCTTGGGTTTGTCCTTGTCATGCAGTACTGCTACAGCGATCTCTGCCGGATCGTGCCGTAACAATCGTTCCAGACAGAACCCGATCGTACTTCGGGTATCATCCACCTCATCTACCAGCAAAATCTTCCGGCCTTTAATCTGGTTTACCGGGTCGTCCAGCCATTGTGTAACCACCGGTGATTCCATCTTGTTATCATCCAGGTCGTAATAAGCCATACCGACGGTGACGATCGGACGGTTAATGAACGTCTTCAGCATACGGGCTGGTATAAAACCACCAGTGCCGATGGCTATCATGAAATCAAAGACATACCCGTCGGCTTCAATCTGCCCGGCAATGTCTTTTACGGTCTGATGAATTTGATTATAAGAAAGGAAGAGCTTTTCCATGCCGAAGAATAACGTGTCATCACTTACACGATCAAGTATGAAATGGACAGTAATGCGGCTCTTCAAGGCCATTGTCTATCGAAAAGAAAAACAAAGACAATATTTATATACATCTGAATGGGGTATGGACCAAATATGGGGCCATCGCTATACTACGTCGACTTCTTAGTGCAACCCCCTAATTGGTAAATACTTAAACGAAAAAACCCCGCATTCGATGCGGAAATATACTGAGGTAGGAACTCATGAGTCTTGACTTAAAAATGATGCGCAATATCGGAATCAGTGCGCACATCGACTCAGGCAAAACAACACTCTCTGAACGGATACTGTTTTTCTGCCAGAAAATTCACACTATTCACGAAGTTCGCGGCAAAGACGGCGTCGGCGCCACCATGGACTCCATGGAACTAGAGAAAGAACGTGGAATCACTATTGCATCAGCGGCGACCAACGTTACCTGGAAAGATCATCCGGTCAACATTATCGATACTCCGGGACATGTTGACTTCACCATTGAGGTGGAGCGGGCCCTGCGAGTACTGGACGGAGCGATTCTTGTTCTTTGCTCCGTTGGCGGTGTTCAGAGTCAATCAATTACAGTTGATCGGCAGCTCAAGCGCTACGGCGTTCCCCGGGTGGCTTTTGTTAACAAGACCGACCGAACCGGTGCAAATCCTTACAAAGTCTGCGCTCAGCTGGAAGAAAAACTCGGCCTGAATTCAGTGATGATGCAGGTGCCGATAGGACTGGAAGAGAAACACGTCGGTGTAGTTGATCTGGTTACCATGAAAGCTCTGTATTTCGACGGTGACGAGAATCACGCTGTCCGTGAGGCCGAGATTCCCTCTGAACTTGAAGCCGAAGCTGCTGAAAAGCGTGCGATCATGCTGGAAGCCGTTTCAATGTTCGACGATGAGATGATGGAACTGGTGATGGAAGGCAATGAAGTTCCTGAAGAGCTGCTGCACAAAGCCGTTCGGACCGGTACGCTTTCCAACGAACTGGTTCCGGTTTACATCGGCAGTGCCTACAAGAACAAGGGCGTCCAGCCCCTGCTCGATGCTGTTATGCGTTACCTTCCGTCTCCTCCGGACACCGTGAACAAGGCCCTGGATCTGGACAACGACGAGGAAGAAGTAATTCTTCCCTCGGATCCCTCCAAACCGCCGGTGGCCCTCGCATTCAAGCTGGAGGACGGTCAGTACGGCCAGCTCACTTATATTCGAATATACCAGGGCACAATCAGGAAGGGTGCCGACCTTTTCAATGTCCGCAACAAGCGGAAGTTCAAAGTCGGCCGCCTGGTTCGCATGCATTCCAATTCAATGGAAGACATCCTCGAAGCCGGAACCGGGGATATTGTTGCACTTTTTGGTGTCGACTGCGCCTCGGGTGACACCTTCTGCGGTGGAGACCTGAACCTTTCAATGACCTCCATGTTCGTTCCCAACCCGGTCATATCCCTTTCGGTTCAGCCGAAGGACAAGGCCGCTTCGGACAAAATGGCGAAAGCTCTCAACCGCTTTACCAAAGAAGACCCCACATTCCGAACCTATGTTGATTCGGAAACCAACGATACCATCATTCAGGGTATGGGTGAGCTGCATCTCGAGGTTTACATCGAACGCATGCGCCGGGAATACCAGGCTGAAGTAGGTACCGGCGCTCCTCAGGTAGCATATCGCGAAGCAATCAGCAAGAAAGTCGATTGGGTATATGTGCACAAGAAACAGACCGGCGGTAGCGGCCAATACGCCAAAATCAACGGTATTATGGAACCCTGGTCAGAAGATAATTACCTGTTTGAGAGCAAGGTGAAGGGTGGTAACATCCCCACTGAGTATATTCCCTCCTGTGATAAAGGTTTCCAGAAGGCGATGCTGAAAGGCGCTGTCCTCGGTTATCCTGTGGTAAACGTGAAAATGACCGTCGTAGACGGTTCCGCTCACGCCGTTGACTCCTCGGACATGGCTTTCCAGACCGCAGGATTGATGGGATTCCGGGATGCATACAAGAAAGCCGGCCCCATCATTCTCGAGCCAATCATGAAAGTGGCTGTTGAAGGCCCCACGGAATTTCAGGGAAATATTTTTGGCAGTATCAACCAGAGACGAGGTATGATATTGGCATCTCAGGAAGAAGGTGTGAACTGTACCGTGGAGGCTGAAGTTCCTTTAAGTGAAATGTTCGGCTATTCTACGACACTTCGATCCTCAACCCAGGGCAAGGCGGAGTTTACAATGGAATTCGCCAAGTTTGCTAAAGTTCCCCAGTCGATTGGTGAAGAACTGATCAAGAAAGCTGAGGAAGCCAAGAAGGCCGGGAAATAAGGGGGGACATATGGTCAAGAATGAATTGATAAACAAGAGTCCACTGCGAAAATTGGACAAATCCATAAACGGCGGCGTCGGGGCGGGCAATATCGGCGTCATCGCCTCCAGAAGAGGCATTGGTAAAACAGCCTGTCTGGTACACATCGCCACCGATAAGCTGATGGCCGGAAAACGTGTTATTCATGTTTCCTATGCCAAGAAAGTTGATCATATCATCAGTTGGTATGAAGATATTTTCAAGGAAATCAGCTTGAAGCGTGAGCTGGACAACGCTATGGAGATCCATGACGAAATTGTTCACAACAGAGTGATTATGAATTTCAGCCAGCAGGGAACCTCTGTAAAACAGGTTATTGCCGGCGTAACAGCAATGATTGAAAACGGTCAGACGGAGACAGACGTCATCGTTGTTGACGGTTTTGATTTCACCAAAGCCGATACATTGGAAATCACCGATTTCAAAGCCTTCGCAATTACAAACAAGGTTGAGCTCTGGTTCACTGATGATTATCACCGAGACGATATAGATGGCCCTGTCCTCAACGACGCCGGTGTCCCGACAAACCTGGTTCCCTTCCTGGATCAGATTGATGTTATTGTCACATTGAAAGCCGAGAAGGACTACCTGCATCTCTACCTGGTTAAGGATCACGATATCATTAACAGTGAAGATCTGCCGCTCAAGCTGGACCCGAAGTCGTTGCTGATTGCGGAAGTATAGTCGGAGACCGGTACCGATCTTTTACAAGGCCGTCCTCCGGGGCGGTCTTTTTCATGCCTCTTACTTAAGGAAATACTTGCCTAAGGGCGCAAGCAGGGGCAGAATGGGTGGCTGACACTATGACACAAGAAATATCATACCGTATCAGGTTTACCTTCCCCAGCGGGGATGAAGAGCGGGAACGTATGCTGCCGTCGATCGACCTTTTTCTGCGGGCTTTCGAAGAGGCAGACCGGCTGATTGCCGGGTCTCTGGGGCTGGAAATGGAATACCGTCGGGCTCTCAAAGAGATGGGTGAGTCCCATTTTTATTATAACATCACACTGGAACTCAGGTGGCCGAGGCAGATCCTGCTCGGGGCCTGGCCGGAACCTTCCACATTGCGTAAATGGATGGACCAGGCCAGGACGGATCTGTTTAATTCAGCGGGAAATGAAACCGTTGACGCCATTGCCGATCGCTGGGATAGATGGGCCAGAGAAGGGGGGCTGGCCGATGCCCTGGTATATACGGCACCGCCGGCAGATCGATTGGAGCCGCTTCTGGACGACCTCAGTCGGGCCGTTTCAACTCTGGGCGGCGGTGATTCGGTTACGCTGGACTAAATCGCCCTGGCGATTCCAGAGAAGGAGTCCCGGATCTGTTCGTTTCTGAGACATATATTTCTGAATGTTTCCCGCTCTCTTTCGTCACTCACAGCGTGGCGAAGTACAGCGATTTCCCGCTCTATAGCGATAATTTCCTGTCGGATGCGTTCATATCTGGTCATATTCGTCCTCCCTACCTTCTCAGAATCGGCGAAATGAACAGCCGGGATTAAAGAAGATGGGGCGGATCTTTAGAGAACAGAGGAAATATTTTTATCCCTGCTCTGGAAGCCTGTCCGGCGTAGGATTATTATTGAATCAGGAGGCTGCTATGTCCGATTCGGAAAAGTCTCAAGACGACGAGGACGACGACAACAATGTAATCTCATTGGACGAACTCGAGAACATGGAAAAAGAACGGGCTCGCCCGGCGGATTCCCATGTTGATGAGGATGACTGGGGTGATTCCTATGACGATCTCGACGGAGAGGCCTGGGAGCGTCAGTATCAGCAGGAAGAAGATGAAGTCGAACGTGATCCATGGGAACTGGGGTGACACGCAGGTAGTCTCACCGGTTATTATGTCATCGGAATGACTTCTTCATCACATCGCAGAGAACTTATTGAACGTCTGCGGTATACATTCATCACCGCCGACTACGGAGAGATCGACGTCCTTATCGCAGGTTTGCTGAATAAGGGCAATTATGAAGAGCTCTGTGAAGAGTTTTTTCAGGGTTGCAGCATTGATTCCCGGGGGAACCTGGTACCGTCGGGTTTCTTTTCGGATACGGCAGGCAGTGCTTCACTGTTATACGCCATGTACGAACTTCTCGGACGTTCACCTGAAACGTTTTTATTGAAACATCGGGTGACTCGGGTCACGTTCAGGAAAAAGGATCTGACGGGTAACTTCAGACTTCCCAGAGGCCTTTTTTTGCTTCCACGAATCGAAGCTCTGATAGTAAGAGGAATAGGTATCAGCCGGCTTCCGGACAACGTACACACCGCCAGAACACTGAGGATTCTCGACCTCGGATCCAATCGTTTCAATAAATTCCCCGATATCGTTCTGAAACTCTCGAATCTATCCGCCTTGAATCTGTCTTACAACAGTCTTACGGCGATTCCCGATGGGATAGGGCGATTGAAACGCCTGAGGATACTGAACCTCAAGGGCAACAGGCTTTTTGAAATTCCGAGGGACTGGCATCGTCTCCAGAATCTGAGAACCCTGGATCTATCCTTGAATAGATTGGAATCAGTTCCCGACTCCCTGCGTACCATCGTTGCACTCAAGGATTTGCGGCTTTCATACAATGACCTGTCTGCCATAGAAGAAGCCCGTTGGGAGAAAATGGCCCTAGAGGACAACCGTGGCGATCAGGGCTCTCTTGGAATCGGAAGTTAGGAGATCAGAGACATGTATTTGCCCGATATTTCTCAAGACCGGTATAGGACAGACCTGGAGCGTTTTCGTCAACATTCATCCAGGGGTATATTCAGAGGTCCATTCTGGTTTCATTTTCGCTATGGCATTCTGGTGATATGGTCGGGAATAAAATTCTCCTACACCCGGGATCCGCAGAAAGCGGTAACACTACAGGCCTTGAGAGTGATGTCCATTGTCGAAAAGCGGGGAGCGAATCTGAACTTTGACGGACTGGATAACTACCCGGCCGAAGAAGGCCCCTACGTATTCGCATGCAACCACATGGGGACACTGGAAGTGAATGCCCTACCGGGACTGGTGGCCTCACGCTTACCCATGACTTTTGTTGTAAAGGAAAGCCTCTTGAAGATGCCCTTCTTCGGAAAGGTGCTGCAACGGCTGAACGCCATACCAGTATCACGACGCCATCCCGGAGAAGATCTGATGCAGGTGATGGAGGGCGGGAAGAAACTTCTCGATGAAGGATATTCTGTAATACTATTTCCTGAAGGCACCCGGCAGGACGTTTTTTCGCCGCGAAGATTTAACAGTCTGGCCGTAAAATTGGCTTTGAAGGCAAATGTTCCCGTAATTCCCGTCGCACTGCGTACCGATTTCTGGGGCGTTGGAAAATGTGTAAAAGAGTTTGGCCCTTTACATACCGAGAGGCCCGTATTCATCAGTTTTGGTAAACCGATACGTCCCACAGGACGAGGGAAAGCCGAACATATACAAATTCTGGACTTCATTGCCGGTCATCTGGAAGATTGGGGTGCGGCGGTGGAAAAGCCTGAGGATTCGATATAGCCACGTTTGCTTGTGGATAACTTGGGGAAACATTGGGAGAACCTGGGTATAACTGTTTTTTTCCGGTTTCAAATATCAGGCGGCCGTTGAAAATCGTTATACAAATTGAACTTTGCCAGATGAAATGATTCAAATTTGATTAAATATCCCCCGGTTTAAGTACGATTCAAGTGGTTCTTATTCCACGGTAGACGGAAAACTGACGTAAAAATTAACGTAACTTTCCCCGATTATCCGAGACCAAGTTGTGGATAACCTGGGGAAAAACGTCTGAAAATAGGGTAACTGCTATCGATGTTGCCCAACCCGGCCGTAAACTTTCTCAAGATACACATTGTCCTGTTGTACCGGATTTTCCGATTCATCGGGTATGCCCGCCGATATAACACCGTCAGCAGCCCTCATCATTTCTGCAGCTTCCCAGGAAACATGGAATATCGAGGCTTCATTAAGCAGAAGATTGGCAAAAAGCTCATCGAGAATCCGACGGGGATGTTCATTTTCGTATCCCAGTACGATTCTGTCAGGATGAAGAAATTCGTGAATGCCGTTGGGCTGACTGAAGAAGACCGGGAACGCCACGACATCAACAGCTCCGGAATACATGGCATCATTCAGCCAATCCTGAAGTATGCGGCAGCTGCCGGTGGGAATTCTGGCAGTCACCATAACCGTAGAGAACGAAGCGATGGCTCCGGACAGGCATTCTGCGGTTCGCAGAATAGCCGTCCGGTCCGGAAGCCTGGCAGGGTCAGATCCCGGTATGCCGGCAATGATTACGACATCCGCCTCGGCAAGGCATCCTTCGGGTTCTGAGGTGAACTTCAGCAGTCCCTCTCCAAGAACCATTTTCATTTGTTTTGAAAGGTTAAGATCTTCTCCGACGGACATACCACGCTGCAGGCGTCTCGCCCGGCTGTAGTTCGTGTCTACCGCGGTAACAGAATGACCCAAAGTTGCGAGACCCACGGAGATAGCTAAACCCTCGTAATCGGTCCCCAGGACAGTGATGGACATGGTCATAAAAACTCCCCCCCAGTGTTTCTATTTATAGAACCTAGTTTATGTATTGTTATCAGTCAGCAGTCAAGGTTGTACTGGTAAACAATGAATAATTAACCCTCCTTTATGATTATTTAACATTGATATAACAGAAAAGTTACAACGCCGTAGGATCTTCATCGCTATGAGAGCAGCCTGACGCTGTCCATTACGTATTCAAGAGTAGCCTGCCGAAGTTCCAGCCTGTGAATACGGCCCCCCGGCAGGGTTTTTAAATGCCGATTACTCAGATCGGCGTATTCTTCGTCAGTTCTTCTGTCAAACCAGTGCATCAGCCTGATTTTTCCTCCAGTCAATTCCAGGCATGTCATACCCCTTTTCCCGATCACGGTACCTGAATTGAACATGCAGGGGATCGGAACATCGTCTTCTTCGTAGATGCCGCTCTGCAGGTCTGGCCGGGCTTTGCGGGAGCGCCACTCTACAATATCCAGGCGAAGGCGCCGAATCTCATCCTCTATTTCCAGCCGTTTCTCTTTTCGGGATTTTCGGTATTGGTTCAAAAGAATTTCTATCTGAAACCTCAGGGTTTCAGCTTTTGTCAGGGATTCAAACAGGGGGCGATGAGTGTGCCCGATAATCGAAACTATACGTTCACGCCGGGAGTATTCGTAAATTCTTTTTTCCATGTAATGCCGCTTCCGGCTGTCGTGAGCTACGGAATAATTCATTATTCCCAGGGGCATCGCAAAATACCTCACCCCGAGCCGGCTGATATCATTGAAACGTTCATAGAGTGCCGAAACCTGATGACCGTGATAGATCAAAACCGGATATTCCAGCCCGGACATATTGATTACGGTGTCCATCTGGTAAGGGTAGTGGTCCCGGAGGTCCATAATGAGGCGGGAATCATGGTTGCCGACAGTTTTGATCAGCTTTCCCTTTTCTGCGAAAGAATCGAATAAAGAAAACGTATCTCTTCTCGCCTGGAAAATTTGCCGCCAAGTGAATTTATGCAATTCCTCGACGTCGCCGTTGAGTATGAGACCGTACCCCTTTGCCAGATAGTCCGAAATGGCCGTATTGAAGAGCTCGGCGTTCCGTGCGAAATCATCGTTGCGCCCGCCGTTTCCCATATGGAGGTCGCTGAAAATCACCCACTTATCCGCAGGACTGTAGGCAATATTCCGGGCATTGGAGAGATGAAGTGTGAGTTTCTGTTCGTCTTTTAAATCTGTTGAATCTGACATTTCTGAAATCATGTTAGTTCATGCAGAGTAAAACATCACGGTATAGTACAAATTAGATCAGAAAATATAGCGCTGTCCCAACCTAGTTTGGCGGTCCGAACCACCGGTCCAGTTCCACAGGAGCTGCAGGACGGCCGTCAACAACGCAAGCGGCGGTCATCAGAGCTTTCACCGCGGTTTCTTCACCGGGCAATATCAGAATTTCCTGCTCGAAATAGAAACGATACTTTCCCTTTCGAACCGGTTTCGCAGTAACCCGCACCCTCATGCCCGGTCGAAGGGAGCGAAGATAGTCGAGCTCAGCCCGCCTGAGTACCATATCGATACCCCTCTCGGTCAATTCCAGCCAGTCCAGTCCCACCGAACGGCCGAACTCATGTCGTGCATGCTGAAAATAGTTCAGATAAACCGCGTTATTCACGATACCTTGTTGATCGCACTCATAATCCCTGATGGTAATTTCTACGGAAAACATGACCCCAAGCATACCGAAGCCCGGGAGTCTTGAAAATGCCGATTGAATACCGCCACCGGAAGAGCGCTTACGGGTTATGATGAATCTATGAGCGGGTATTTCCTATATCAGTCCTCCAGTCTGGAATCATTTCCCGGGCGTTTTCCGGAGCTATTTCTCCAGGAAACTCCTCTGGATCCTCCGGTTTACACCGTTGTACAGAACACCGGGCTCGGGGAGTGGTTAGTTCGGTATCTGGCACAACTACGAACCGCCGTGATGGGCCCCCGGATACTGATGCCCGAGCAGGCACTTCGGAAATTTGCCGAAAGGTATCCAACTGCAAAACGTATTCTGGCCATTGATGACTCCCCCAAACGCCGGGGCCTGCTTTTCATGGACGGTATGAAGCTCACCGTCTTCAAGGCCCTGAGTGAGGTTCTTCGGGATTCAGATCCGGTCTTCGCCCCCCTCAGGCAGTATCTCGGTGATACCCGGGACGGTATTGGAGAACGCCTGTGGCAGCTGGCTGACGCCCTGGCAGGTATTTTCTACCACTATGGAATGAATTGTCTGCCTCTGGTGGAGTCCTGGGAACAGGACCGGGCCTACAGTGGAATTCTATCTACAGATGAGTTGTCTGAAGCCTGGCAGCGCCGGCTCTGGCAAAGAATTTTCCACAAAGACGCTCCGTACACCCACCTGAGCCGGGTACTTTCTGAGATTATGGATTCCGGTGAATCCTGCAAGCCCCCTGCCAGCAATCCGCCGGCCCGAATCCTGCTTTTCGGATCCATGTTTCTCGGAGAAACCGGACTGAGATTTTTCCGATATCTCGCCGGGGACTTCGATGTCCATCATTTTTTGCTGACACCATCCCGGGCGTTCTGCAATGTCCCGGGGACCGGACTTGGAGAACTGTTTGAACAGTCCGGAGTCACCCAGCCGTTCCTGAGGGATAATGGGCGACTTTCCGCCGGTTTCGCGGACCTGCTGCCGAAACTCGATACCGGCCCGGCGGATGAACACTGGGCCAATCCCGGTGAACCCGGCACCCTGCTGCATCGGCTGCGAGGTTCCTTCATAGATGACGCAGCTCTGAAAGGCCCGGTAACAGACGATGGCAGTCTGGCGATTCATAACGTCACCGGATCCCGGCGTGAGGTGGAGATTCTCAAGGACCGTATCCTCGAAGCTCTCCGGAACGATGATACTCTGGCGCCGACGCAGATCGGTGTTCTCGCACCGGATATCAGTCGCTTTGCACCGTACATCGAAACGGTTTTTCCGTCCCATCTCACTTTTAATATCACAGATCTGCCCACCCGTTCCGAAGCTCCTTACCCGTCTGCATTCAGACTTCTGGCAGAACTTCCGGGATCCCGTTTCGGCCGGGGAACCTTAATCCGTCTATTCTCCAATCCCTGTTTTTCTCCGACCGGCCGGGATTCCGGACTGGCTGCCGAATGGCGCCTGATTGTAGAAAACCTCCATATCAGGTGGGGCGTGGACAGTGAGCACCGTCTGGCGGAAGGTGCTGCCGACGGAAGAACCGGATCCTGGGAGACAGCCTTCGAACGCCTTCTCGCAGGCTATTATTTTGAAGAAGGTGACGATACCGGTATTCTTCCGGCCTTTCTTTCCGGAGACGGAGATGCGGACAACGCCGGTAAACTGATGTTTGTTATCCGGGCCCTTGATGACGAGCTGAGAGATCTGAACAGCAGAGAACGCAGCTTGAAGGATTGGACCCTGCTCTGGGAAAGTATTGCCGGTCGTTGGTTAAAACCCCGTCGGGAAGGAATTGAAAGTGAAGATGACGAGCGCGACCGCCTTCGAATCAAGGGTGCGATCCGGGATCTGATGGCATTGAGCGAAGACGTTGGTGAATTGGCGGATTTCAAAGACGGGACTATTCCATGGACTGTGTTCTCTTCCCTCCTGGATGAGATGACCAATCCGACCGGCGGCCGCCGGGGACGCTATCTTGCCAGAGGAATCACCTGCGCGTCTCTAAAGCCTATGCGTGCTATCCCCTTCAGACGTATCTACATCCTCGGTATGGACGAGGGAGCATGGCCCGGCCGTGAATACCTCACAGGTTTCGACCTTCGGGACAGAGTGCCGAAATCAATTGACCTCTCCCGGGAGTCGGTGGATCGTTTTGCCTTCCTGGAGATCCTGTTCTCCGCCTCAGATCATGTTTCATTTTTCTACACCGGGCGGGATCCCGAACGTGGTGATCCCCTCTCTCCGGCAGTACCCCTGGCGGAGCTCTGCGAGCATCTGGGGGAGGGCGCCGAAATTCTTACAAGGCGCCACCCTCTGAACCCCTTCGACCCCCGGGCACTAACCGGAGAAGGCCCTCTCGCTACATCATCACCCCAAGCGCTTGCCCTGGCGGAATCTCTTTACCGTGGCCTGGCTAAACCTTCGGATTATATCAATCCGCTGCCTCAGAAAGAGGCCGTTGAAAGTATCGACTGGCGCGATCTGGTGCGATTTCTCAGGAATCCGGTGGAACATTTTTACCTTAGAAGAATCGGGGCTGCCCGGGAGCCCAACGAAGGCGATACCGTCGAAGATGATGTTCTGGAAGCCGAATTCCTGGACTGGTGGCTTTGGAAAAACCGCCATATCGCTGAGGCTCCCGAAACTCTTCGCAGACCGGATCTGCTGGTGGAAAGCTTCCGGGAACGGCTCCGCCTCGAGGCTGCAGTGGCCGATACACCCGCCGGCATGCTGCAGGCCGAATCCTGGCTCGAGGATGCCGAGTCCCTGGCTGCGGGACTGGACCGCCTGATTGATGATGGTCTGGATATCGGAGAACCCTTCTCCTGCCGCTTTGTCTCAGGAAACCAGCTGCCTCCGGTATTGGCAGAGCCCCGGCCCGGTTCCATTGTAAATCTTCCCGCACCGGGGCTGCTGTTGCCCGACGGCGGAATGCAGCAAATCACCGGTACCCTCGACGGCCTCAGGCTTCTTCGGTCCGGCGCCAATACAGAAGCTGAGGTCTGGACTCTTTTAGATTTTATCTCAGGCCGACGGGTGAACTTCAAACATATGCTGAGAACCTGGGTCGCCGCCCTGATGATAGCTGCCTCTCTGGGTGAAAAGGGCCCAAAGGAACTCCGGGTTTTCCGTTTGAGCGGTACGGAATTACCGGCCGGACGATATCGATTCGGTTCGGGTGTCCTGAACAATCCGTCCCGGATACTCGGATCGCTGGTGAATATCTATTCAAATGGAGAGTCAGCACCCCTGTCTCTTTATCCTGAACTGGCAGACAAACTGGCTGCAATGGATAAAAAGGAACCCGTCGGGAATAGACTGGCCGCGGCCGCAGCTGAGGCATGGAACGGTATCGTAACAAATACTCGGGCAACATCATCCACAGTTCGGGACTGTTATTTCCGACGGAGATATCTTGAATCACCGGATTTCGAATCCGAAAATTTTCGGCGGGCCTGGGAAGACCTCTACAGGAATGGAGGTATCACATGAGCCGCCATAGGGTTTTCGACCCCGATACCTCGCCTCTTGAGGGGACAATGCTTCTGGAAGCCTCAGCAGGAACCGGAAAAACGTATGCTCTGGAACGTATTGTGGCTCGGCTGGTCGGCCGGGATATAAATCCACTGAGAATTGAAGATATCCTGGTGGTTACTTTTACCAATCGGGCCGCCCGGGAGATGAAGGAAAGAATCCGAACTCTGCTGTCCCGAAGGTCGAAAGAAACTGAACGAAGCAATACCCAGCGGGACCGTTACCGGGCCGCCATTTCAGGATTCGACAGGGCAGCGATTTACACAATCCACGGGTTCTGTCAGATGGTCCTTTCATCCTGGCCGTTCGAAAGTTCTTCCCCGTTTCGGCAGGAACTGGTTCCCGGCGGGGTAATGGAATCGGGTGAAGTTCGCTCCTGGATTTCGGGTCTGCAGAAAGAGGATGTTGACCGGGATCTGATGCGAACGGCATACACCCTGTCCCGGGGCATTGAGAACCTGATTTCGAGTATCACCGACAGCATAGTAAAAGACAATATTCCTCAGGACTCCAGGGTTCTCCCCACCGAAAATGAATCCGCAGATTTTGCAGCCTTTGTTGATACTTCAACGCGCCCCGGCAGCCCTCTGAATATTGCAGCGGTGTCCCTGTTCTCAGTTGATTGGAGTGACTCGGCAATCCTGGACCTGCTGAAGGCGGCTACCGGAAAGAAGAAGACAGCTCCCAGCCTTGCGAAGATCCGCAGCCACATTTCGGCCTGCCGTGGGGTCTCTGGAATACTGCCGATATCAGAAGCCGTTTTCGGCGATCCTGCGGGGGTATCGATCAAGAACCATTTTCTGGACCTGTTTCATGCCGGGGTAACAATAATCGATGAATCTACCGCCCTCTCCGGAGAAGCTTCCGGACTCGCGAGGGTTCTTGCCGGACTTTTTCATGAAATGGAGCCTTATGTTGAATTTTCCCGGGGCGCAGACAAACCGATCGTTTCACTTGCAAAACCCTACATGCAGTGTGCTTTTTCCGATATGGCCCGAAAAGCCGTTGAAGAGAAGTTGGAAAACCTCAAGGACAGCAGCGGTCGATGGGGTTATGCCGACTTGATACGCAGGGTTGCAGACAAGATTTCCGAGACCGATTCCCCTCTTCTTCCGATACTGAGAAATCGCTTTAAAGCGGCGTTGATAGACGAATTCCAGGATACCGATCCACGGCAGTGGAAGCTCTTCAATACAATTTTCGGGGATCCCGGTTCCCCTCATCTGCTGGCCCTCATCGGTGATCCGAAGCAGAGCATCTATGGTTTTCGGGGTACCGGCCTTCAGGCCTACAATGACGCCGCCTCGACGGTAAGCGAATCCCTTACCTTTCGCCTGGATACGAATTACCGGTCGACATCGCTGCTGGTTAGCGCCGGTAATCGTTTCTTTGCCCCGTTATTCCGAACCCCGGGTTTTGAGGCCGTCAACTCAGGTAAGATTGATTCCGATGAGCTGCTTTGGAGAGACGGCGGGACAGCTGTTTCTTTCATTGCGGCTGAATCGAAACAACAGGCGGCCGCCTCGATTGTATCGGAAATCAGGTCTTTGCTGGATCCGGCGGACGGTGGAAGCTGGCGCCGGAAAAGCGGAAAGACTGAGCCTGTCTCGGCGTCAGATATCGCAGTTCTGGTTCGAGGGAAAATTGAAGAAGACGATATCCTCTACAGACTGGCGGCTGCCGGAATACCGGCGGTGCAGATCAGAAGCCGGTCGGTTTTCGCCCGGGATTTCGTTTCGGTAATCAGAGGACTATTGGAGGCTTTCGAGAGCCCCAGAAATACATCTTTGTGGAGATCGGTCCTGATGGACGGGTTCTTCTCCCTGCCACCGGATCTTCTGGTTCAATTTGAAGAAGACGGGCGCATCGACGATTTTGTGGAAAGAGGCGGTGAATGGCAAAGCTTATTTCTGGCCGGTAGATCTACCGAAGCATTTGAAGCCTTCCTGACTTTCTCCTCGATTGTCGGAACCTGGACCCGGGAAGCCGGCCGGGCGGAACTCGGAGAATATCTCAGCCATCCCTGGCCGCAAAGAGTTCTGGCTGATCCCGACGGCATGAGGCAGTGGCAGGATTGGCGTCAGATCTGCGAGCTCATACAGAACCGTCAGGCCGAAGGTGTCAGGGATATCGCCGGTATTACATCCTGGATGACCGAACAGGCCGGGAACGCCGATCCCCGAAGGCAGGGATGAAGCGCTGCGGCTGGAAACTGAAGAGGCGGCAATCCGGGTAATGACCATGCACACCGCCAAGGGCCTTGAGTTTCCTCTGGTGTTCCTTCACGGTGGCTTCGGCATAAAGAGCATCAGAAAGGGTGACGGTGAATACCGTTTTGATGATGGGGGAACTCTCGTTGTGGACAGGGTTCGTCGGGAGTCCAATCGTGCCGCACACCTGGCCTTCGAGTGGGAGGAAGACAAGCGGCTCTGGTACGTGGCCTTCACCCGAGCCTCTGTAAAATTGTGGCTGCCGCTGCCCACTGGCGGCGGCATTACACAGATGGAGTCCCTGATCTACGGAGCGTTAGATGGTCTTCTTGAACCTTCGCCGGTCGGCAGCCTTCCTCCCCACCAGTGCATCCCGAATAAAGAGGCCGATGAATTCAGGGACAGGCTCAGGGTGGGGATCGAGCAATGGACCCAGGAGAGCCCGCAGCTGTTTTCTGTGGCAAAAATTCCGGAAACGTCCCGTACACCTCTGGGGACGCCGAAATTTCCTGAACCCCGAACCGCAGCTCTTCCCCCCGGCCGTCCGGCAGACCGGGATCCGGTAACCAGCAGCTATACATCACTGTTGCGGTCCGCATCGGATGAATCCCCAACTGACTCCGATGAAACCGGCGACAGGGATGTTGATGGTGTGGCCGGCGAGCTTCTTCCTGCCGAATCAGCCGGCGACGGGGTGGAGCCTCTGCCCCTGTCTTCTGATCGCGGGGCCTTGTTCGGAACCCTGGTGCACGCAGTTCTGGAAGAATGTGACTTCAAAAAAGCCCGGGATATGGATGAAGAATCCTGGTACAGTGATTCGGTAACAGAGGATATTTTTCAGTCCCTCTCCAGAAGATTCTATCCTCCTGACTGGTACCGGCCCAGGAGCCGTTCACTCAAAAAAATGGTTCGATGCGTTCTTCGTTCAGACATTCCCGATCTAGGTCGACTCTGCAATCTTGAAAAACAAGAGATGCGGGCGGAAGTAGAGTTTCTGATCGCGGTCCCTCACAGTGCTGAACTGGTTTCCGAACAGATTCGGGCCTATCTGGCGAAAGGTTTTCTCAAAGGTTTTATCGACCTTCTGCTTAAGACCGACGGACGCTGGTGGGTAGTGGACTGGAAAACCAATGTACCGCCGGGTCTTGAATCTGCAGAGTCCTACGATCAGTCGACGATGAAAGAAATAATGGATCATCATCATTACCATCTGCAGTACGAACTATACCTCCTGGCTCTCTGCGCGACTCTCAGTGGAAATCTTAAAAGGCCGGTCCGATGGGAAACGGAAATCGGCGGGGCAGCCTACCTGTTTGTTCGCGGAATGCGGGAGGACGACGACAGAGCTGTCTTTGTCTCCAAACCGGACAGAGAACGAATGCTCACTCTGGCCTCGGTTCTCGGACTCGAAGGAGTTTTGGTATGAGAGGCGGTAATCGGCGGGATGATCCGTTTTTCAAAACCGGAGAGTTCCTTGGTGTTCCCTGGTTCAGACTCTATCTTGCTGACTCCCTGGCACAACGTCTCCCTGAGGGCATGAACGAAACGGATCTCTCGAGGTGGTTTCTGCTGCATCTTGCATTGCAGGCGGGCAGTGGTCATCTGAGAACCGACCTTGATAAACTCTCTTCGGAGATATCAGAATGGTACCTTCCGGGAGATATCGATGAGACCCTGCCGGCTCAGATTGCAGATGCTGCGCCCCGTATCGTGGCCTCGGGATTGGAATCCGGACTAATAGTCAAACTGCCGAATGAAGACTCCGCAGCCGACTCTCTGGAGACTCCCCGGCCTCCTCTGGTGTTAACCCACGATGGACGATACCTTTATTTCCTGCGTCGTCGCAAAGAAGAGGATCGTTTTCTCGCCCGCCTGGAAACCCGGTCTTCCGGTGCAGGGCTGAGTTCTGAATCGGCGAAAACTTCCGACACGGCTGCGGAATCCCTTTTCCGGAAACTGGCCGCAGGAGGGCGTCTGCTTTTTCTCGCAGGGGGGCCCGGGACCGGTAAAACCACCACCATCGCTGAACTGCTGAGATTGCTTTCTGAATCTGGAATGGACATTGTCCTTGCGGCACCTACAGGCAGGGCCGCGGCGAGAATGTCCGACAGTCTGGAACTCAGCGGTCGGACGATTCACAGCCTGCTTGGCATTTTCCCCGGCCAAGCTCCCCGGCACAACCGGGACAATCAGCTGGTCGCCGATCTCGTTGTAGTCGATGAGGCTTCAATGGTTGATCTTCCCCTGATGAACGCCCTGCTGGATGCACTGCCGGACGAAGCGCCCCTTCTTCTTGTTGGTGACCCTGACCAGCTTCCATCTGTGGAAGCCGGCGCTCTCCTGGGTGACCTGCTTTATGGTGAAGCCCGGGCCGGCAGTGAAGGTTTTGTCAGCCCTTTGAAAAACTCGGTAGAACGACTCACCAGAGTTTACCGATCCGGAACAGCGATACTTGCCGCCGCCGCTGCGGTACGTGAAGGTAATCTTGATGCCCTTAAGGCCACGTTTCGGGATGATGGCGAAGGGGTGAGTCTCCACGGCATCAGAGACCCGGAATCCATGTCCCGGGTGATAGCTTCTGAATACAGCGAAGCAGTTATTGCAGCTGAAGAAACCTCAAGTCCTGTTATTGAGGTGTTTCGCCGGTTTTCGGCTCATGCGGTTCTGACACCCCTGCGTCGGGGACCCTGGGGCGTCCCGGCAATGAACGACCGGATCTCCCGGATTCTGGGCGCCACCCTGTCGCCGTTTCCGGGAATGCCAGTGATGATTACAAAAAACGATCCATCACGGGGAATATGGAACGGCGACAGGGGCGTGGTGCTTCGCCGGAATGGGCGCCTCAGGGCTTTTTTCCCGGAACAGGACGAATTCCGGGATTTCCCGCTGGCCGCTCTGCCGGGATGGGAGCCGGCCTGGATTCAGACCATTCACAAAAGCCAGGGTTCGGAGTTTGATGGAGTCTCCGTCCTGCTTCCAGAGGGGGCCGAACGCCTGTTATCCCGGGAAATTCTCTACACCGCATTCACAAGGGCGCGAAAGTCTGTGGATCTGTATGCAGATCTTGAGACCGTTGAAGCCACCCTCGGACGGGCGGTTGTCCGCAATTCCCGCATACGGAAATGGGCCGCCGGGGGGAGATCAGATTGACGTCCCGAAGCCGGAATCGGGCGGCCATCGGCGATGTACTTGCGGAGGGCCCCCGGGGACGGTTATCCTAGCGGCGATTCGAATTGAGGAGACATTACATGGCCGGTTGTTCCTGTGGAAGCGGTACCGCATATTCTAAATGCTGCAAACCTTATATTGATGGCAGCCTCCAGGCACCCACTGCCGAATTACTCATGCGATCCCGATACAGCGCTTATGCTAAAGGGGCGATCGACTATATTCTTGACACCCACCACCCCGATAGCCGGGACGAGATATCCAGAGAATCTACCGAGGAATGGGCAAAAGATTCCGAATGGATGGGCCTGGAGATATTGAAAGTCAGCGGTGGAGCTGAAACTGATAACGAAGGGATAATCGAATTCACCGCCCGTTATCGGGGGGCTGATCGGGCCATTGTCAATCATCATGAGAGCAGCACTTTCCTCAAGAAAGACGGCCGCTGGTATTTCAGTGACGCAAAAATGGTCAACAACCCTCAGACAAGAGAAAGCCCGAAAGTGGGCCGCAACGATCCCTGCACCTGCGGTAGCGGAAAGAAATACAAGAAGTGCTGCGGAGCCTGATCTCAACTATTTTTTGAACTGATCTTCCATTGCTTCACGGAAGTTGTCCACGAATGACTTAAGTTCGGCGTTTTCCTCTCGGAGCTTTTTTATCTCATACACCATCCAACGAACTTCTTCACGGGCGTCGTCGATTTCATAGCCGTATTTGGAGTTCGGATCCCATCTGATCCAGCAGAGTCTGCTCCCCCGACGGTCATTTTTTTCCAGCAGTAGTTCAAGTCGGGCCAGTCGTTCGAATTCATCCTTTTTCTTCACATCTCATAATATAGCGGAAATCAGGCGATTTTCCCCGCCGTCTTTATTCTGTGCCGGACAGCAGGTATTATTGAACTTAAGTATTGATGCGGAACAACCGCTGCCACGGAGGCGAATTATGTCAATTTGGGATGCCCTTGAACGGGCCGCGTATACAGGTCTCGGCCTGGCAGCCCTTACCAAGGACAAACTCGACGAGGCCGTTGAAACCCTGAAGAAGGAGAGGGGCCTCACAGAGGACGAGGGCCGCCGCCTCGCCGAGGAACTTAAGGATGGCGCCGAAACTGCCCGCCGAAATCTTGACGAGCGTGTCGATGCTGCCGTCGACAAAGCCTACAAAAGGCTTAAATTGGCCAAGCTGGACGAACTTGATTCTCTCCGGGAACGGATTGCCGAACTGGAACGGCGTCTGGATGCCGACGGAGAATCGGTGGATTGAAACGTACCCGGCGGGAGAGGAAAATTCGAACATCATCTCGGGATGTCGGAATCCCGCGTAGCCTCATGGGCCGCGCTTTGAGCCGGGTAAACCGCTATTCTGAAATCCTGGGCGTCCTGATTCGTTTCGGATTTGCCGACATGGTCCGCAAGGTGGATATCGACGTATACCGGCGCCTTCGCGGCGGAATCAGATATTCGAGAAAAGCGAAACGCACCTGGAGTCGACCTGAGCGTATGCGCCGGGCCTTTGAAGAACTGGGACCGGCATTCGTTAAGATCGGTCAGCTGCTGAGTCATCGCCCCGATATTCTTCCGCCGGACTGGATCCGGGAATTTGAGAAACTCCGGAGTATGGTTCCGCCGGTTGACGAGGGGGAAATCAGCCTTGTTGTCGAAGACGAACTCGGCAGGCCGCCGGGGGAGATTTTTACATCATTCGATCCGATTCCTATTGCTTCGGCTTCCATTGCTCAAGTCCACAGAGCATTCCTGCCGACGGATGGCAATGCCCTCGAGGGTGCAGCAGCGGTTGAAGTGGCCGTTAAGATACAGCGGCCGGGAATCCGTCGGGTAATTGAAACCGACCTGGCCATACTCCGGGATCTTTCCCGAATCGCCGAATGGCGAATACCCGCCCTGGCTTCGTTCCGTCCTGTGGACGCGGTGCGGGAACTGGATCGCGCCCTGCGTTCCGAGCTTGATTTCCGTAATGAGGCGGAGAGTCTCAAAATATTCCGCCGTAACTTTTCAGACGACCCGACCGTGACAGCTCCGAAACCCTTCCCGGAATTCTCCGGAAGCCGGGTTCTGACAATGAGTTTCATCGACGGCATACATGTCGGGGACAGTGACGCCCTGAAGGAGAGGGGTACCGATTTCACCCTCGTAGCCCGCAGGGGAGCTGAATCTGTCCTGAGGCAGATTTTTGAGTTTCGTTTTTTTCACTCAGACCCCCATGGCGACAACATTCTGATTCTTCCCGACGACCGCATCGCATTTCTGGATTTCGGTCAGGTCGGGAGCATACTTCCCAGCCAGCGGGTTTTCCTGGCCGACCTCCTTTCGGCACTCATTCGCTCTGACGCCGTGAGGGCTGTCAGGGCCATCCTCGGCTGGTCGGGCTACAGGGACCCGGATATCGCCCGGCGGCTCACCATGGACATGGAGCTGATCATAGAGCGCTATCTTTCCCGGCCCCTCGGAAGGCTGAACACCGGGGAAATGGTTTCAGCGATGGTAACTATGATTAGACGTTACGAAATCGAAATACCGTCAAACTTCTATCTGCTGGCCAAGGCCATGTCCACTATCGAAGATATCGCCGGCAGTCTGGATCCGGACTTTGATTTCATCAGGGCCTCCCGGCCTTTCGCCAAGAAGATGATACGCAAGGAACTCAGTCCCGACCGCATCGCAGATCAGATTGCCGGAGCTGCAGGAGACACCGTTCGATTCGTACGGGATTTTCCCGGGGAGGCCTGGGATCTGCTCAGTCTTCTCAAGGCCGGTAAACTCAGGATGGAGTTCGAGCTCAAGGATATGGAGACCCTCAATACCACTTTGAAGAAGGTGGTAACCCGGCTTTCCGCGGCAGTACTCCTGGCGGCCATGATCATGGGGTCCTCAATTCTTGTTCAATCTCTCATACCACCGCTTGTTTTCGGGATTCCTGTCATCGGCCTCCTCGGCTTTCTGTTCTCAGGGCTGATCGGAATTTATCTTCTGGTTGACCTCTGGCGCCACCGCTGAGCCCCCGGTACACTATCGCCCTATGACGGCCCCGGAAATACTGTACGAAGACAATCACGTGCTTGTTATAAACAAGCCCTCGGGTATGCTGGTTCAAGGCGATCGTACCGGTGACATCTGTGTACTGGACGCCATGAAACTTTTTATCAAAGAGAGGGATAGTAAACCTGGAAACGTCTTTCTGGGGCTTCCCCACCGTCTGGACCGGCCCACAAGCGGAGCCCTTATTCTGGCGAAAACTTCCAAAGCCCTCACCCGTCTCGCAGAGTCGTTTCGGGTAAGGGATACGGTTAAGATCTATTGGGCGGTTACCATAGCCCCTCCGGATCCCCCTGAAGGCGAGCTGGTTCACTGGCTGAAGAAAGACGACCGCAGCAATACTTCCAGGCGGGCCGACTCCGGCAGTCCCGGAGCAAAAGAGGCCCGGCTCCGATACCGCCTCCTGGGTTC
>RCND010000302.1_pt1 | contig 27744 bp, 33 predicted proteins | sample 2041351 | NCBI WGS metagenome assembly RCND01 (sample SAMN09708230, study PRJNA481090) | Marine sediment metagenome, whole genome shotgun sequencing project. | biome: marine sediment; feature: ocean; material: sediment; isolation source: Sewage treatment plant 12B marine sediment (STP12B) ... | reverse complement strand
ATTGAGATTACCGATCTTTCAGATAATATAAATACATCGGTCAATTTAAATAATGTGCCGGAAAATCTTAAAGAAGCTACAATGAATTTTGAAAAAGAACACATTAAGAGAATTATAAAAAAATACGATAATAATAAGGAAGAAGCTGCAAAAGTTTTAGATATTGGTCTTTCATCGCTTTACAGAAAAATGGAATTGATGGGAATACCTACGAGACCAACTAAAGAATAGTTTTTTAGTAAAAATATTATAATTTGATTTTCACTTTTTGATAAAACATTTTTAGAATGAATAATAGTAATACAGATTCAACAAAAAACGACATTTTAACAAATCACAACAATTACTTTATAGTTCATTGGGATAATAGCGATTTATTTAATTGCCACACTAGTTTTGCGGAACTTCTCGGTTATAAAAGTAAAGAAATCGCAAAATTTCCTTATAAACATCATTCCCTTATTTATGATAATCTAGGCGAAGTTATACACAACTCTCTCACTGAAAATAAGCATTTAGACATTGAACTTGTCTCTAAAGACGGAAAACACTTTTGGTTTAGAGAATTTATCACTCTTTCAAATTCTAGAAGTGAGGAAAAATTTGAAAGTCTTCTTTTCAATATTACAGAATTCAAGAATGAAGAATTAAGACTCAATGGATCCGTTGAAGCTAAAATTGAATTAAATAAATCGAAGGATAAACTAATTTCAATCATATCCCATGATCTTCGTGCACCCTTCAGCAGCTTACTTGGTTTCTCAGAAATATTACTAAATGAACCTAAATTACCCGAAGCCGAAAGACAAGAATATCTCCAGTATGTTTATGATGCATCTAAAATACAATTACAGATGGTCAATCATCTATTGGATTGGACTCGCCTTCAAACCGGGACAATGAAATTTGATCCGCAAAGATTAGACATTAGAGATGTCGTTGATAATTCCGTTTCGGTCTTGACCGGTTCAATTATAAGAAAAAATATCAAAATAAAGGTAAAAGGTAGACACGGAATTTTTGTAAATGCCGATGAAAGACTAATTAGTCAAGCGATTACTAATCTTTTAAGCAATGCTGTAAAATTTACTCCTTCAGGCAAAGAAATTTCTGTAACAATTGATTTGTTTAAGGATGATATGGTAGAAATTATTGTTGCGGATGAAGGTGTTGGCATTGACGAAGAACATCAAGATAAATTATTTAGAATTGATTCAAAGTTTTCTAAAACTGGAACGGACGGCGAAAAGGGAAGTGGTTTTGGTTTACCACTGGTTAAAGAAATTATTGAAAAACATTCGGGTAATATTTGGTTTTATTCGAAGTTAAATAAAGGAAGTGAATTCCATTTTACGTTGCCAAAATCTGAAGATACAATTTTAATTTTGGAAGAACATGAAGAATTAAGAGCGGGCTTCAGATCTTTGGTTGAAGAAAAATTTACTGGTTATCAGATATTATTTTGCAAGAACGGATTTGAAGCACTTAATTTCATTTTAGATAAAACGCCTGCAGTACTTATTACTTACCACAAAATGCCTTTAATGAATGGACTTCAATTAGTTTCTTCATTACGTAAAAAAGACATTCACAATAAAGTTTCTGTTATAGTTTTAGGTGACGAAATTCCGGAAAAGGATAAAAAAGAATACTCAAATCTAAGGGTTAAAACATATCTTCCCATTAACTCACCGGATAAACAGTTATCGACTGCTTTAGAAGATTTAATTCTTCGTTAATTATAACTTATTTTTCACTCTTCCTCAAAAAAGTTAGTTCATTATTCATTATTTTTGTACTAGGACAAAATCAATCGAAAGGAAATAAAATTGGATAATCCGGATTTTTCTATAGAGAAAAAATGGTATGCATTGTATACAAAGCCAAAGCATGAATTTAAAGCGGAGACACAACTTTCTGCCGTAGGGGTTGAATATTTTTTACCTAGCGTAATAAGAATTAAACAATGGAGCGATAGAAAGAAAAAAGTTAAAGAACCATTATTCAGCGGATACATATTCGTGCATGGAAATGAACGCGATAGACTTTTAGCACTTGAGCAATATGCAATAGTCAGAACAATATTTTTTGAAGGTCGCCCGGCAATTGTACCAAACTGGCAAATTGAAAATCTTCAGAAAATGCTAGAGCAGGGGGGCGATATTACTGTAAGTGATAAGCTTGCTGTAGGCACACAAGTTAAAATTATTTCTGGGCCATTTAAAGATGTTGAAGGAATTGTCTATGAAGAAAGTAATCAAGGTAAAATGTTAGCTGTTACCATTGATTTACTTAGAAGATCGGTTATTGTAAAAATTCCTCAAGATAGTTTAATTGAACAAAAATCTAAGGCTGTTTAAAATGTTAGACCAAACTGAACTTGGCAAACTAAAAGTAAAAGATAAGCTTGAACACTTTTTGTTACTAACAAGCTTATCCCTGAAAACAACTAAAGCCGGCAAAGAGTTTCTTGATCTTGAGCTTAGAGATAAAAGTGCTTCTTTAAATGCTAAAATGTGGGATAACTTTGAACATTTTGTTGACAATGCAAAAGCCGGGATAGTTGTGAAGATTTTAGGAACAATGGATGAATTTAATAATAATCCTCAAATTAAAATTGATAGAATTAGATTAGCAGTTGAAAAGGATAATGTAAGCCCGAGCGAGTTTTTACCAAATTCTAATCGCCCAATTTCTGAAATGGAGCACGAATTAAAAAATAGAATTGGTGAGATTTCAGATCCGGATTTAACGAGACTTCTGAAGAATATATTAAATGAAGAAAGATTCTCTAAATATAAAAAAGTACCCGCGGGTAAAGCTTGGCATCATGCTTATATTGGCGGTTTACTTGAACATACTCTGGAAATCATTAAAATCTGTGATTTGATGTGCGAGATACATAAAGAAATAAATAGAGATTTATTGATTACTGGAGCTGTATTGCACGATCTTGGAAAGATTGAAGAATTAGAATTTGAATCGGGATTTGATTATACGACCAAAGGAAAACTAATAGGGCACATAGTTATTATTGCTAACATTATTGAGAAAGAATCATCTGCTATTGAAAATTTTCCTGAAGAACTTAAAAATCAGCTGCTCCACTTGGTTCTTAGTCATCAAGGTAAATTAGAGTTTGCGTCACCGGTTGTACCGAAAACTTTAGAAGCCATTGTTCTGTATCATGCAGATGAATTGAGTGCTAAAACAAATGCATACAAAGGAGCAATATTAAACGAAGCGGGAAATGAAAATGAGTGGACCAGATTTTTACATTTAGCTGAAACATCTTTGTATATTCCAAAATCAATTTCGAAAGATGAATTTAAAGAAACGTTATTCTAATAAATTCCGGAGTAGAAATGGAATTTAAAGAAGAATTTGTATCAAAATTAAAAAGTGCAGAATCGCTTTTATTTTTTACCGGTGCTGGAATTTCTGCAGAAAGTGGAATAGCAACTTTTAGAGGCAAAGATGGATTATGGAATAAATTAAAACCTGAAGAACTTGCAAATTTTTCTGCATTTATGAAGAATCCGGATATGGTTTGGGAATGGTATCAATATAGAAGAGAAATAGTTGAAAGCTCAAAACCAAATCCCGGTCATTTTGCAATTGCTGAATTTGAAAAATTTTACAATGTAAATGTTGTTACCCAAAATGTCGATGATCTTCATGCAAGAGCTGGCAGCACTAACATAGAGGAACTTCATGGAAGTATTGTTCGTAATTTTTGCATTGATTGCAATACTTTTTATAATCATCAAGATTTTGAGTTTGATAATAAAGTTCCCAAATGTAAAAAATGCGGTGGATTGATTAGGCCTGATGTCGTCTGGTTTGGTGAAACCTTGAGAGGGAATGCTTTCCCAAATGGTGAACGTAAAGCTAAAGAATGCGATATATGTTTTGTGGTTGGAACCTCAGCAATTGTTTATCCGGCAGCATATATTCCACTGACTGCGAAACAATATGGTGCATATATTGTAGAAGTAAATATAGAACCTACTGAAATGAGTTATGAAGCTGATTATTCAATATTTGGTAAATCCGGAGAAATCTTACCCAATATATTAGAATTAGTAAAAGAAGTAAAAAATAAATAAGTTCTAATTGCACAATTTAAATAGGCTGCTTTTGAAAAATACCATGATTTTTGCCGTTTTATTATCCTTATCCGGGTTAACCTCTGGTCAAAGGTATGCTTCAAATACACCCTACATATCATTTTTTGCAGGAGATCTTTCAATTCAGTCGGAAAAGTTCACAGAATTTTATAATTCTAAAAATGATCTGGTTTACGGGATCGGCTTTGGAATTCCTATAAATAATTCAATAACTATAGATGCTTCAGCTTCATATTTTCAAAAAAATGCAAATTACACATCTGAACTTGAATCCGAATTTTTTAATAGCGCAATTATTAAACAGCTAATTTTTAATACTGGTGTTCAAATAAATTTAATGCCAAATAGGATAATCGGACTTTCATTTTTGGGCGGATTGAATTATGCAATGATTGATGAAGAGAAGAAAGACCATGAAGGTAAATTTATTTCTGAGGTTGAAGATTGGGGAAATTTAGGCATTTATCTTGGGGCAGATTTTGAGCTAGGTTTGGGTAAAGTGCCAATCGCAATATTTGGTGATGCAAAATATACATATTCATGGAATCCGGTCTTGGATTATGAAGATGATTACCGAGACCTTAAATACACGGCCGGATTAAAACTTTATCTGAAACGCAGATGGAGATAATAAATCTAACTTTTTACTATGGTAATTGAATCTTCCGCATAAGTATTTTCTGTTTCAAAAACTCTTACCATAATACCTGTAATATTTTCAGGTAAATCTGTTTTAGCAATCTTATCTAAAAAATAACCGCATAAGTTTTCTGCGGTTGATTCGTAATCAAGTATAACATGAGCCGAATTAAGTTGTTTAATAGCTTCTAATAGTTCAACATCATGCTTAGAAATTACAACAGAGTGATCGAGTTCACCAACAATTGGTCCGACAACTTCTTTAACATCAAAGTAATCCATTACCATTCCATTAACTTCAACATCACCAATAAATTCAACTAATAATTTATAAGAATGTCCATGTAGATTGTAACATTTACCCTTATGACATTGGAGCCGGTGACCCATTTCCCATCTAAATTCTTTTGCTATTTTCATACGCCTTTTCTATCTGGTTCCCAAATATATTTATGTAATTGTGTTTGAAATCTTACTTTTAAATTATCTCCTAAAATCCATTCTACTAACTCGCGATTTCCCAATTTATTAAAAACAGTTGAAAATAAAACTTCACATTTTTCAGTTAAATTATATTTAATTAATAATTCTTTTGCCCAATCATAATCTTCTCTATTGCCAATTACAAACTTAACCTCGTCAATTGGTTTAAGAAAATCAATATTATTATAATAATTTTTCTTCATCATTTTGCTGGTTGGACACTTAAAATCCAGAATAATTTTTACTCTTTTATCGACTTCATTTATTGGTAAACTTCCACCGGTTTCCAACATTACTTCATAACCCGAGTCACAAAGTTGCTTCATTAGCTCTAGACTTTCACTCTGTACTAATGGTTCACCACCGGTAACCTCAACTAAATTGCAATTATATTTACCAATTTCCTTAAAAATTTCATCAATGCTCATTTCAGTTCCTTCATAAAAAGCATATTCTGTATCGCAATATGAGCATCTTAAGTTACAGTAAGTTAATCTAATAAAAATACAAGGTAATCCTGCTTTAGAGCCTTCACCTTGAATTGAATAAAATATTTCGTTTACTTTTAGCAAAACTTTTATTTTCTTTCTTTTTTAATGATCTATATGGATCTGTTAATAATTTTTATAAAATAATTTTTAGTTGCACAAAAATAATAATTTTTCTAATTTAATAAACTTAATAATTTTTGATAGGTAAATAATGGCAAATCATAAGTCAGCAGAAAAAAGAATACGAACTAACGAAAGAAGAAGACAACGAAATAAAGCTTCTTTATCTAAAGTTAAAACTTTAGTTAAAAAAGTAATGGATTCAAAAGAGAAAGAAACTGCTGAAGTTAACTTAAAAGAAGCTGTAGCATTTTTAGATAGAACAGCTGTTAAAGGTAGAATTCATAAAAACAACGTTGCCAGAAAAAAATCAAAGCTTACGAAATTTGTAAATGGTTTAGAAGCTAAATAAGTACTCAACCTATACTTATATATAGATTGTAAAAGCAATTTTGGAATTACCCAAAATTGCTTTTTTTTAAACATCGTGTATTTTATAGATTATGAATTGCGTCAATACCTTCGGGCATTGGGAGGAAGAACTTAATTCCCTGAACTTTACCGTCTTTTCTAATTAGTTTATCAACCTTCTTTTTAATCAGCACGCTATGCTCAATAAATAAATCGTCATCGATAATAGATCCAAATACATAACTGGTTCCTTTTATTGTAACATTTTTACCAATAATTGTTGGGCATTCATCACTTCCCGTCATGTTAACACTTGATTCAATTCTGGAATTCTCCCCAATAATTAAGTTACCTTTAATTATATCACCCCAAAGAATTTCCACATTATCATGTAATTCCAATTTTTGATTTGGGAAACAAGAAAGATGAACATTTTCTCCCACAGTAACATTTTTACCAAAATTTACATTCCCGTTTACAAATACATTTTTTCTCAGTTCTATGTTATAGTTCAACTTTACACCCTCACCAACATGAACTCCTTTTCCAATATGTATATCAAGAGGTTGATCTTTTCTATCTTGATCAACAATTTCTTTAATTACATCATCGGCAATGAAGAAATCATCAGGATCATCAATTGCGACTAAATCTTTTAATTTAGCGTAAGCAATCTTTCTGGCAATTGCATCCATTTCCTTAAGCACAGATTTATTGTTAAAGCCCATTATTACATGTTTTTGTTTAGCACTTACTGCTCCAACTGAAAATCCACTCTTGTTGAAAAGAGCAATCAAATCAGTGATATAAATTTCACCCTGTACGTTATCACTCTTAATTTTATTTATATGTTTTACTAAGTAATCATACTTAAAAGCAAATACGCCTGAATTGAACTCATTGTTGTTTATTAGTTCTTCTCTGGTGAAAGAATAACTTTTGCCATTAAATTTTCTGATTATTGGTTTCTTGGGTTCAATACTTAAAATATCTTTATACTCAATAATCTCAATTACTTTTTGTGCATCTTTACCGGATGATTTACCAGAATCATCAGAATCCTTAACGCGGACAATTCTTCCGTAACTGTTCTCAGATGGATCACCTTCATACATTCCAGTTAGAACCATCATATCTGCTTTAGATTTTTTGAATTCTGTTCTAAACATTTTCATAGTTTGATCGTTTATTAGACCCATATCGCCCGGCAGAATGTAAACAGTACCGTGATATTTATTCTGATTAATTCTTTCTAAAGCAATTTTCACTGCATGACCGGTTCCATTTTGCTCTTCTTGGAATGCAAACAAATTATTTTTTTTATTACCGATAACTTCGATAACATCTTCAGCTTTAATTCCGGTTACAATAATCGAGTTAGAATTTTTGAGCCCGCTTTTACAAGCTTCGAAAACTCTTTGGACAGTAGGTTTGCCCCAAATTTGATGCAACATTTTTGATGTTTGAGATTTTATTCTTTTACCGTGACCAGCAGCTAAAATAATAGATGTTTCATTTTTTTTGTTGTCAAAATTGGAAGAAAACTTTTTAATTAAATCATTAACAGTTTTTTTTCTTTTTTCTGTCATTATTTCTCCGGGTATAAAAATTTTATAAAGAATTTAAATTGATATGACTAAATAATGAAGAGAAGCTACTAATTTCCAAATCTTTTTTGCTTTTTATTTTCTATTGCAGTTTTAAGTTCATTTATTCTGTTGTTAAATTTATCAATAAGGTCGGGCTTAATATTTTTTAACTTCTCATAAATTTCAATTGCTTCTTCATAATTTTCTTGTGATGCATATATTTCTGCAAGTGTTTCTGTAACAATCGACATTCCCTCAGAATCTGAATTATCGGTATCATTATGTTTACTATCCGATTCATCAATAAGATCAATATCATCTGAGCTAAATTGTTCAGGTTCAATAAAAGACTCGCCTAAAACCTCATTGATTGTATCATCAAAACCTACTGAAATTCCCTCGGCTTCTCTCTTAACTGCTTCAATTAGATTTGAATAATAATTAAGTGTTTCCTTTTCTCTAAGGAGATCATCGCCTTTGGCCAGAAAATCTTTAGCAAGACCATACTGTTTATTGTGTGCAAGAGCTAATGCATATTGAAAGTAAGGTGTTGGGTGGTGAGGATATTTTTCAATGGCTGACGAGAGTAAATCAATAGCTTTTTTATAATTTTTTGCTTCAAGTTCACGTGTGGCTTTATAAGTAATAAGCGGCGATTCTTTGTTGAATTCATAAACTGTTGCAAATTTATCCATTAACAAAAACTCCGTTATGCATTGTTTTTATTTTCTAAAGTGTGTTTAATTGAAAGTGCAGCCACTGATGAAAAGCCTAAAAAGAACATTAACTGAAATGGGAGTGCTGCAATTTCTAAAAAGTAAATTGACGCAAAAACACCAATTAAACAATAGAATGCGAGAACAATCTCAACTATAATGGTTGAATTTATTTTGTTAGACGCAAGGTAAGAGGAATTTGAAACTATAGTATCATTTTTGTTTACAATTTTAAATTTAGGAGTACGTACAAACTCACTTTTTCTATTTAATAAACCTTCAAAAACTGCTCGGGAATTGTTAACCGCAAAACCCATACTGCCAGCCATGAATATAGGGAAGAGTGCTATTCTTTTTCGCCAATCTGTGTAAACATCTTTTTGAGCAAAAAGGTAAAATAAAAATGAACTTATGAACGCTATTACAAACACTGACATAAAATTAAAAAAGATTCCATAGGGGCCGGAATTTTTAATAAAAATTAATGGAACATTCAAAATGCCTGCAACTAAGATAAACGGAAAAACAATATTATTTGTCAGATGAAAAGTAGATTGAAGTTTTACTCTTAAAGGAATTTTTGATTTCCAAACTTTTGGTAATAACTTTTTTGCAGTTTCAATTGCTCCTTTTGTCCATCTGAATTGTTGTGCTTTAAGAGCATTCATTTCAGATGGTAATTCAGCCGGAGTTGTAATATCTCTAAGATAAATAAACTTCCATCCGTTCAATTGTGCTCTGTAGCTTAAATCTAGATCTTCGGTAATAGTGTCATCATGCCAGTTCCCTGCATCTTCAATACACTCTTTTCTCCACACTCCGCCAGTACCGTTAAAATTAATAAAAAATCCCGCCCTATTTCTTATAGGCTGTTCCATTACAAAATGACCATTTAAAGCAAGAGCCTGAATTCTAGTTAAAATGGAATAATTCTCGTTAAGATGTTCCCATCTAGTTTGGACCATTCCAATTTTAGGATTTATAAAGTATTTAAGTGTATTTTTTAAGAAGTCGGGTCTGGGCACAAAATCTGCATCGAATATTGCAATTAATTCGCCTTTAGCAATTTGCAATCCTTCTTTTAATGCTCCAGCTTTGTATCCTTTTCTTTTAACTCTTCTAATATGCTTAATGTCAAAACCATTTTTTACTTTATCGGCAACTAGTTCCCTCACAATATCAACTGTGTTATCTGTTGAATCATCTAAAACTTGAATTTCAAGAAGATCTTTTGGGTATTCAATTTTACATACAGCATTAATTAATCTTTCAGTAACGTACTGCTCATTGTAAAGCGGAAGCTGAATTGTAACTTTCTTATTTAATTTAGAAACTTTAAACGAAGCGGGAATATTTTCTATATACTTTCTATGATAGAAGAGCATGATTATACCATGACTAGAAAATAGCAGTACAACTATCATTGTGAGAATGTAAACAATTAAAATGATTTCATCAAAAAGCATCTTATACCTTTTCGGGTTAAAATAATTAGTAAATATACCTATATTTGGAAGATGTTACAATGATTTACCAGTCGGAAACCACAGCCAGAAGAATGTCTTCGGTGATCAATTCTATCGCATTTTGAATTGCTTCAAGTTTGTTTGAACGGACATCGCCGGAGTTTATGTAATCGGAAAAATTAGAAAAGCTCTTATCGAAAACGGTTTTTTTCATGACAAAATCTTTGTAAACTACGCGGGCATTTATAGTTACTCTTCTTTTAGAAACATTTTCGCCGCCCTCAATAACCGTTGGAGCATCGGGAACAGAATTAATTGTGCATTCAAGCATTGCATCGGAATTTTGTCTATTACCAGAGATAGAAAGTGAATTATCGCTTATAAATTGGTCAATTAACGATGTGGTTAAATCATCCGCCATATTGGGTTCACCACTTCCGCTTCTATCAACACAAAACGGAATGTAAATTGATTTTAAATGATTAGGGACAGATGAACCGGTAAAAGAATAAGAACAACCCCAAATAGATACCAATATTATTAATGAAAAAACTATCAGTTGTGAGTAATTCTTTAACTCTCTTACAATAGATAAAGTTAATATTTTAGTCTTATTTGGTATCTGTTTTTTAATCATATTTGATATTCTTTAATCTTTCGGTATAAAGTTCTTTCGCTTAATCCTAAAAGTTTAGCTGCTTTTCTTTTATTTCCGTTAGCAAATTTTATTGCATTGCTTATTGCATTTTTCTCTAAAACATCGATTGGCACTATTTCCGTTGGTTCAGTAAAATCCGCATTACTTGAATTTGACATATTGCTATTATAAGCAAAATTTTTCAATTCGTTAAGATCTTTTTTAATCTCTATTAAAGCTCCTAATATAATTTCTCTATCTAATGCTTCATTGGTTTTATGCAGTACAATTGGGAGATTTCTTTTTATATCTTCAATTTTTGGAGGACTCAATAAATTTGAAATTAGATTAACACCAAATTTTCCCGAAGTATTGAGTGCGGTTGCTGTTTCAATTACATTTTTTAATTCACGTATATTTCCGGGCCAATAGTAATCATTTAATAACTCCAGGGCATCATCTGTAATTTTTGGAGCTGCAATATTATTTTGTTTAGCATAATTATTCAGGAAATATTCGATTAGTAAATTAATATCAATTTTTCTTTCTCTCAAAGGAGGAATATATAGTGAAACAGCTTTCAATCTAAAAAAAAGATCATGTCTAAATCTTTTCGCATCGACTTCAATTTGTAAATCCTTATTGGTTGCAGCAATAATTCTTACGTTTACTTTTTTGGTGATTTCACTTCCCAAAGGAATAAGCTCACCTGTTTCTAAAACCCGTAAAAGTTTTACTTGAGTTGTTAACGGCATCTCTCCTAATTCATCTAAAAATAAAGTGCCGCCATCAGCTAATTCAAAGTATCCTTTTCTATCATCAACTGCACCGGTAAAAGACCCTTTTTTGTGACCAAATAACTCGCTCTCCAAAATCCCTTCAGGAATGGCACCACAATTTACGGTAATTAATTTTTTATCGGCACGCTTACTATAATAATGTATAGCTTTTGCAAATAGATCTTTACCAACACCGCTTTCACCGTAAATAAGTACAGAAATATCTGACTGCGAAACCTGAAGCGCAATATCAATTAAGTCTTTTATCTGTTTTGATTTACCAATTATTCCGTGATCATACATATATTATTTTTCTCTATCTGACAAAATGACAAATATATTATTATTGATATCACCTAAAAAAGCTAAAAAATGTAAAAAAATCAACATAAAAGATGATGTCTTATTCAAAAAGAAATATTATATGTCATTTTGATAGAGATTCATGGAAATAGGTATTAAAGCAAATTATTAATAAATACTTTTTAACTCATATTGTTTAGCTCAAGATCTTAGCAAATATGATATAGGAAATAATTCTCCGAGTATTTGAATATTCAAATATTCAAAAATCTGCTGTTTAGTTTCAAAAATTGCTGAGATGGGAAATTCTATTAAACTGAAAAACTATTTTAGATTGGATAATAAATTTATATGTTATTGTAGCATGAGATTTAGGCAAATCATGCTGAATCGTCAACACTTAAATTGTTATGATATTACTAAAACTATTGTTTAATCAATTGCTTCCTCATGGAATAGGAAGGATCAATAACTAAGGTATTTATTCAATTTAACCAACTCAATAAAACATCTTATGGAATTTATTATCTTAAATCTATTTTTGGTTTTGCTTGCAGCATGGCTTGGCGGACAATTAGCTTTGCGTTTAGGATATCCGTCTGTATTGGGTGAGCTGCTTGCCGGAATATTATTGGGTCCGCCTTTATTGGGACTTTTTCATGGCAGCGCCGCGCTCAATGTGCTTGCAGAATTAGGTGTATTGTTAATGATGCTTTATATGGGGATGGTAATTGATCCCAAGGATTTAGGTAAAGCATCAAAGGAAGGAATCCTTGCTGCATTAGGCGGTTTTATAGTTCCTTTTGGTTTAGGGTATTGGGATTGTTACTGTTACTGGCGGAACTGGAATTGCAGGTGTATTTGTCGGTATGGCAATGGGCGTTACATCTTTAGCTACAAAATCCAGAATATTAGTTGATCTTAAAATTCTTGATACCAGAATAGCACATGTAATGATGGCAGGAGCTTTAATTGCTGACACTCTCTCGCTTATTATTTTTGCTGTTATAATCAGTTTCTCTAATGTCGGTTCCCTTGATATTATAGCAAATATTATTATTCTAGTAAAAGTTTTATTATTCTTTCTTATTTCTTGGTTACTCGGATTAAAAGTTTTTCCCGTTATTTACAAATGGTTAAAAGTAAATGGATTTAAAGGCAGAACTTTTAATGCAACTTTAATTTTGTTAACTGCATTAGCATTTGCTGAATTAGCACATTTAGCTGAGTTGCATGGAATTTTAGGGGCCTTTATTGCGGGTCTTGTTCTTAGGGAAGCGATTGCAGAAAACAAAATTATCCCACGAACTTACAGAGCTTGTAAAAGATGTCTCTCTCGGTTTTCTTGCTCCAATATTTTTTGTCACAGCGGGTTTTCAAGTTTCATTTGAAGTTTTTCAAACTGATTTATTTTTATTGGTGAGTGTTATAATTTTTGCAACCTTTGGTAAAATTATTGGGACATTTTTATTTTACTTACCAAGTGGAAATGGTTGGCGAGAAGGAGTTGTAGTCGGTGCTGGTATGAATGACAGGGGAGCTGTGGAAATTGTAATAGCAGGTATTGGCCTCGAGGCAGGAATTATATCGCAAGAAATTTTCTCTATTCTTGTATTCATGGCGATAACAACAACCGCGACGGTTCCTGTGCTCTTAAAATTAGGAATTGATTGGCTAAAAAATAGAAATGAGTTGGTTCAGTCAACAATTGGTAAAGATGATATTGTAATAGTTGGAGCAGGACCTTTTGCAAGATTTTTTGCTAAAGCACTTATTTCAAAAAGACCAATAATAATGATTGATACAAACAAATCTAATTGTGTTAAGGCAATAAAAATGGGACTAAAAGCTGTAAATGGTGATGCCCTTGATGATGTAATCTTAAAAGATACAGGAATTGATGCAACAGGTATGCTTATTACCATGACCCCAAATGCTGAATTCAATGTGCTTACTGCAAAAAGATTGCATGAGGAATTTTATGTCCCCAGAATTTTTGCGGCAATACTAAATGAAAGAGATAAAGGTTTAGTCAAACTATTAAATGCAATTGGTGGTCAACAGCTGTTCAATAAAATTATAAATTTATCAGAGTGGGACCGAAGAATTACTAAAGATCAAATCATATTAGAGCAGATAAAAATTGCTAACATTGAAGAGATGCAAATATCGGAACTGTTCCCAAATAATTCACTTCCTATAATAGTTGTAAGAAATGAAAAAAAATTGGTATTTGAAGGTTTTGATAAACTTATTTCAGGTGATTTAGTCCTAACCTTGATACCTAAATAATAAGCAATTCAGTTCTTCTTTTTTCCAAAAGTTAGATAAGAAATATTAACTAGAGTTAAATCTCTTGGCTAACCAAATAAACTGTGTAACCAAAATAAAAAACTAATAGAATTCCTGCTTCCCACCGATCTAATTTTTTCTTTTCGCCTGTGAACATTGCAATAAATAAGAAAACTGTTCCTCCAGCCAAAATGTATAAATCTGTATTAAAAACGGTATTAAATTTAATAGGATTGATTAGTGAACTTGCTGACAAAACTAAGAAAATATTAAATATATTTGAGCCAATAATATTACCGCCTGCAATATCATTATTCTTTTTTATGGCAGCCATCACTGATGTTGCTAATTCAGGCAAGGAAGTTCCGGTGGCTAAAATTGTAAGTCCTATTATTTTTTCACTTACTCCTAACATTTGAGCAATTTCAACGGCATTAACTACAACAAATCTTCCACCAAAAAACAATCCGGTTAATCCAATAATTATTATAGAGAGTAATTTTTAAAGTTGAAAAATTCTTATGTGTTAATTCCAATTCTGAATCATCAGTCTTAAGTTGTTTGTAAACGTAAAATAGAAATAAACCGAAAAGGATCAATAGGAAAAAACCATCAATTCTTGAGATAATTTGTGAATCAGTTGAGAAAAAATCATTTGCGAAAAAAAAGAGAAATAATATTGCGCCAAATGAAATTGGTATTTCTTTCCAAATTGTACTTGATTGAACTATAAGTGGAGAAATTAGAACGGCAACACCAAGTATAATAAACAGGTTAAAATTATTGTTTCCAATCACATTAACCAAAACAATATCTTGATGATTTTGAATTGAGGCAATTACATTAACCACTCACTCAGGCATTGATGTACCGAAGGCAACAATGGTAAGTCCAATTGCTAAATCTGAAATTTTGTATTTTTTTGCAAGTGCCGAAGCACCATCAACCAAAAAATCAGCACCTTTAACAAGCAGCAAAAGTCCAATAATGAGGTAGACTATTTCTGTCAACATATTTTTTCTACAACCGAAGTTTTAACGATCTGAAAATTCTAATCTTCTTCCCGGGAATATTCGTTTATATTTCCCTCAAATTCATGACTTATAAAGTCTTCATCATTAATCCAATAATCAGAGGTAGTAATTGATATATTTCCATCATCCGATTCCTCTATAATCCAAACAATGTGCTCAGCTTCTATGAATTCAACTTTCCCAGAAATTTGATCCTCAAAAATTCTTTTAATTAAATTCTGGTCATTTAATCCATTGCAAATAGCCTTAAGTGAAATTTCTTTTGTGATTTTCAACTTCTGATTAGGTGGAAATTTTAGCTCTAAAGTTATTTGGCTTGCTTTTGTATTTGGGAATTTCCCATTGAATGCTTTATACAATATCCTATTAATATTAAATAAAGGAAAGTGTAACGAAATATCTGCAAATTCTTCAGTAACCGAATCTTCAATCATCTCGTGAGAAAGATTATGTATTTGGCCTGAGGTTAATTTATCTGCAAACATATAATTTAATAAAATCTCTGCAGCCTCTTCGGGATCATAATCAGTAATTGCCATAAATAACATTTCTTGTAATTCTTCTATTGGTACCTTATCTGCATCAGGAAAATCCAATTTTTCCAATAATTCAATATAATTTTCATTTGACCAAACACCATCTATTTCCGTAATAGTTTTTATATCTAACACTTTTACAAAGCATTTCATAGTTTTCTCATTTTAAAGTATTATCAAAATTAAACCTAATTTTTTTAATATTCCTATTTTTCGCATTATCACACAATAATTTTAGTAGTTGATATATTTAAGTTATAAATAAAATTAGGTTTAATAAGATATTAGGTGTATATTTGCAACAGTAAGGCAGTAACTTTAGAGATATGCCCGCTTTTTTCGGGTAAAGTATATGTAGAAGATGTAGAAGCAATTCAAAAACTTCCCTGTAGAATTTTAGAGCCCTGTCAAATTATCAATCAATTTATTACAAAGGAGCACTGTTATGGCAGAGCGCAAGCAAGGAACCGTAAAATGGTTTAATAGTTCAAAAGGTTTTGGTTTCATCGAACAACCAAGTGGAGATGATGTATTTGTTCATTTTCAATCAATTGTTGGTGATGGTTATAAATCTTTAGAAGAAAATGATAAAGTTGAATTTTCAGAAACTCAAGGTCCTAAGGGACTTCAAGCTTCTGAAGTTAGAGTAATGAGCTAATTATAGTTTTTACTTGATTTTAAATCCCGGTTAATACCGGGATTTTTTGTTTTTCTATTCCCCATTTAGTTCCGTTATTCTTTTCTTGGATTATTTTCGAATAAAACAAATATTTAATTAGCTAGTTAGATAAATGGTTTCTATCTATATTACAACAATCAAAGAACTATAAGGTTTGGTATGAAATATTCAGTCGATTATATTCCTGATAAAAAAGTTGTGAGTGTAAATATTAACGGTAGACTCAATTATAAATTTGCTGAACAGTATTCAAAAGAAGCTGTTAAACTTGCCCATGTTAATGATTGTGAAAAGTTTTTGTTTAACCATTCCGACACAATACTTAATGGTGATGAAATAAATTTACATGCAACAGGTGATGAACTTCAGCAATTTGGTTTTAAGAATACAGATCGTATTGCAATCATAATTGGAAAGGTTGGCAAAAAAAAGGATTTATTTAAATTTGAAAACCTAAATAGCAGTTGGTGCATATTTAAGTATTTTGACGAAAATAAGATCCAGGATGCTTTTGATTGGCTCCAAAATGATTCGTAAAAAATGATTTATAGGAAATTATTAACTTTACCAAAAAGGTTTATTTAAAAAATAATATATCTAAATAAAATTAAGGAGTATGAGATGGCAAAAGGACAAAACACAAAAAAAGGTTCAAAAAAAACAGCGGTTAAAAGTCTTAAAGAAAAAAGACAAGATAAAAAAAATAAAGAAAATGATAAAAAAAATAGTGGTCTGATAATTAAATAATATTTTGTAAACTTTTAACAAAAGAATTTTAAGTTTGATTATATATTTTGGATTTTTTTATCCATAAAATATTATCTAATTATAATTACTATTCCAACTTTAATTTAATTATTAAATCAGAACGTAACCTTCAAATTAAATTTAATTGCTTCCATAGTAATTGGCTTTGCTGTAGAGAATGGCCAGTTCATATCTTCTTGTTTTAACGTATAAAGAAAATATGATAATCCATTTTTTAGCACAAAATATAAAATCGGAGCTGCGCTGGGAATTTCTTTAATTATTACACCTTCCGTTAGAAAATCAATTCCTGTTTGAGCTAATGTTTCAATAAAGAAGCTTCCGGTTTGTTTCCAAAATTTATGATAGGGAAATATTACTGCAGTTTCGTAAGAAGCACCAATATTAAACAAATTACTTATTCTGAAATCAATTCCTGCATGACTTGTAATGCCAAATTTTATCACATCGTTATATTTATTTAGAATATCTATATCATTCCCATAATCAATACCTTCAAATGTTCTAATGTTTGTGAAAGGATGGGTAAATTTAGATCTGTTCCAAACTAATCCCGTTTGGTGATAGGGGAGAATAGCAAAACCTTTGAAATTGTATCCAAACCCTTTGTTATATCCAAAACCAAAACGCCAGATATCATAACCAATTTTTATATTATCAGGAGTGTTGCCATCCTCAAAATGATTAATATAGGAAGAGAATAAATAATTATCATTAAATTCAATTATCTTAAACCCGGCTGCAGGTTTAGAAAATCTTCGTCCAAGTTTAATTTCACTCATTGATAAGCTGTTAAACTCAGCACTGAAATCTTTATGCTTAAGGTCACCAATTCCGTAAGTTACTTCTATAAAATTCTTGCTTCCGGCATACCAATTATCAAAACCGAAATCACTGCTTTGTGCATTAAGCTGCTGGTCATGAAAGAATGATTGTCCGATTACAGAATAGAGCAATACAAACTTTAAGATTGTTAGAATTGATGAATATTTATTATGAGCAGACATAAAAAATCCCCGAAATTTTATAGAAAATAAAACTAACGGGGAAAAACAAAAATTACAAGACTTAAAATTAACTTATTCTACTGTCTGACCTGTTTTTTTCTCAAGAGTTCTTAGCAACGTATCCATTAATACATCATTCTGTACGGGTTTAGTTAAGAAAATATCAACACCGGCATTGTAGGCATTATCTTTATCTCTCTGAAAAGCATGAGCAGATAAACCAACGACCGGAAGATTTTTATATTCTTCCATTGCTCTAATTTCTTGGGTTAACTGCAAACCATCTTTTTTACCTCTAAGAGAAATATCCATTAAAATTATATCAAACTTAGATTCATTTAATTTTTCATAAAAGGTATCGGATGAATCGCATAGAGCTAAATCAAATTTTCGCTTTAAAAATATCTGGAGAAACTTTTGATTTTCGTAATCATCTTCAACAATCAGTAATCTGGGTTTTTGGACTTCTTCACTCATTTTTATCCCATTTATTTTAGTCTTTATTTACTATCGGCAAATTTATTAAGATATTAAACAGAATCATAATAATTCTACCTTGAACAAACAACTCATTTTTAGACATTATCGAATGAAAAGTTCTAAAATAAAGTATAAAAATTTAGAAGTTTTGAAATTACTTTATCAGAATCATTTTCATTGTTTTTGTAAAATTCCCAGCGGTTAGTTGGTAGTAGTAAACACCATTGGAAAGTGAAGAGGCGTTAAAAGTTACTTTATAATTACCCGGATTTTGTGATTGATCAATGAGGATTTTTATTTCTCGGCCAAGGACGTCATAAACAATTAATTTTACACTAATATTGTCATCCCGAACCTGCCTGCCGGTAGGCAATGCTTGATTCGGGATCTCAGAGTTATATGTTTTATAAGATCTCTCACCCTCAAGGGGATTCGAGATGACACTATTCGTGGGTACATTGTACTCAATTGTTGTGGTTGGGTTAAAAGGATTTGGATAGTTTTGAGATAACATATACCCTGTTGGCATTTTATCTGACTTAATCTCATTTATGTCCGTAATTTTATAAAAAAAATCTAAAATTTTTTCCATTAGGATATTTTGTATTTCAATTGGATAAATTGTTTCAAATGGAAATCCCATTGCTACAATTTTACCTGTTGAACTTCCACTTGGAAATATTCCATCATAATAAACACCTGCTGCACCATAACTTATATCAAATCCCACGTAATGAAGAAAGGGTTTACTTCCGTTAATTTCTTTTATAACATCTGGCCATTTAACATCAATAGTACCATTAGTTCCATTATCAAAAAAAAAGGTAGGAATGACATCGAATATTGTGTTTGGAACCGCTGATGTACTATAATATGTTTGTGATGAGTTATTTGGTGCATCGGCAATATATTTCATTTTTAAATAATCCCAAATAAAATTTTTATCTGTACTCGATCCTTTATAATCTAGATCCCATGCAATTTCACTGCCGGAAACAAAAAGGTTCCCTCCATTTTGTAAATATGAAATGATAAGATTTTGTTCCGGTGTGCTGAAAGTTTCATCAGCCGTGCTCTCATCTCCTAAAATATAATCAACTGCGCTATAATCTTGTAAATTTATTAAGCCATCCAAAATAGCATCATTTGTTGCTGATTCATAAAAATATGAGTTATTCCAAATTGATTCTGAATGCTGCCTAATAAAATTAAAAGTGTTACCGTCGGAGGTTCTGTCAAATCCGTTTACAATTAGTATTTTGGGATCATTAGATTCGGAAGTAACCACGGATAAAACTTCTGACTCTCTTGAACTTCCAAATGAATTTTTAGCTGCAATTTTAATGAAATACTGCGTGTTAGATTCGAGATTGTTTATTTGAATTATATTTGAATCAGAAACTAAAGTTTGCTCAAAAGTTAATCCATCCAGGCTGAGATAGATCAAAAAATTGTCAACATTATCTTTTTTTTTAATGAAAATTTTTAAACTGTTTTCATCTTCACTTATTACCCCAAAAGATTTTGGAGCTTCCGGTACTAAATCTTCCACTGTTAAGTATGTTGGCTGAGTCATTATTCCAAACTCATCACTTAGAATTTTATAAAGGTTTTGAGTCTTCAAGATTTCCGCAATATATTTTACCTCACCATCTAAAAGAAACTGAGCATTTAAGAATCGTATTCCGTGGCTGTAATCAACATAATAATCAAAGTGAATATTTGTTAAAGATTGAATTGGATCTCCGGTGAGCCAATGCCAACCATAAATTACAACATGATTTGGTCTATTTGGATCAGTGATTTTATTGCTGAGGACTACATCCTTTTTTATGCCACCGACTAATTGACCAAGTATTCCGTTTGCATTAATTCTCTGCTGTTCAATATCGGAATTGTGCTGGACAAATTTTGCTACTAACTCGTTTTGATTTCCAACCGGGGCATAAGTGACCGGTTCAAGTTTGATCTCAGAATTTTGATAAATATTATCTACAAGTTTTCTAGTAGGCATAACTACACCAAATAGGTCTGCAAGTTTCTGAGCAGTTATTGGTCCCATTGGTATTCTGCAAAAATCTTCATCCAAACCAATTGATAAGTAGTCCGGCATAACCTCATATTTAATGGAATGAGGTGTTCCGTTTGCATCATTAAAAGTAGTTTCAATTGTTACCAAATTCTGCAAAAAATTGGGGATATTTCCTGCTGAAATTTCTTTAAATATTTCCTCTTCTCTATCTGCAAAAGACATATTTTCAACTTTCTTCATGAAGTCAGAGCCGGTAATTGCAAAAGGATTCCTTGGAGGAACATTGAGTTGAGCAAGTGAATCTTGACCGATAAATAATTCATCCGAAATAATGCTATTATAGGAATTCACAGTGAATAAATTTGTGGTGATAAGCTGGCTTAATAACGGAAGACAAAATAATAATGATCGTAAATTCTTCATAACCCTTTTTAATTGAATGCTAGTTAAAGAAGAAAAATAATAAAATAATATCAGAATAATTATCGAAGTTAAATTTGTAGAAAATCTTTTTGACTATTTATCGAAATTAAAAAGCCTGATAAAGTTTCATCAGGCTTTTATAAAAAGTGATTTTACTAAGATTTTATTGAATAACTTATTTTAAAAGTATCATTTTCTTTGTTTGTGTAAAGTTACCTGCCGCTAGCTGGTAATAATAAACTCCGTTGGAAAGCGAAGAAGCATCAAAAGTAATTTCGTATGTACCAGAATTCTGCTGTTCATTAAACAATGTTTTTACAGTTTTACCCAATACATTGTAAACTTGTAATTTCACATTCATATTCTGCATAGTGTTAGGCAGTTTATATTTAATAGTCGTTGTTGGATTAAAAGGATTAGGATAATTCTGTTCTAATGAGAATCCATTTGGGAGCGAATTATCATTTTCAACATCAGTTACCATTAAGCTTGAATATGGAATTAAAGCACTTTGAAGTATTTTTTTTGTGCTTCTTGCTTGAACGTAAACTATAACTTTTAAGTTATCTGTATTCCATGCAGAGTTAAAATTAATTGAAGCAGATAAATTTTTAGTTTCATTTAAACTGATTGAAAAATCCTCTCCTTGCGGATTTACAATTTTTCTCATCACGTTTTTATGCGAGCTTATTCCGTTATTACCACCATATTCAACATTTTCCACAACCACATAGTTTATAGTTAAATCATTTGCTGAAAATTCACCCGTCTGTGTTACATCAGCAATAATAGTAAAATCATTCTCAGTGTAATTCCCGTTAAGCGAGATATCAAAATCACTTTCCTCTGCCACCAAATTATCTAAACTGCCTGCCCAATTATTATAACTATTCGAGACTAAACTTCCATCGAAATATGCTTTTGGTGTTGATGAATGTGGACCGTAAAAAGAATTTTTAGCTGCTGCATCATTTGTATTGTGTTGATATAATTGATCGGAAGAGTAGGGGAAAGACATATGATAATAGATGAATTCTATTTTATCTCCGTTAGCACTTTGCAGATAACTATCAATTGTTGTGTGGGCTGGCGGGCATAATGGACAATGAGAATTTGTAAAAATTTCAACAAGAACTTTTTTATCTCCTGCAAAAAGCATTGATGATGTAACTAAAATTAGTATCAATAAATTATATGTTATTCTACGCATTTTATTTCCCTTTATAATGATGTTTGTAATGTTAATCTAAATCCTTTGAACGGCAGAATATATCTACAAATACCGTTGGAGCAAACTTGACCACCTCTTTCTCTACCATAAGAAACAGTTACTAAATTAGCACCAGTTATTCTGTATCCTAATTCACCAAGAAGCCAATCTTTTCTTCCGGATAAATCATAATTATTATTAGTGAATTCATACCTGACTGCTGCTGTAAAATTTCTATAAATAGACGAAATTATTGAGATATACTGGTTATTAAATCTTTCTTGTTCTGTATTAAAATTATCCTCAACCGATTCAATTTCATATTGGAATATTGCAGAGAGATCACTTGAAAAGATGTGCTGGAATTGAAGCGGGACAACATACGATTTAATTATATGGCTTCCAGCTAATCCGGTGAATTCGTTAAAAATCACTTTCTTTCTATAGGCCGTTCCAAACCTTATCGCTGTATTTAAATTAAAATAATATTCTCCTTCAGCAAAAATTTCAGTATATGGTGAAAATTTATCCTCTGAAGATGGCAAAAAATTATTTTCTCTTTTTGACTCAGCAAATGAAAATGTTGAGGAACTGAAATTATAAGCATTGTGCTGACTAGACAAACTAAAATTTAAATTAAAATTGAGATCGGTATTAACAGAATAATTTACATCAATCTGAAAACCGACTTCATCATTGAAATTAACTTGATGTAGGGCTCGCGAAAGTAATGTATAGCTATGTTCCTTCATAACAATTGGTGGGTTTTGAAATGGCATTACTTTAGTTGTTCTTGTTTCATCATTTTTTAACAAAGGATCTTGAATATCAAAACGGTAATTTTTATAATCAATTGTAACTCCAACTTTTTCTCCAGCATAAGAAAGAGCCGAATACATTCCATAACCTTTAGATGAATTATTAATTTGAGGAGTGTTTGTCCATTTGTTTGCCCAGTTTAGAAATAAGTTTATGGGACCTTTATTAAAATCAAAATAGAATTCGGGAAATTCTGCATCTGTATTTGCAATCGTTTGGTTAAACTGAGGAATTTCTGCTTTTGCGCTAACGTAAGATAATCCGAGTTTAATTGATTTCAATAGCCGATATTCAATATTTCCGCCTCTGAGCTTATACCTTTCTGTTCGTAATATATTTATTGAATCGGTTGACTCAATTGTTCCGGCAATTATTGATGCGTTAAAATTGCCAATTTTATATCCGGCTTTAATTCCGTCAATCCATGTATCATAAGCAAGACCTCTATTTTCGAATAAATTTAAAACCAAACCTCTGCCATATAGTTCGGAAGAATTGCCAACTCTTAAATAAAGATTATCTTTTCTATACTCAACAAATCTTCTTGCCAAACCTTGAAAGGGAAGTCCAACTTCTGGTGGATCATCATAAAGTAATCGGAATCCAACATTTACATTTTCTGGCAGGTTAAATCTAATATCTGTCAAATTTTCAAAATATCTGAAATCATTCTTCACATTTCCCAATGTCTGTTCACCATTCCCATAGCGAAGCAAATTAGAGACAGAAGTTCTAACTTGTGCATAGGTATAGTTGACTCCAACTAAAGAGGCTAAGAGTATGATCAAATATTTATTCAATTTTCAATTCCCAATACTTTCTTTATCTCTTCTTCAAGCTTAGTTTCATCACCCGGCAGATAACCAACATGAGTATAAACTACTTCTCCGATTTGATTGTAAAGCACATTTAAGGGAATTGACTGACCGTTAAATTGCTGAAAAATATCTTGATTAGGATCCGTTACAATCGGAAAATTAAGATTGTGAGAAGAAACAAAAGCCTTAACTTTAGCAACACTTCTTGGTGAATCTTGGTTTATTCCCAGAATTGTAAAACCATTTTCCTTATACTTTTCATAAATTGCCTCAAGATGTCTCATTTCAGCTCTGCAAGGTTTACACCAGAGTGCCCAGAAGTTGACAAGCGTTGGTCCCTTTTTATAAATCTCTGAAAAGTTTATTTCTTCGTTGTTTATTGTCTCTGCTGTAAACTCTATTTTATCTTGAGAAAAGAATTGACTTGGCAGCACTAATACTAATAGAACTATTGACAAAAATATTTTATTGATATTCATTCTAATCCATATTTTAAATTATGAAGATAAATTGTCCTTTTAATTCATAAAATGCAAAAAAATATTCACAAAACTTTAACATTTTTATGGAATTTAAATTATTTTTATAAATTATACTATACTAAAGATATGCCAGGGAGGATGAGTAAAATGTAAAGATTTTTACAAATGTTCAAATAATTCACTAAACTCTTTAATTAAAAAATATCTAAATTCTCGAATTCCAGTACTTTTTCCAAAATAATATCATAATGTTTCCCTGATATCAAATTCAACACTCAGAATAGAATGTACTGAGGAATTGATCGGAAGCAGCTTAATTCTATAATGATGCTGATAAGGTAAATTGTGCGGAACTTTCCATAAATATTCACCGTCATTCTGTGCTGAATGCGAAATTGTTAAAATATAATTGAACTTTCTTACCAGTTCAATTTTTACATCATCAATCTTATCAGAAGTCTTCCACTTTATTAAATATGTTTTGCCCGATTCCCAAACATCACCGTCTTTAGGGTTAATTATTTCTTTTAGAATGCCGGAATCATTATTTATTGTTGTGTTTTCTTCAGTTGGGGCAATAATATCTTCTCTGCATGCATTAAATTGCAATATCACCAATAAAAGCACTATTAAAATTGAATAATATTTTGTCATCTTGTTTGCCGCAATGATTATTTTAAATAGATCATTTTTTTTACTTGAACAAAATCAGCTGTTTTCAATTGGTAGAAATATATTCCACTAGCAAATTTGTCTGCATTAAATTCCACTTCATAACTACCAGGTTTTTGTTTCTGGTTTATTAGTGTTGCTACTTTACGACCGAGAATATCGTAAACTACTAATTGTACAGACGCATGGCCATGCGTCTCTACGTTGTATTTGTCATCCCGAACGGACATTGAGCTTGTCGAAGTGTGGTTTGGGATCTCAGAATAATTTGTTTGCGGAGATCTCTTACCCGCAAGTGGATTCGAGATGACAGATGAAGAGGGAACTGTGTATTTAATTGTTGTACTTGGATTAAACGGATTTGGGTAATTTTGTGAAAGTGAAAATTGTGTTGGTGTTAGATTGTTCTCATTGTCAACATCAACCAAAATTTCATTGCCATAGAATAAGTGAATTGATTCAGCAGTTTTTTTAAGTTCTGCAACACTTTGAATATTGTCACTTCCTCTTGCCATAAAGATAGCTATGACCACTTCTTGTGTATCTCCGGGGGCCATTGTAAACGGACCACAAGAAAGCATATATCTTCTATCGTTAGGCACAGGACCATTTGGCCAACCATCTCCTTCATACCATCCAGTTTTATTCACTGGGTCGCCGGCTAAAACAAATGGGCTCAGTTCTCCTGTATTAGGATTTGGTATTATAATACAAGACACTGAAAAAGGGAGTAATGCAATTTTTTTAAAAAAAGATGATAAGAGAATACCTGTACTACCAAATCATATTGCTATATTTATGGATGGCAATGGGAGATGGGCTAAACGCAGGGGTTTGCCTCGAAGTGCAGGGCACAGAGCCGGAGCAAATACTATAAAAAAACTTGTGGAAGATTGTGATGAAATCGGTCTTAAGTATTTAACTGCATATACTTTTTCTACAGAAAATTGGAAAAGAACTGAAAAAGAAATCAATAATATTATGGTTCTCATTAAAGAATTTTTGGCTTATACTGATGAGCAGTTGCGTGATTCTAATGTTAGGATAAAGTTTATTGGTCTTAGAAACAGACTTGATAAAGATATCCAAATTGATATGGAGAGAACTGAAGCAAGTACAGCGAATAAGACAGGCTTAACATTTATTATTGCACTTGACTATGGGTCTCGGAATGAGATAACAGAAGCGGTAAAGAGTATTTCGCGAAAATGTCTTGCGGGAGATATCGATGTCAACTCAATAAATGAGGAGACTGTTGCCAGTCATCTTTTTACATCAGGAATACCGGACCCGGACCTAATGATAAGATCCAGCGGAGAAAAAAGGATGTCTAACTATCTGCTATGGCAGGCATCATATTCCGAATTATGGTTTTCGGATGTACTATGGCCTGATTTTTCACTAAAACATCTGCTTAAAGCAGTCAGAGAGTATAATAATCGTAACAGACGATTCGGGGGAGCAAAATAATGAAAACAAGAGTATTGGCGGGGCTGACAGTCTTTTTACTGGCTGTTTTAATGTTTACACTACCGATAACATATTTTTACATTCTCTTTCTTTTGCTTGCAGTCATATGCTGTTATGAATTCATGCATATGCTTGAAATATCAGGATTTACACCAATGAAAAATATAGCCTATATCTGGACAGTTTTGTATGTAGTTGTAATATATAATTTTGAACACGGAATATTATGGAGTGAAAATGCACTTGGGGGACAGGATTTTTTATTGGCTATAGCATTTTTATGTATGGCCCTTTTAATTGGTACAGTTTTTTCCCGAGGACGAAAACATGATTTTAAAAGCTTTGCATATACTTTGGCCGGTTGCATCTATTCAGTTGTTTTACTTGGATTTGCAGTCGGAATAATTGAAATGGAAATGGGGAAATGGCTGCTTGCATATGTTGTGCTGGGTGGAGTAGCAACAGACACCTTTGCATATTTTACAGGATACTTTTTAGGAAAAAGAAAGATTCTGCCTGAGATTAGTCCTAAGAAAACAATTGAAGGAAGCATAGGTGGGTACATTGGGTGCGCTTTGGTTATTGTGGGTTTTAGTTTCATAATGAAATCAGTAACCGGAGTAATGCCGGCAACATGGAAAATAGTTGTTATAGCACTTACAGCCGGAATCTACTCTCAAATCGGAGATTGGTGTGCTTCGTTCATGAAGAGGCACTTTAAAATTAAAGATTTTGGGAAATTAATTCCGGGGCATGGAGGTTTACTTGACAGACTGGACAGTATAATTTTCCTAGCACCATTACTGTTCCTGATATTTGTTATTTAATACAGAATAATTATTTGAAGAAGAATAAGCTGTCAGGCATTTTAAGTTAGCTTATGGATTTAGGATAAACCAAGGAGATATTTATGACAAAGGTATGCATACTAGGTGCAACCGGTTCAATAGGAGAACAGACACTACAGGTATGCCGTAAAACGGGATATGAAGTTACTGCTGTTGCTGCAAATACAGATTATGAAGGTCTTTTGAAGGTGTGCAAGGAATTTTCACCCACACATGCAGCTCTGTATGACTCGAAAGCGTATGAAATCTTTTCAGGGTATGGATGTTGTTCTAATATATATAAGGGCGCTGAGGGGATTCTGGAGCTTATAAGGAACAGCCAATCGGATATAGTCGTGAACAGTATTGTAGGCAGTGCAGGAATTTTACCTACACTAGAAGCAATAAAGCACGCGAAGAAACTAGCACTTGCAAATAAAGAGACTCTTGTAGCAGCCGGTGAATTGGTTATGAAGTCGGCAGTTGAAAAT
>RCND010000301.1_pt1 | contig 27744 bp, 28 predicted proteins | sample 2041351 | NCBI WGS metagenome assembly RCND01 (sample SAMN09708230, study PRJNA481090) | Marine sediment metagenome, whole genome shotgun sequencing project. | biome: marine sediment; feature: ocean; material: sediment; isolation source: Sewage treatment plant 12B marine sediment (STP12B) ... | reverse complement strand
AACTCTGCGTCACTCAATACCCGCATGGGTCCAACACCCTCAGGAAGGGTTTGCCCTTTTTTGGTATCATAGAGCTTGCCGTTCTCACCCAGCACAAGGCCATGAGCCGCAGCGTCCTCGATCACCTGCGGCGCCCAAATCACGCCGCCACCCGCATCATCACCGCCCAGCACAGCCATGATCATCCCGTAATCGGTCCCGATATTCTCGAACCCGCGAAAGATGCCCGTGGGGATGTTGATGATGTCGCCCTCTTCGAGCACCACCTCGCCCGCCGTGCCATAGCGACCCCAGAAAAATCGCCAGCGGCCCGACAACACGAAAAACACCTCCGCCGTGCGGTGTGAATGAAGCGAGTTACGGCATTTAGGTGGCTGGCCCGCTGCACCGATGTTGAACCCGTGTGGAATGCCGATATGCACATCAGATGAACTTCCGCGCCTGTTGGCTTGCCAAATGCGCCCCAGCCCGCGTGTTTGCCATGCAAGCTCCACCGCACGGCGGCACGCGGCGGCAAGGTCGGATCATCGCGGCCAATCACGTGGTGAATGGTGAATACCGCATCGGGAAACGCCGCGCGCAGGCCCATCCAGAAGGTATCTGCGTCCCCCCATCCATGGCCCGTAACGCCGCCTGGCAGTTCCTGCTGGCAGCCGCGGTCATAGCTGGCAGGGATCAGGTCGTCGAGACCGCGATGTTCGTCGATATCCCGCACCTGATGATCCAAGCAGGGGTAAACCCCTTCCCGCCCCAAACCGCCGCTCATCTGGTGCAACCGGGGCCTGCCACCCATAACGGCCTGATGGATGCGCCCCAAGACGCTGCCGAGGGTGACAAAACGCTCGCCCTGATCAACGCAATGATCAGCGATCTTGGCACTTGGCAATCGGACCTGCCGCTAGAGGAAGAGTTGGCGCGCACTTGGAACGACGATATGATCTGGTGGGGCCCTGCAGGGATCGGTGCCACCTACACCATTGAGCGCTACGCACAGCAGCACGCCGGACCTTTTCGCGCCAGCTTTACCAACCGCACAGGCACGGGGCATCTGTGCCGCTTGGCGGAGGGCGAATTCGGGGGGTTCTTCGGCTGGCCGAACTTCACAGCTCAGGCCACTGGCGGGTTCATGGGCCTGCCCGCTACGGGCAAAGCAGGCGAATTCCGCGTGATCGACGTCTACCGCCGTGGCGGGGAGAAGCTGTCGGAGAATTGGGTCTTTATCGATCTGCTGCACTGGCTCCACGGACAGGGTGTCGATGTACTGGGGCGCCTACGCGCGGGGCAGTGACCGCTCCCGCGCGCGACGCAGCGCCAACGACGCCTCAATCAGCGCCAGAATAGCGACCAATGCCAACAGCGGTATGGTCCCGACCTCCACAATCATCCAACCCGCGACCAGCGGAAACCCGAATATCCCGATGAAATACGTCAGTGCAAAAATCTGGAGCGTTTGCGCGCTCAAGTCCTCACGCGCGTCACTCGCCGCCATCGCCACAAGGATCGGATAGGACACGCCGTAGCCGACCCCGAACAACACAGCCACCAACAGATAAAGCGGCAGGCTGTCCCCGCTAAAGATGAAGATCACCACACTCAGGCACATGATGTATTGCAGCACTGCGATGGTGCGGTACGGATTCGTGCCGCCCGTGAACCGCGCCAGCACAAGGCGCAGCACCACCACCGTGACTGTATAGGTCAGAAAGAATGTTGCGTAATCCAGACCGCGCGCATCAGCAAAGACGGTCTGGAAATTGTTCAACCCCGCAAACACACTTGCGCCCAAACAAACCATCACAACCGGCAAAACCGCAGGCGAGCGAAGCACAGCAGCGACGGCCCCAAGGGTAATGCGTGACGGGGCCTCCGCCCTTGGATTGATCGCATGAGCCTTCACCGGCGCATCCAGGATGAAGAACAATCCCGAACTCACAAGGCACAACGCGCCAGTGACGGAAAACGCATCCCGCACAGAATATCCTGCGCCCTCCAACCCTGCGGCCAACACCGGCGAGAGGCCGAAACCCGCCATGACAAACACCGACAGCAGCGTGAAATACCGCACACGCTCCTGCGCGCTGACCAATCGCGTTAGCACAATCGGCCCCAGCGAATAGGTCAGCCCCCAGCCAAACCCGAGCAGCACGCTCGCGCAGACCAGCAGAGGGCCAATATCGTCGATGATCGCGTACAAAAAGAGCGATGCACTGATCACAATGCAGGCCACAGCCAACGTGCGCAACCGCCCGAACATATCCGACAAGTGCCCTGAGAAATATACTGTCACCAGCGTCGTGATCGCCGTCACGCCCAACATTAGGCCCACCGTTTTCTCATTCGCACCAAAGCTCTCGAACAGACGCGGCAACATGAATGTTAGCCCGTAAGCGCCCGCCTGCAAAAAGATCGCCACGAAATACAAAAGGAATACGGAAAATCGTGACATGCGGCACAGTCCTGGAGCAAAGGAATTTTTACGGCGCCGCCAAAGGCCAAAAGCCGTGCACACACCGGACGCCAAAAGAGCGCAACAGTCAAAGAAATTAAAGGAGGAGAGATATGGGGGTGAGCCAGTAAAACAAAGCTCACCCCATATCAAATGCGGTATGTGGTACCCAAGGCCGGACTCGAACCGGCACGCCTTGCGGCGGGAGATTTTGAATCTCCTGCGTCTACCATTCCGCCACTCGGGCACGCGGCAGGATGTAGCCTGCGCGCGGGGCTGAGGCAAGTCAAAAAATGCGAGATGTCTTATGCATCTGATTGGCTACCCATCTCCCTTGACCTGACCTGCACATGATGGTTTTTGCACCTACACACACGAAGGGACCATCCGCATGATCCAACGCCTTTACGACTGGACGCTCAGCCTTGCCGAGCACCCTCATGCCCTCTGGGTGCTCGCCTTTGTGTCGTTCATCGAAAGCTCGGTTTTTCCGATCCCACCGGACATCATCATGATTCCGATGATCCTTGCCCGCCCCAACCGCGCGTTCCTGATCGCCGGTGTGGCGCTGGTGGCCTCCGTGCTGGGTGGTATGCTTGGCTATGCAATCGGCGCACTTGCCTTTGACGCACTGGGGGAGCCGATCCTGAATGCCCTTGGCAAAGCAGATGCCATGGGTGAATTCTCCGACCGCTTCAACGATGTGGGCTTCTGGGCCGTACTAATCGCAGGGGTCACCCCCTTCCCCTACAAGGTCATCACAATCATGTCCGGCGTTACGGCCATGCCTCTTGGCACTTTCATTGCCACCTCGATCCTCGCACGCGGCCTGCGCTTTTTCCTTGTGGCGCTGCTGCTGTGGAAATTTGGCGCGCCGGTGCGCGACTTTATTGAAAAGCGTTTGCCGTTGATGTTCACCCTCGCCGTTGCTTTGGTGATCGGCGGATTTCTTGTGCTGAAAGTGCTGTGATGCGGTATGTTTTACTCGCGACGCTTGGCTCTGCTGCAATGCTGCTGGGCGCATATGCGTTCCAGCATTTTGGCGGCATGGCACCCTGCAAATTGTGTATCTGGCAGCGTTGGCCGCACGGCACCGCCACTGCCATCGGCCTCATCATCCTGTTCACCGGAGAGGGCCGCATGGCATGGATGGGCGCGCTTGCCGCCCTCACCACCTCCGCCATCGGGTTCTACCATGTTGGGGTTGAGCAAGGCTGGTGGGAGGGCCCGACCTCTTGCACATCGAACGCCATTGAAAACCTGAGCGCGGAAGAGCTGTTGAACCAAATCCTCGCAGCCCCCCTCATCCGTTGTGACGATATTGCTTGGCAGTTGGCGGGAGTTAGCATGGCGGGCTGGAACGCGATCATCTCACTCGGCCTCGCAGCGTTCTGGATACAGGCGATGCGCCGCGCCTAAACCGCCTTTTGCGTGCTGAGCAGCAAGCTTGTCTCGGACGAGATCACCCCGTCCAAACGGCGTATCCGGTCCAGCACCAGATCGAACTGGCCCAACGTCGCCGTCCCGATCTCAACAATCAGATCCCAGCGTCCGTTGGTGGAATGGACAGCGCGCAGCTCTGACATGGCGGCCAGTTGCCGTTTGATCCGCTCCGCTCCACGCCCCTCAATCCCGATCATCATCAGGCCGCGCACAGGATCACGCGCCACATCCGCCCGCGTGATTACCGAAAAGCCGACAATCTCGCCCCGCGTCTTGAGCCGTGCCAACCGCGCCCGCACCGTGGTGCGTGACACGCCGAGTGTTACCGCCAGATTAGACAGCGAAGCCCGCGCGTCATGGCGCAGTGCCGCCACCAGCGCATCATCCATTTCGTCCATATCTTCCTCCGTTTTGAGCAGTATTGCTCCATATCGGCCAATTTAGCCGCTATTCACCTACCATATGCACCAGATATATCTCGGATCAAACAAACAAAGGAATCTCTGCCATGAAACCCCAGCACTGTATTCTTCAAGGCGCACCGCTTGATTGTGGCAAACACCGCCGCGGCTGTATCATGGGACCCGATGCCTACCGCACTGCCGGTTTGGGCCAAGCACTGCAAAGCCTTGGCCACACTGTCACCGACATCGGCAATGTGTCCCCTGCGCCTTACACCGATACACCCCATCCCAAACTGCACCGCCTCTCGGAGACGATTGCGTGGACCCACGCCCTTGCTGACACGACCGAGGCATCATTTGCGCGCGGCATGCCCATCACCATGGGTGGCGATCACGCGCTGGCAGCTGGCACAGTCCTTGGCGCAATGCGCTTTGCTGCTGCGCAAAACCGTCCGCTCTTTGTCCTCTGGCTGGATGCACACAGCGACTTCCATACTTTGGAAAGCACTGACAGCGGCAATCTGCACGGCACGCCCATGGGCTATGTCACCGGGCGCTCCGAGTTTCCGGACTGGCCCACCCTGCCCGCACCGCTTCCTTACGAGAACATCGCCATGATCGGCCTGCGCTCCGTTGATCCGGAAGAGCGTGCGGCCCTGCAAGACACTGCCATCACCCGCGTCGACATGCGCCAAATTGACGAGACTGGCATCGCAACCCCCCTCGGCGCGTTTCTTGCGCGTGTGGAGGCCGCAGGCGGCATGCTGCATGTCTCGCTCGATGTCGACTTCCTCGACCCCGCCGCAGCCCCTGCCGTGGGCACCACTGTTCCTGGCGGTGCGACAGTGCGCGAAGGCCATCTGGTCATGGAGATGATCAACGACAGCGGACTGCTGACCTCCCTTGATCTGGTCGAGCTGAACCCGTTTCTGGACGAGCGGGGCCGCACCGCTCAGCTCATGGTCGATCTCGCCGCCTCCGCATTGGGCCGCAATGTGTTTGACCGCCCCAACCGTGCATTCTGAGTTAGGACTATACCCATGAACCAACCCTCCGCAAAAGCATTCGTGCCCTTCGTTAGCGTCGATCACATGATGCAACTGATCCACCATGTGGGCCTCGCTCCCATGCTGCAAGGTATCTGCGACCGGATCGAATCCGACTTTCGCCGCTGGCCCCTGTTTGACAAGACACCCCGCGTGGCGTCGCACTCCGATGTGGGGGTGATCGAGTTGATGCCGACCTCGGACGGAGACGTCTACGGGTTCAAATACGTGAACGGCCATCCCGCCAATACCAAGGACGGGCTACAAACGGTCACGGCATTTGGCCTGCTATCGGACGTGGCAAACGGCTATCCCGTGCTGTTTTCCGAGATGACAATCCTCACGGCCCTGCGCACCGCTGCCACTTCCGCACTCGCCGCGCGCGTGTTGGCGCCAAAAGGCGCCACCGTCATGGCGATGATCGGCAACGGCGCACAGTCGGAGTTTCAAAGTCTCGCCATGCATGCCATCGTCGGCATCACCGAGGTGCGCCTTTATGACATCGATCCCGCCGCCACCGAGAAAGCTGCGCGCAATCTGGCGTCATCAGGCCTCAAGGTTGTCAGCTGCACCACTGCCGAAGAAGCAATCCTCGGCGCGCAGATCATCACCACCTGCACGGCGGACAAACAATATGCTACGATTCTCACCGACAATATGGTGGGTGCCGGCGTGCACCTCAACGCCATCGGTGGCGATTGTCCGGGCAAGACGGAGCTGGCCCCCGCGATCCTGCACCGCGCTGATATATTTGTGGAATACCCTGAGCAAACACGCATCGAGGGCGAAATCCAGCAGCTCGACGCGGATCATCCCGTCACCGAATTCTGGGAAGTCCTCACAGGCACGGCTAAGGGGCGTACGGACGCAAAACAAATCACCCTCTTTGACAGTGTAGGCTTTGCAATCGAGGATTTCTCGGCGCTCTGCTATGTGCGCGATGCAATTAGGGGTACGGATTTCTTCACCCCGCTCGATATGCTTGCGGATCCTGACGATCCGCGCGATCTGTTCGGCATGGTCGCCCGCGCCAAGTAATCAGCGCTTCGGGCGGGCCGTGACATCCACACCGTAGAGCCAGTCAAACGCGCCCAGCATCCGCATGGGCGCGAACCGACTGCCCAGCCGCAATAGATTATGCGCGGCAAAGCGCACAGGACCCGCGTGCAGATGGTAGCGCCACGCGTTGCCCTCTGCGGCCTTGATCACGCGGCGGACCCGTGGCGCGCGCACTGCCTGATAGTCGGGCAACGCCTCCACACCGCCGCGCACCACATGATCGGCTAGCACCCAAGCATCCTCCAGCGCCATATTCGCCCCCTGCGCGAGAAACGGCAGCGTCGGGTGCGCCGCATCGCCCAGCAGAGCGACACCGCCCTTCTGCCAGACATCAGCTACCGGATGACGGTGCAAGCCCCACAATGTCGGCGCCTTCACAGCGGCAATCATTTCTCCCGCCATACCGCTGAACCCGTCAAAGGCCGCGCGCAGGTGCGCCGGATCATCCGCATGGTTCCAGCCTTCTTCAGCCCATTCTGCGCGCTCTTCCACTGCGACGAGGTTCACCATATCGCCACCCCGCAAAGGATAGCTGACCAAATGCCGCCCCGGCCCCATGGTCACCATCGCCACATCATTATGGCCCATCGTATTCGGCACCGTCGCACGCCACGCCACCTGCCCTGTGAAAAACGGCGCGTCCGTCCCGTTCAAGGCCGTGCGCGCGTTCGAATGTATCCCGTCCGCCCCCACGATCAGCTCTGCACGCCGCGTGGTGCCATCCGTCAGGGTCAGGTGTGGCGTCTCGCCCGGCGTGACGCTTTGAACGGTGTAGCCCATCTCGAAGCTTACATTATGCTCAAGCGCCGCTTGCCGAAGCACCTCGATCAAATCCGCGCGATGCATAAAATAGTAGGTCTGCTCGGCCGGTAACCGCGTCAGGTCAAGCCGCGCGACATCGCCCGCGCGGTCATAGGCCTGCATCACGACGGCCTGCCCACGCACTGCACCACGCCCCACCAGACGTTTTTCCAGCCCAAGCGCGCGCAGGACGGCCAATCCGTTGGGGCTGACCTGCAACCCCGCTCCAACCTCGCGGATCTCAACCGCCTGCTCAATCACCGTCACAGCCACACCGCGCCGCGCAAGGGCCGTAGCAGCGGCCAAGCCGCCGATGCCCGCACCGATCACGATTGCATTGCTCACCTTGGCCATAACCGCATCCCTTTATGCAAAAGGCGCCGCAGCTTTCACTGTGGCGCCCCTATTCTTACTGTGACCAAAGGGCGAAGCCTCCGGATGGCGTATCACACCGCTCAATCGTCGCGGTGCACCTTCTCGCGGCGCTCGTGCTTTTCTTGCGCCTCAAGGCTCATGGTCGCGATAGGACGCGCCTCAAGCCGCTTGAGCGAGATCGGATCGCCGGTGACCGAGCAATAGCCAAACTCACCCTCATCGATGCGGCGAAGTGCTGCCTCAATCTTATTGACCAGCTTGCGGGCACGGTCGCGGGTGCGCAATTCCAGCGCGCGGTCCGTTTCCTCAGACGCGCGGTCATTCACATCAGGAATGTTGCGCGTCCCGTCCTGCAACGTCTCGATCATCTCGCGGCTGCCCTCAAGCAGCTCCCCTTTCCAAACATGCAGTTTGGCACGGAAGTATTCAACTTGCTGAGGGTTCATAAACGGCTCGTCATCAGACGGCACATATCCCTCAGGTAGTGAATTTTTTTTCTTAATCTTACCGGAAATAGCGTTTCCGGTACTCTCTACTGGTTTCGTCATTGTCACGTGGCAACCCCCTCACGACATTTCCCATTTGCGCGGTCTCTACCGGATGGATCATTGATTGTCACTACTCAATGATACGCTATGATAAACATCGAAACACATTCAAATTCAGTTCCAGAAGGTTGATCCAGTTATGAAATTTCAAGGTACCGCAGACTATGTTGCAACAGATGATCTGAAAATTGCGGTCAACGCAGCGGTGCAGCTTGAGCGTCCCCTTCTCGTTAAAGGGGAACCTGGTACCGGCAAGACCGAATTGGCGCGTCAGGTGTCAGCCGCATTGGGCCTGCGTATGATAGAGTGGAACATCAAATCCACCACCCGCGCCCAGCAGGGATTGTATGAATATGACGCCGTGAGCCGCTTGCGTGACAGCCAGTTGGGCGAGGAAAAAGTCCACGATGTCTCCAACTATATCCGCAAGGGCAAGCTTTGGGATGCTTTCGAGGCGGGTGAAAAGGTCGTCTTGCTTATTGACGAGATCGACAAGGCCGATATCGAATTTCCCAATGACCTGCTGCAAGAGCTTGATAAGATGGAATTCTTTGTCTACGAGACAGGCGAGACGATCAAAGCCAAGGTACGCCCCATCGTCATTATCACTTCCAACAATGAAAAAGAGTTGCCCGACGCCTTTCTGCGCCGCTGCTTCTTCCACTATATCCAGTTCCCCGACATGGAGACGCTCAAGAAAATCGTCGAAGTCCACCATGCGGGCATCAAGCCGGAGCTGCTGACCACCGCCCTCACCCAATTCTACGAGATTCGCGACCAGCAGGGCATCAAGAAGAAGCCTTCTACTTCTGAAGTCATCGACTGGCTCAAACTACTGCTCGCCGAGGATTTGGAAGCAAAGGACCTCAGAGCCGATGGTGCCTCTGCGCTGCCCAAGCTGCACGGCGCGCTTTTGAAAAACGAGCAAGATGTGCATCTATTTGAACGCCTTGCCTTTATGGCACGCGGCGGGCGTTAACCATGTCGTGGCGGCGCAAGGCGATCTACCTGATCCTCATTGCGCCGCTGCACCACGTGCTATCCATCATGGCCGCCTATCCGGCCATGTTGCTTTTGCCCCCAGACATTGCCCTTCAACTGCTGCTCATATGCCCGCTTTATGCGCTCGGAGTTTGGTGGGCTGTGCCTGCGTTCCAGCGCGTCATGGGGATCCAATTCCCCCGCGATAGAATCGTCTTTGCGAGAGTACTGGCATTGCTCAGCGGCCTTGTGGCCCTTGCGCTGTCGATTGTGGCAGTGCTTGTCGGCATTGCCACACCGATAGAGGCGCTAGCAATGGGAGCCATTGCCCTGATCGCCTCACATGCGTTGATCCTGCGCATTCACTAGCAACCTCCCCGTATCTCCTTCGAACTGTGGCTTTTCCGCGCCACAACCATAGGTATGCCTTATTGTGTAAAATTTGCCCTGATTTTGCCTTAATTGCTCCATACCCGTGACGGGTTGAGAGGCGAAAAGATCTCCAATTGAAGCTCAAAAGGGCAGGCAGTCAGAGTTATGAGTATCCAGAACGCACCATCGGTGCGCGTGCAAGTTACGCGCTTTTCAACACGTTACGCAGCGTTCCTCACTTCAGGCATTGCACTATGAAGTCACGAATTGCCTTGGCTCTCGCGATGGCACTAAACGCGTGTACTCCCACCACCGGCGGCGATGTATCGCGCCTGATGACAATTTCAGACAGCTCCCTGCCTCCGGTAAAAGTCTTTGCCACGGGTCAGCATGCAGGCCCTGTGCGGTCTAACAACGATCTCGCGCTCGATTTCATCGAGCTGTCGTTCAAGTTGGAGAGTGGCCGCGAGCTTCCCGTCTTCACCCGTTTTGAGGGACCGATCAGCGTAAAGGTTATCGGCGATCAGCCTGCTTCGCTTCAGCATGATCTCACCCGTCTGATCAGCCGGTTGCGCAGCGAATCCCGAATCAACATTTCGCAAATCAGCCAAGGCCCTGCAAACATCACCATCAACGCCGTCCCGCGCAAAGCAATCCGCAGCGTGCTACCGCAAGCCGCCTGCTTTGTCGCACCAAACGTCAGCACCATGGCCGAATACCGCAAGGCACGAAAATCACGCAAAACAAACTGGTCCCAGCTGCGCAGCCGCGAAAAGCTCGCGATCTTTTTGCCCAATGACGTGAGCCCGCAAGAAGTGCGCGATTGCCTGCACGAAGAATTGGCGCAGGCTCTGGGGCCGCTCAACGATCTCTACCGCCTGCCCGATTCCGTGTTTAACGACGATAACGTGCACACGGTTCTCACAGGCTTTGATACCCTGATGCTGCGGGCCTATTATTCGCCGAAATTGCACAACGGCATGACACGTGGTCAGGTTGCCGCTACCCTGCCCGACATCTTGCGCGAGATTAACCCGCGCGGAGAATTTGCCGCCGCAAAATTTTCGACCCGCACGCCGATCCAGTGGAAGCGCGCGATTGAAACCGCCCTTGGCCCTTCCGCATCTGGCGCAGAGCGCCGCAACGGCGCTGCCGAATCTCTGCGCATCGCAAAAGCAATGGGCTGGCAGGACCAGCGCCGTGCCTTTTCACATTATGCCATGGGCCGTGTCCTGCAACGCAGCGAACCAGAGGCCGCACAGGCGCACTATGCTCAAGCAAAAGCCTTCTACAACGCCACACCGGGCACAGATCTGCATCAGGCCTATGTCGCAACACAGCTGGCCGCCTATGCCGTCAGCCAGGGCAGAGGCTCCGAAGCGCTTGAACTGGTCCGCCCCCACGTAGAGACCGCACGCCGCAGCGAAAACGCCGCATTGCTTTCCACCCTGCTGCTGTTACGTGCCGAGGCGCTGGATCTTGAGAACCGCCCCTCCGAAGCACAGGCTGTACGTCTGGACAGTCTAGGTTGGGCGCGATACGGATTTGGCTCTGATTGGGCTGTGCGGGCCAAGCTGCGTGAAATTTCCTCGCTGAACCCGCTCAAAGGATAGCCCGCAAACACAAGGGTTTAGAGAATGATTGTTATTGGGTTGGCGTTACTCGGCATTATTATCGGCGGAATGACCGCCAAGAAGCGCCGCGGCAACCGCAAGGACATCGCGCAATATGCAGTCGGCTACGGCTTTGCCTTTCTCATCGTGGGGATGTTCCTCACGGTCATCATCGACCGGCTGACAAGCTGATGTTTCTGCCCTTTTTCGAGCATTTGCGCGCCCATAAAGTTCCCGTTTCCATGCGAGAGTTCTTAGCGTTTCTGGATTGCATGTCCGCAGGCCTCGCGACCTATGACGTTGAGGCGTTCTATTACCTCGCCCGCGTGAGCATGGTGAAGGACGAGCGTAACATCGACAAATTCGATCAAGCCTTCGCCGCCGCTTTCTCCGGTTTGGAGGACATCACTGTCGAGCAGGTGTTGGAAGCTGTGGACATCCCTGAAGAATGGCTGCGCAAGATGTCTGAAAAGCATCTTTCAGAGGAAGAAAAAGCCGAGATCGAGGCGATGGGTGGTTTCGACAAGTTGATGGAAACGCTCAAAGAGCGGCTCAAGGAGCAAGAAAAGCGCCATGAGGGCGGCAGTAAATGGGTCGGCACAGGCGGCACTTCGCCTTTTGGCGCCTATGGCTATAACCCCGAAGGGGTGCGCATCGGCCAGAAAGAAGGCCGCCACGGTAAGGCGGTTAAAGTCTGGGACAAACGCGAATTCCGCAATCTTGACGACAGCGTCGAGCTGGGCACGCGCAACATCAAGGTGGCGCTGAAACGCCTGCGCCGCTGGGCGCGCGATGGTGCGCACGAGGAGCTGGACCTCAACGGCACCATCCGTTCGACCGCTGAACAAGGCTATCTCGACGTCAAAACCCGTCCCGAGCGCCGCAATGCGGTCAAAGTGCTGCTGTTTCTCGACGTAGGCGGCTCCATGGACCCGCATATCAAAGTGGTGGAGGAGCTGTTCTCCGCCGCCCGATCCGAATTCAAGCACATGGAATCCTTTTACTTCCATAACTGCCTCTACGAGGGCGTTTGGCGCGATAACCGCCGCCGCTGGAATGCCCAAACCCCTACTCACGAAATCCTACGCACCTACGGCCCAGACTACCGCTGTATCTTTGTGGGCGACGGGAGCATGTCCCCCTACGAGATCGCCTACCCCGGCGGTGCAAACGAGCATTGGAACCCAGAATCCGGTTCTGTCTGGCTGAACCGTGCACGCGAGCAATGGAAATCGAACCTCTGGATCAATCCCATCCCCGAGAAATACTGGTCCTACACCCAGTCGATCACGATGATCCAAGAGATTTTCGGCCAAGACGCCATGGTCCCCATGACCCTTGAAGGCTTAAGCCGTGGGATGAAAACACTCACCCGCTAGACAGGCTCCATATCGCGCCCTAGGCTCAGATTATGTCAAGTGCGCCCCATATCTCAATCGATCCTGCCGCCTTTGCGGCCGACCCCTACCCCGTGCTGGCACACATGCGCCTTGAGGCTCCGATTGCCTATGTGCCAGAGCTGAATGCGACCCTATTGACCAAGCGCGAGCAGATCCATCGCGAGGAAAAACGCATCGCGACATTTTCCTCCGTACAGCCGGGCGGACTGATGGAAAAGATCATGGGGCTCAACATGATGCGCAAAGACGGGGCACCGCATATGGAAGAGCGCAAGATGCTGTTTCCCGCGCTCAGTCCGCGTACGGTGGTCGCGCATTGGACCCCCATATTCGAACAGATCGTTGAAGAGCGGCTGGACGCCATTGCCGCACTTGGTGAGTGTGATCTGGTGACTGATTTCGCCATGCCTGTCTGCGGTGCGGCCCTTTGCGCGATGACGGGCCTCACAAACATGACACCGCAGCAGATGGATCGCGCCAGCCAGCAGATGCTGGACGCCGTCGCCAACTATATCGCTGATCCGCAGATCGACGCGTTGGGCTTTGCGCGCAGCACAGAGGTGGACGGGTTCATTGACGCTCATCTCGCCGCGCTGCGTAATGCGCCTGACCCCTCGATCCTCTCTGTCCTATCCCGCGCTGGCATGGCGCGCCCCTCCATCGGTGCAAATGTAAAAGTCATCATTGGTGGTGGCCAGAATGAGCCGCGCGATGCGCTTGCGGGCATGGTTGCCGCCCTGCTGGCCAATCCCGACCAACACGCCCTGATCCAGTCGGGTGCGCGCAGCTACACGGACGCGTTTCGCGAATACACAAGGCTGGAGGCGCCGATCCAGATGACGCCGCGAATGATCGCCCGTCCGGACACCGTGGATGGCATTAAATTTGAGACGGGCGACCGCGTGTTCCTGATGTACAGTTCCGCGTGCCGTGACGAAGATGTGTTTGATAACGCAGACCAGTTCGACATCACCCGCGACACATCCCAAGCAATTCCCTTCGGCGCCGGTCCGCATTTTTGCGCTGGTGCCGCCGCCTCACGTGCGCTGGTGGCCGAAGTTGCCGCCCCCGCGGTGTTCGAGCGCCTCAAAGGCCTGCGCCTGAACGGCCCTGTGACAGCCCATGGCTGGGCCTTTCGCGGCCCCTTGCGCGTCCCTGTCGCATGGGGATAATCGACCCCTTGCCGTGCGCATTAACACCCCCATATTAAGTATATGATAAAAGTCATCCCCATACTGCTTGCCGTGCTCTACGGACTTGCCATGTACCGCTTTTCCGTGTGGCGCACTGGGCGTGAGTTGGACGAGAAATCAACCGTTTTGGCCGACCCTAAATTGGTCGCGATGAGCAAACAGATGGCAAAGGCGCTGGAGATTCCGCGTATTAATGTCCACATCTACGAGATTGAGCCCGTTAATGGTCTTGCTGCGCCCGACGGGCGCATCTTCATCACCCGTGGATTTTATAACAAATTTCGCACAGGTGAGGTCACGGCCGAGGAACTGGCGAGCGTGATCGCCCATGAGTTGGGCCATGTGGCCTTAGGCCATTCGCGCCGCCGTATGATCGATTTCTCCGGCCAAAACGCTATGCGCATGGCCCTTGGTATGGTGCTAAGCCGGATCATTCCCGGCATTGGTATGTGGATCGCCAATTCGCTTACGTCCCTGCTTGCCGCGAAACTGTCGCGCAGTGACGAGTTCGAGGCGGACGCCTATGCCGCCGCCTTGCTCACAAAAGCGGGCATTGGCATCGAACCGCAGATCTCGCTGTTTCATAAACTGGACGCGCTGACGAAATCGAGAGGTGGTGCAGCACCTGCATGGCTAATGACCCACCCAAAAACGGAAGAGCGCATTGCAGCACTCACCCAGATGCAGGTTAAATGGGATAAATAATTCAAAGCCTTGTGACGGATTTCTAACCTAGGGCTTTAAGACGTAAGTGCTTTTCCCAGCCGTGGCAGCCGCGCCTTTTTCATCAGGGATCGCATGTTCCAATCCTCACCAGACAAGCGCCGCGCCTCCTGAACAACTGCTTGTGCAACCGCCGTGATGCCATCCGAATCACCGTGAAAAAGGCCAAGCAAGAACGCATCGGGATCATTCCGGCTCAGCCCTTCTTCGGCCAATATACCGCGCGGAAAATCCTTTGCGTTCATGGTGATAATGCCATCCGCATTGCCATGCACAGCAGCCGCCAGAACGTGAATGTCATTTGCGTCGGGCAGCCACAGCCGTGCCTCCAGCCCCAGATGAGCAGGCACGCTCGCCTTGGGAAATGCAGCCTGAACCATCGCCACTTCGCCCCGTGCCACCGCCTCGCCCTGCGGGCCAAGCTTGCGTGCCGCCAGCGCCCATTCTTCAAGGATGCGCGCCGACCACAGTGGCGTGTAAGCTCCCGTGCGCGCAGCACCCAGCAACATCTCCCGCATCACAGTGGGATAGATCACACAGGCATCCAGAAGCATTTTCATGGACTTACAGGTGGAAGAAAAGCGATTTGAGGTAGCCTGTCTCGGCCAATTGCGGAAGCTGCGGATGGTCCGCGCCCGCAAACCCTGTGCGGATCAGCGACGGGCGCCGCCCCGCACGGCCAATTCCGCGCACGGAAGCGGAGCGGAACGCAGCAAGGTCGGCCGCGTGAGAACACGAACACAGCCCCAAGATACCACCCTCCGAAACCAGAGGTGCCGCAAGACGTGCAATCCGCTCATAGGCGCGCAATCCCGCTTCAAGCGCAGGTTTCGCAGGCGCAAAAGCAGGTGGATCACAAATAATCACGTCAAATTCCGCGCCCTCGGCACGTAAAGCGGTCAGCACGTCAAACGCATCGCCCTGACGCACACTCACTTTGTCCGACACACCCATCGCCGCCGCCCCTTGCTCGGCCAAAGCCAAAGCAGGTGCGGAGCCGTCAATACACAGAGCAGATTGCGCACCAGCAGCAACAGCGGCCAAACCGAAACCGCCCACATGGGCGAACACATCCAGCACCCGCGCCCCGCGTGACAGCGATGCAGCAAAGGCATGGTTCGGACGCTGATCATAGAAAATACCGGTCTTTTGACCGCCGGTGAGGTCCGCCATGTAGGTGGCACCGTTCATTTGCACAGGCACGGCACCCTCAGGTGCCGATCCTGCAAGAACACCGCTGACATCGTCCAGCCCCTCAAGGCTGCGTGTGCGCCCAGATGCATTCTTCAGAACATTCTTAACGCCCGTTACGTCCATCAGCGCCGCCGTCAGCGGCTCAATCAATGCGTCAGACCACGCGGCATTCGGCTGGATCACGCATGTGTCGCCAAAGCGGTCGATAATCACACCCGGGAGGCCATCAGCCTCTGCATGGACGAGGCGGTAGAACGGGGCATCATACATCCGCTCGCGCAAGGCCAATGCACGGCGCAAGTGCCCCGCCATCCAGTCCTGATCGATTGACGCTTCGGGATCAGAATCCATCATCCGCCCGATAATCTTGGAATTGTTATTGACCGTCACCACGCCCAAGGGCTGGCGCAGGCTGTCCTCCAGCACCGCCATGGCACCAGCCACGAGGCCCTTGGTGCGGCGGTCGGTGACCAGCTCGTTTGCATAAACCCAAGGTGCGCCATGCCGGATGGCACGCGCATTGGCCTTTGGCATAAGGCGAACAACGGGAAGTGGGGCGGATACGGGAAAAGGCGCTATTGTCATAGCGCCTTCCCTAGTGGGTTCCCATCAGAAGGGAAAGCCTAGATTCTGTTGACCTGCTGTAAGAAGCCATAACCGGCGTTCTTGTACCCTGCCGGTTTAACCATTTGCTGGCGGATGACTTCGGCCAGATGGTTGGTCACACGGACCTTTTGGGTCAGGCCGCGGGCCTCTGCGGTTTTCGCTTGCTGGCCCCCAAAGGCATCAAGATTAGTCTCGATGCGACGCGGTTTGGACAATGGCTCGCCGGTTTTAGCGTCTCGCAGCATCATATCAAAGACTACGTTATGCACGCCCCCGACAGTATAACGCGCCTTTTCACTCAAAGAATGAAACCGCACCAGCTGAATGTCGAGGATGACCGGCACCGGCCCCTGAAACCCGGTAGTACCGGTAAGCATCGCATCTTTGACGATTTTGCCGACCTGTGCGTGACGGTCACCAATCGGATCGTCACGCCAGACAATATCACCCGTGGGATAATAGCGGTTCTTCTCGGATGCCTTTAGCGAATATGGCACAGTCACGTTGATCTGGGACACATTGATCTGACGCAAAATCGCAGCTTGCAGGGCCTCAGCCGAGAGTTTTTCCTGGGTAGGTCTGAAGCTCTTAGAGCTATAGTCAACGGTGGCTGTTGTGGTCGCGCCGCTAATCGGGGCGGCGCGGGTCACTACGTCTGTTGAACCACATGCGCTCAATGCGGCACCAAGGGTCAGGGCGCATGTCAGCTTGATCATCTTCATCTCATTACTCCTCGGGCCGAAAGGGCCATAAACTTGTTACAGCAACACGTTTGGAGGGAGATTGAGGCAAGTTTTAGACAAATTCGCGCCAAACCTGGCACAAATTTAGGGTATTTACCCATCATTAGGCGTCACGTGGGAACAAAGAACGTGACATTTCGCAGAGATTAGTCCCGCGCTCTGCTGCGCCATCCGCCGCGCCTGCGCGGCGTTGCAATCGTGTGAAGCCCCTCGGAGAGGACTTCGGACATGGGATGGTCAGGATCAGTACTATAGGTCGCCAGCAAATTGCGCATGGCCGTATGGGTCTCTCGCTCCGCACCAAGGCTCAGCGCCCAATCGAGAAAAATAGAGCGGCATTCCGACTTGGTTATCCCCTCGATCCGGTAGGCCTCAAAGATCAGACCTTTCGGATCATCAGGCGTTGCTTTGTCCATTATGGTGTTCCCTCGGCATGAGCGGCCAGTGCTGCGGTGATGATCGCATCTGCATCGGCGTAGGTCTGGAGCAGTTGCGCCTCCAATTCTTCCGCCGTGTCGTTTTCGGGCTCCGCGCAGACCGCATGGATCAAGAACTGCCGAGAGGCTTCGCGCAGCGCCTCAAGCCTCAGGGGGCGCGAAGACAACAGCCGTGTCGCCGACTGCAAGGCCCACAGCCGCTCATAGGCCGTTATAAGCACAGTCTCACCCGCCGCATCAATCAACCCTGCCTGTTGCGCCGCTGCCAACCCTGCGGGGATGTCACGGGCCAATGCCCCGCCCATCAGCGCACCAGCCTGCGCAAACAACTCTATATCCTGAAGCCGCCCTGCGCCAATCTTGGCATCCAATACACCGTCAGAAGATTTGGCTGAGGCAATGCGCGCGCGCATCTCGGCAGTCTGAGTACAAACGTAGGCAAGATCACGCAGGCTCCCGACAACTTCTTTGCGCAATGCTTCCACAACCTGTGCCAACGCCTCCGGGCCCGCGATCACCTCCGCACGGGTCAACGCCAGATGCTCCCAGACCCACGCCTCCTCGCGCTGGTAGGTAGTGAAACTGTCGATAGATGTTGCCACTGGCCCTTTATTACCTGAGGGACGCAGCCGCAGGTCCAACTCATAGAGCCGCCCCTGCGCCATGGGTGCGCTCATCGCAGTAATCATCGTTTGAGTCAGGCGGGCATAGTATTGACGCGCGGGAAGTGGCCGCTTGCCCTCCGAGGTTTCAACCCCGTCTGCGTCATAGATCATGATCAGGTCCAAATCAGATTGCGCCGTAAGCCGACCCGCGCCAAGGGACCCCATCCCCACGATCACAGCACCCGTTCCCGGTGGCGGGCCATGGCGGCGCGAAAACTCTGCAATCACCACAGGCCAGAGCGCACGCAGCACCGCACGGGCCAAATCGCTATATTGCTCTGCGGCTTGCGCCCCACCCGTCAGGCCGCGCAGATGATGCACACCAATCCGGAAATGCCATTCGCGCGCCCATGCCCGTGTGCCATCCAGCTGCAACTCGTAGTCGTCCAAAGTGGCAAGCTGCGCAGACAACCCCTCGAACAGCATCTCTTGCCCCGGCCAATCACTAAAGAAATCACCGCCAATGACCGCATCCAACACCGCCGCGTTGCGCGACAAATGCTCCGCCAACATCGGTGAGACTGAGACGATATTGATCAGCAAGTCCGCCAAGTGGGGATTGGACTTCAAAAGCGAGAACAACTGCACCCCCGCAGGCAAGCCCGCCAAAAACCCGTCAAAGGCCAACAGCGCCTCGTCCGGTTTGTCCGCCTGTGCCAGCCGCGCCAGCAGTTCCGGCTTGAGCCGCTCGAACAACTCTGCCCCACGATCAGAGCGCAGCGCAGGATAGTTCGGCCATTTCTCGGTCACTGACTGATCAAATGTATGGGTCGCCTCGGGCAGGACCACTTCGCCCCGCGCCTCCGTAAAGAACCCTTCAGTGATTTCATGCACCGCATCCAACCGCTCATGCAGCGTGCTTTCCAGATCGGCCACGTCCATATCCATCATCGCCGCAATCCGCGCCATCCCCTCGGGCGACTTAGGCAGGGTATGGGTCTGCGCATCACGTACCATTTGGAGGCGGTGCTCTACCGTGCGGTGAAAAGTATAATGCTCGGCCAACGCCTCAGCAGCTTCCGGCGGCACCCATCCCTTCTGCGCGAGGATGCTCAGTCCCTCTTTAGTACCGCGCACGCGCAGGTCAGGATCACGCCCGCCCGCAATAAGCTGCCGCGTTTGGGTGAAAAACTCGATCTCACGGATGCCCCCGCGTCCCAGCTTCATGTTGTGATTGGGAAGCGTAATGGCCCCACCCAGCCCCTTATGCTCACGGATGGCTAAACGCATGTCGTGCGCGTCTTGAATCGCCGCGAAATCCAGATGCCTGCGCCAAACAAAGGGGCGCATGGTGCGCAAAAATGCGTTGCCCACGCCAATGTCCCCCGCGCAGGGCCGCGCTTTGATATAGGCGGCACGCTCCCATGTGCGCCCCAAACTCTCGTAATACCGCTCCGCCGCGAGCAGACCTAAACACACAGGGTTTACCGACGGATCGGGCCGCAGGCGTAAATCAGTGCGAAAGACATAGCCATCGCCCGTAATCTCGCTCAGGCTCGCCGCCATTGCGCGGGTCGCCTTGATCAGCCCTGCCCGCGCCTCCTGAAAATCGTCCGGCGCGTACCGGCTCTCGTCGAACAGACAAATAAGATCGATGTCGGAGGAATAATTCAGCTCTCCCGCGCCCATCTTACCCATCGCCAACACGGTCATGCCACCACCGGTGAGCGCATCCTCCGCCACCAGCCCCGGCAGCTTGCCGCGTTTGATCTGTGCACCCACAGCCACGCGCAACGCCGCTTGTGCCGCCGCATCCGCAAAATCAGTGAGCGCGCCCGTCACCTCCTCCAGTGACCATGCGCCCCCCAGATCTGCGAGCGCAGACAGCAGCGCCACTCGCCGCTTGCCCGCACGCAAGCCTGCGTTGACCGTCGATACCTCCAGCACCGTGGTGTCCTGCAAAAGCCCTGCCAGCGCCGCTTCGGGTGCCTCCACAGCACCCTCCAACCATTCTGCCTCCTTGGCGATCAAGGTCGATAGATAAGGCGACAACGCCGCAGTCCCGCCAATCAGGGGATGTAGAGAAGTGTCAAACCTGCCAAGCGGCAGATCAGCATCTGCAGGCTCAGACGAGCGCGGACAGCGGGTGAGGCGTTTTGAAAGCTGAATATCAGTCATACATGCACAGTTGCCCGTGGTCTAAGCCGCGTCAATGGCTTCGCAACACAAAAATATGAGTTCATAAGGCTCTGATTTAATTTGGCAAACCATAATAATGTAAATACCTTTCACATTAATCCTTGTAAATTTCCGAAGCGTCGCCAAATTGTATAATGTGAAAGGCATTTACATTAAAGTCCTTTCTCCGGTGAAGCGCCCCACGAACGGCGGCCGCACACCGCCACTTGAGGGACCAATATGACTTACACTGATACCTACCCGTCAGGCACCACCTCACGCGATAATTGGTTTGTGCGCACCGAGAAATGGCTTGATGCGCGCGGCAAGGGCGCATGGATTGCGGCCATGGTTCTTGGCTTTATCTTCTTCTGGCCTGTTGGCCTTGCCCTGCTGGCTTACATGATTTGGAGTAAACGTATGTTTTCATCATCCTCGCGCTGCATGACCCGTAAATCAACCTTCAGCATGAGCCGCCCCACAGGCAACGCAGCCTTTGACGCCTACAAGGCCGACACCCTGCACCGCCTGCAGGAAGAGCAAGACAACTTCGAGGGCTTCCTTGAGCGCCTGCGTGCTGCAAAAGACAAGTCCGAGTTCGACGCCTTTATGGACGAGCGCGCCACCCGCAAGGACGACAAAGCCGAGGCGTAACGCCTTGACACATAGACCGCGCCTTCCCACATCGGGTGGGCGCATCTTTCCCTCCAACACCGAGAGCACCCAATGACACCTGATCCCGACATGCAGCCACAGTTTTACGAAGGCGTGCCCACCAAACGCCTGCTTGCGTGGGTTGTGGACACAGTGATCATCGCGGGCCTTACCCTGCTGACCATCCCCTTCACCTTCTTTATCAGCCTGTTTTTCCTGCCGCTCGTTTTTGTCATGCTGGGGTTCGCCTACCGAATGATCACGCTCTCGCGCGGCTCTGCCACTTGGGGCATGCGCATGATGGCGATTGAACTGCGCGACAGCGATGATAAACCGTTTGATCAGTCGCAGGCATTTTTGCACACGATGGGCTACACCCTCTCGATCATGATCGCCCCGCTACAGCTGATCTCCGTGGTGCTCATGCTGAGCAGCGAGCGCCGCCAGGGTCTCACTGATATGGTGCTCGGCACCGTGGCTCTCAACCGCCGCGCCTGAGCACTGAGTTCCGTACCTCCATCTCCTTTTCACCACAGCTTTATTTAGGGTTTGCGCGGCGGCACCAGCGCGCTATCGTACAGTCTGAACCAAACAGCCGGACCCTTTAATGCGCCACTCGCTTCCCATTGCTCCGCAGTTCTATGTGACCGCGCCCCAGCCCTGCCCCTATCTCGAGGGCCGGATGGAGCGGAAGCTGTTTACGGCATTGCAGGGCGATAACGCAGACAAGCTCAACAACAGCCTGTCCTCGCAAGGGTTCCGCCGCAGTCAAAATGTGCTCTACCGTCCGTCCTGTGCCGATTGCACCTCATGTCTTTCCGCCCGTATCGATGTTTCCAAGTTTGAGCCGACCAAGAGCCAGCGGCGCACGATCAAGCGCAATGTAGCACTCAACCGCCGCGCCACATCACCATGGGCCACCGAGGATCAATACGACCTCTTCCGCCGCTATCTCGACAGCCGCCATGCGGATGGGGGTATGGCCGATATGGACGTGTTCGAATTCGCCGCCATGATCGAGGAAACCCCGATCCGCAGCCGCGTTATCGAATATACCGATGCCGACACATCCGAGCTGATCGGCGTCTGCCTTACGGACGTTTTAGGCGATGGTGTCAGCATGGTCTATTCTTTCTACACGCCAGATTCTCCGCAAAACGGTCTGGGCAACTATATCATCCTCGACCACATAGCGATCGCCCGCGATGCGGGCCTGCCTTACGTCTACCTCGGCTATTGGGTGCCCGGCAGCCAGAAGATGGGCTATAAGGCCAAGTTTTCTGGCCTAGAAGTTTTCATGGGCGGCGCATGGCAGCCTATGCGCGATCCTGAAACTTTCGTCGAGGATACAGCCTCGCTCACGAATGAGCCGATTGCCGAACAGGTCGCCAACATCTCCCTGCCCGACCTGAGCTCAAAGCGGCTCTGATACTCGGGTGTAAGTTCGCGCAGGGCCCTTCATTATTTTTCCAATAAGCTCAAATCCCGCTTGCAGCCAAATGCGCAAACGCCCCGACTTTACCCCCCCGCTAAAACCATCCGGCGGATTTTCACCGCCTTCTCGAAATGGTTCAGCGCATGAATCTCGATCCACCATGTCGCCGCTTCCATCAAAAGCGCAGGATCGTCGTTCTTATTGGCAAAAAACGCATAAAACGACAGCCCCACTCCCTCACCGTTTTTCGCAATCTTTTCGTCGCACACGGTCAGTATTTTCTGCCTGAGCGTCTCGCGCATTTTATTATCTCCCATCCTGAACCTTCCATCAAAAAAGGCCGCCCCATTTACGGGGCAGCCTTTCTGTTTGCCATCACTGAATTCAGATCAATTCGGGATCAGGTCCGGAATAATCGTCACAATCGCAGGGAAGAACCACAAGATCGCCAAACCTCCCACCTGGATCATTACGAACGGTATGATCCCGCGGTAGATATGCTGTGTCGTCACACTCGGCGGGGCCACCCCGCGCAAGTAGAAGAGCGCAAATCCGAAGGGCGGCGTCAGGAAGGACGTCTGCAAATTGACCGCGATCATGATCGTCACCCATTTAGGATCGAACGAGCCGCCGTAGATGACAGGTCCGACAATCGGCACAACGATGTAGATGATCTCGAGGAAGTCGAGTACGAAGCCCAGCACAAACAGAACCACCATCACGATCAGGAAGACCTTCACCTCGTTGTCGAACGATTTGAGGAATTGCTGGATGTAATGCTCTCCCCCAAAGCTGATGACCACAAGGTTGAGCAACTGTGAGCCGATGAGGATCGTGAACACCATCGAGGTGACCTTGGCCGTCTCGCGCACAACTGGTGTCAGAACACCGTTGGTGAACAAGATCCAGCAGCTGAACAACAGACCAAACACCGCATAGAGGAAGGCACCGTAAGCAGCAAAGAAGGCCACCCAATTCTCGAAGCCGACCTCATCCTGATTGATGCGCAGATCAAAATTCACACCCAGCAGGATACAGATGATAATCGCCAACGTGGACCAGATCACCACCTTAGGAGAGCGGTCGAGATCCCGCAGCTTGCGGTAAGCCGCCAGCATGATCGCACCGCCAGCACCAAGCGCCGCAGCAGGTGTCGGGTTCGTGATACCGCCAAGGATCGAGCCAAGCACGGCGACGATCAGGACCAACGGTGGGAACACGACGCGGATAAGCTCGTTCTTGGCGCACAGGCCGGTGGCATAGACCACACCGTACATCACCGCCACAAACGGCAGCGCCATCAACACAACCATCGTACCGGGTGAAGTGGTGGGAGAAACCAGCACGATATCCACCAGCAGCAATATCACCATACCGATCCCGCCAATAATGAGCGGTTTGGTATCGGAGGAAGGTGACACACCACGTGCCGTTGTCAGGATCAGACCAAGCAGGATCATCAGGATCGCAATACCCGTCCCGATGGGTGCGGCATCTGCAATCTTCTCGGCTTGGGCTACGGCAAACTCTTCATCCGTGAGCTTGGTACTCTGGGTCAAACCGCCTGCGTCCTCGATCACTTGCTGCTGCTGCAGCGCGAGGTCCCAACGTTCCTGACCATGAAGCTCGATCATCGCAGCCTTACAGTCATCGCCGACATTTGTGCGCAGCGTGGCGCTTTCACCGATGTCCGAGAAGCTTGAAATGCGGGTGTCTTGTGATCCCACCATCCCGAGATTGCCAAGGAAGATTGTCCCCACAATCATCAAAACAGGTGCGCCAACAAACCAAGTGAACGCCTCGCTGCGAGTCACAGGCTCGGCGTTGGTGGAGCCCATTTCAACAGCGGGTGCTTTTAACGGATTAAAGAAAGCGTAACCAAAGGCATAAAGCGCGTAGAGCAATGCCAGCAAAATACCGGGCAACAAGGCCGCTTGAAACAACGTACCCACGGAGACAACCGCAGGCTCCCCCAAATAAGTAAGAGCATCAGTACAGCCCAGCGAGGAGGCGCGCGCCTCTTGTGCGGAGGAATACAAGTCACCGGCCAGCGTGCCGAGCAGAACAATTACAATCGAGGGCGGAATGATTTGCCCCAAGGTGCCAGAGGCCGCGATGACCCCTGTCGCCAATTCAGGCGAGTAGTTGTTGCGCAGCATCGTGGGCAGCGCGAGCAAGCCCATGGTCACAACAGTTGCACCCACAATCCCTGTGGAAGCGGCAAGGAAAGCACCCACAACAACAACAGACACGGCCAAACCACCTGGCAGCGGACCAAATACTTTGGCCATCGACGTCAGCAGATCATTTGCAATCTTGGAACGCTCCAGCGTGATGCCCATCAGAACGAACATCAGCACGGCCAGCAGCGTCTCAATGGACTGGCCCGCCAGCACCCGCTCGTTCATGCGGTTCACAACAAAGGAAATGTTCCGGTCAAGCGCCACTTCCCACCCTTGGGGGAAAACAGGCTCGGCGAGCCTTGCAAGTTCCGGGTATCGGAAGATGGATATCGCATCTTCCTTGATGCCCGAATTCACAAGCGCCCGGTAGGCCTCAGAGGAGGTATCAATCGCTTGGTGGATCAGCAAACCCGCGCTGTCCATTCCGGCAATGATACCGAATGAAATCATGCCCGCACCACCGATGGCAAACGCCACGGGGAAGCCCGACAAAATACCGCCAAACAGGCAGATAAATACGATAATCAGGCCGACTTCGACCCCATCAAGACCAAAAAACATTAGTGTGCTCCCTCATAGGCTTCTTCGCCTTCGCCAAGGGTGTCCTTGTCGAGATATTTACCTTCACTCTCCTGCCCTTCGCGCAGTTCGCACCACGAGCGGTAGAAGAGTGCAATCGCTTGCAGCATCACCATGATGCAGAACATACACAGCAGTACTTTGAACAAGAAATAGCCGTTAAAGCCGTTGGGCGAGAAACCGATGGTCTCTACATTCCATTTTAGCAGGCGCGATTTACGCAGCAGCAGCTCAAGGCTATCCGAGGCCGAGGGGTTCGGCGTAACCAGATTGCGCCACAGGAAGAACCAACCGTAGAGCCAGACCACCAGCGCAAAGGGCATCATGAAGAAGGTCGCGCCAAACATATCGACGATCTTTTTGGTGCGGAATTTCGCACCGGCATAAAAGAGGTCAACCCGTACATGCCCGCCTTGGACAAAGGTGTAGGATACACAAAGGCAGACCACCAAAGCGTTGAAAAGCTTTAGCTCTTCCGCAAACCAGCTAATGTCGAATTGCAACGGAATACCAAACCCGATGGAGATATCGGGACGCGTGAAAATACGCTGCATAAAGACGATGATGATCTGCTGGATCACCATGATCAGGCCCGCCCATGCAAACAGACGCCCCATGCCGTTGGCGAACCCTTCAAGGCCGCGCACCATGCCCCACATGAAAGCACGTTTGCGCATGCCCACGATCGTCAGGATCACCAGCGCAGTCGCAAGAACAAAGAAAAGTTCGGTTGATGCGCCGTAGTAGATAAAGCGCATCATCGCCTGCGGATCGGCCCAGTTGAGCCACATACCAGGATTGAGCAGTGCCGCAAAGAAGTTGTAAAACGCCTCCAGCACATTGCCCGTCACAAATTGGACAAAGCCGCTATCTTGGAACTTATCAAGGCAGCTGAGCTTTGCGCCCTCAGCTGCACGGAAAAATCCCGAACATACAATATCATCAGCCATGTGTCCCTCCCCGGGTCGCGCTCATAAGTGGCGCGCTTGGATCTGTTGCTTGCGCCGTTCTTCGGCATCTACGCAGTCGTATCTTTGATATGGATCAAGGGCCGCAGAATAACCGCGGCCCTTGGGGTCTTATTCTTACATTGCGGCGCGTACGCGCTCACGCTGCTGGACGTAGAATGCGTCGGACTTGGACAGCCATTCCGCGGAAGACGTCAGGGACGTTTCAAAGCTGGCGCGTGTTTTTGCAAACAGCTCGTCGCCCATGTTCTCGTCCATGACTTCGGCTGATGCCGCGCCAAATGCATCCCATACATCATCGGAGAACTGCATGGTTTTCACGCCCTGCTGCTGCAAACGACCAAGGGCCGCACCGTTGTTGGCAAGTGTTTCTGCCAGCTGGGTGTGCGTTGTCGCCATCGCTGCATATTCGATGATCTTCTGGTGCGCTGGGGACAGCTCGTTGAAGACATCAAGGTTAACTGCCGCTGCGAGGCCGGAACCTGGCTCGTGGAAGCCCGCTGTGTAGTAAACTTTTGCAACTTCTTGGAAGCCAGCGCGCTCATCCGCGAATGGGCCAACCCACTCCAGACCGTCGAGGGCACCGGAAGACAGCGCTTGGTACAGTTCGCCACCCGGGATGTTCTGAACGGATGCGCCCATTTTACCCAAGACCTTGCCACCAAGACCCGGCATGCGGAACTTCAGACCGTTAAAGTCAGCGGCAGAGTTGATCTCGTTGCGGAACCAGCCACCGGACTGTGAACCGGAGTTACCTGCGAGGAAGGACTTGAGGTTGAAGATCTCGCCCAGCTCGTTGTGCAGCTCATGGCCGCCACCGTGGTGGTACCAGTTTGTCAGCTCTTGTGCTGTGCCGCCGAAAGGTACGGCAGTGTAATAGGCGTACGCAGGGTGCTGACCGATGAAATAATAGTCGGCAGAGTGGTACATGTCGGCCTGACCGGAGGATACGGCGTCGAATACTTCGAACGCGCCGACCAGCTCACCGGGGGCTTTTTTATCGATTGTCAGCGTGCCGTCAGACATCTCGTTGACCATCGTGTTGAGGTATGAGGCCGCATCGTCCAGCACAGCGAAACCGCGTGGCCATGATGTTACCATTGTCAGTGTCTTTTTGCCTTGGGCATAGACTGGTGCTGCGAGCGTTGTCGCGGCGGCGGCTGTACCGCCAAGTGCAGATGTCTTCAAAAATGAACGACGATCCATATAGGTATCCTCCCGGGATTATATTTCCCACACGAGATTCGTCCCCGCGCAGGCATTTGAAAGTATCGCAACACTAACGGGCGCGCAGGGATTGGAAATACCTAGTACTGCGTAGAAATGGCAAAACTGCCGTTTTCGAAGGATAATTTAGCGGCATTTTCCCATATTTTGCGCCACAGGGGTACGCTCTTCCTGTTTCACCCTGTGAACGGTCCCAGCGCTTTGGCTTTGATTGCAGACAGGATTCGTCGTATCGAATCATTATGACAATCCGCCGCCTGCGCATTTCCATCCCCTACGCCCAAAAGCTCACGCTTCTGGCCTCCGTCCCTCTCATCGTGGCAGTGGCGGCTATCGCGCTTGTGGTGGCGGCCCAGTCGCGCGCCCTGGCCGAGCGTGAAATCAACGCCCTTGAGACCCAACTTATCGAGGCCAAGAAGGCCGAACTGCACAATTACGTGACCCAAGCGCGCAACGGGTTTTACTTTATCTATGGCAATGCCGCCCCCGATGACGCAGGCGCGCAAAAGCGGGTCGAACAAATTCTGTCCG